>Ga0315279_10002989_pt1 | contig 24336 bp, 15 predicted proteins | sample YL17G06_20_MG_FD_203694 | JGI IMG/M metagenome (GOLD analysis project Ga0315279, IMG submission 203694) | Sediment microbial communities from Yellowstone Lake, YNP, Wyoming, USA - YL17G06_20 | ecosystem: Environmental > Aquatic > Freshwater > Lake > Sediment | place: USA: Wyoming | collected...
GGGCGATCAATTTTCTCAGGGAACCGGGGGCAAATTTTTTCTGCCCTCCGTCCCCCCCCCACGGAGGGCAGAAAGAGGCGGTAGATTTAATTGTCGTCAATCGGTAGTTATAGTTGACGCCGGACAAAGCCCTTCAGGAGCTGAGTCGAAAAAGGCCCAACATCAAGAATCGGGTCGCTGAAGAAGTAGAGAACGCGGTATGGCAAATGGCGATCGAGCAGCCGGCATATGGTCAGTTACGAGTCTCCAACGAGCTGAAGAAAAAGGTGATTCTCGCCTCACCCGCAGGGGTGCGCAACATTTGGTCGCGCCGCGATCTGCAGACGGCCGCGAATGCGCTACGTAGACGTGCCCGATACTCTTGCCCTCATCCATGAGCCGGGCCGACCCGCGGGCAGCTCTCCCATTTGAAATAAGGCTCGGCATACTCTCGAAATGTGAGCACTGAAGCCTTATCCTCGGCCAGTTTGGAGTAAACGAAGTTAATAGCCCCATTTTCTCTGAGCAGCCCGTGGAGAGCGGTTCACGGGGCGACGGATCTCTAGGTCCTTGCAGTATTTTGAACGATTCGCTCCCCCTGTTGGACGAGCTTAGAGCTTGCTGCCATGGCCGGTTCGACTCGGTTTCCATGCTGGATCCGCTTTTCCGCCACTGGCTGTGCGGGCCGCGGCGAGCTTCTCGGCAAGCTTCTCGGCGAGGCGTGAGTGGCGCTGGCGGGGCTTGTCATTGCGCAGCGCGATAGCAAGGGCCTTCCGCGACCCGACAAGCACGACCAGCCGCTTTCCCCGGGTGACCGCGGTATACAGGAGGTTGCGCTGGAGAAGGGGAAAGTGCTGCGTGAGAAGCGGCACGATCACTGCGGGAAACTCTGCGCCCTGCGCCTTGTGCACGGAGACGGCGTACGCGGGCACCAGAGCGCCAAGGTCAGCGCTCTGGTAGGCGACGCTCCTGCCGTCGAAGTCGACTGTCACCTGCCCGGTCTCCGGGTTTGCGGCTGCAACCCGCCCGATGTCGCCGTTGAACACCTCCCGCTCGTAATCGTTTCGCAGCTGCATGACCTTGTCGTGCGTGCGCAGGCCTTTGCCGTGCGCCGCAACGCTCTTGCCCGCGGGGTTCAATTCCTCCTGCAGCAGCCTGTTGAGGTTTTCAACACCCGCCTCCCCGCGGTGCATTGGCGCGAGCACCTGCACCTCTTCCATCGGGTCCAGGTGGAAGCGCAGCGGGATCCGCCTGCAAGCAAGCTCGACCACCGTCCTTGCCACCCTTGCGGGATCCTCCTGCTCGATGAAGAAGAAATCGCGCAGCTCTTCGGAGTCGTTTTCCACGGGGGGGAGCCCCAGGTTGATTCGGTGGGCGTTGGTCACGATGCTGCTGGTCTCTTTCTGACGGAAGATGTCGGTGAGCTCCACCACGGGGATGGTTGCCGATGCGATGAGATCGGAGAGGACCGAGCCGGGCCCGACTGAGGGAAGCTGGTGCGCGTCCCCGACAAGGATCAGCGAAGCGCCCGACGGGACCGCCTTCAACATCTGGTGCATCAGGGGCGCATCGATCATCGACACCTCGTCGACGATGAGCACGTCGCACTGAAGCGGTTCCTCCAGAGAGCGTCGGAAGCGTTTTCCCCGGGGCATGTATTCCAGGAGCCGATGGATCGTCCTGGCCTCCTGCCCCGTGGCCTCTCCGAGGCGCTTCGCCGCCCGCCCCGTGGGCGCTGCCAGAAGGGCCCGCGCTCCCAGGGAGGCGAGGACGGAGAGGAGCGCACGCTGGATGGTGGTCTTTCCCGTGCCGGGTCCGCCGGTGATGACGAGGAGCTTCTCGGCCAGAGCCCCCGTGATCGCCTCGACCTGCTTCGGCGCGAGCGAGATCGACAGCGCTTTGTGCGCCCGGGCCGCGGCAGTCTCCGCATCGATAGGGGGAAGTATGCGCACGGCGCCACGGAGGCGTGAAATCTGCTCCACGATTCCGCTCTCCGCGGCATGAAGCGCAGGAAGGTAGATGGCGCGCTCGCGCGGCACAGGGGCGGGGAGGACCTCCAGCGAATGTCCGAGATCCTCGGCAATCACGCGGCTGGCAGCGACCAGCCTCTGGAGGGCGTCCGAAAGGGCTTTTCGGTCGCACTCCAGCATCCTCTGAGTCTGCTGGAGAAGATCCGTCGAAGGGAGGAACAGATGACCTTCCTCCACGGACTTCGCAAGTGCATGGAGAATGCCGGCCTCGGCCCGCAATGGCGAGTCCTCGGGGAATCCCAGGCCGCGGGCGAACCTGTCCGCTGTGAGAAAACCGATCCCTTCGACGTCCTCGGCGAGCCGATAGGGGTTCTCCCGCACCACTTGCACTGCCCGGTCCCCGTATTGCCGATAGATCCTTGCCGCGTACGCGGGGCTCACCCCATGGGACTGGAGGAAAAGCATTGCTTCGCGGATTCCCCGCTGTTGCTGCCACGCCTTCCCGATGGCGGCGATCCTCTTGGGCCCGATCCCCGGCACCTCGGACAGAAGTTTTGGTTCTTCGTCGATGACGCGAAGCGCCTCCGCTCCGAATCGACGCACGATCCTCCGCGCCATCTCGGGGCCTAGCCCTTCCACGAGGCCGGACCCGAGGTACGCCTCGATGCCCTCGACGCTGGCGGGAAGCAGGGGCAGGCATTCGGCAACCTTGAACTGCCTGCCGAATCGCGGATGCATCTCCCAGTCGCCCTTCAGGCGCACTCTCTCGCCGGGGCCTGTTCCGGCCAGGTATCCCGCTGCGGTCATCGGCTCAGAGGAGCCGTCACGGAGTATGCGCGCGACGCTGAAAGAGCCGTCTTCCCCTCGGAAGACAATGGACTGGATGCGGCCCTCGATCTCTTCCGGCACGTCAGCTTCGCTTCTGCGGCGCGCCTTTCGGGTGAGGAGGCGCTGGGGTCCACACGATGCGGCAGATGGCCCGCTCGAATACCCCGCCGACGTACTCGGCGGATTTGCCGCCGACGTACTCGGCGGATTTGCCGCCGCCGTGCGTCAGCCTGCCCCCAACCAGCGAGAGGCCGTGGTCCGCGGCCAGCACGAGCGGTCTGCCCTCCGATCGACACAGCGCAACGACCCCGGGGAGCCGCTGCTCGAGCAGGCTGGCGAATGCCTCTGTCATCGCGGCAAGCCGAAGCTCGCCGCGGTGAGCGGCCCGGTCGACAAGGGCGATGCGTGCAACGGTGGGCCGGCCGGGTGATGACGCCGCGGAAAGTGACCCGGCGAGCGCGGCAGCGAGGTTCTCCTCCCTGCCGCCGTACTGGACATACGGGATGCCGTTCGCACTCAGCACTTCCAGCGGATCGCCCTTGAGCCCGAGCTGAAGCGCAAGGGAGTCCGGCGTGGCGACCTTCCCTTCCAGCCTCAACCATTCCCAACGGGCACCCGGCGCGGCCCGATTGAGAGAATCCGCGTTTGCCAGCCACAAGTCGGCGCTGACTCCATCCATGATGAGCACCACGGGGTTGTCCTGCAGGGAGAGAGCCGCGGCCGGTGGAAGCGAGGCCAGCCACTGATTCCCGGTGGCTTCCATTCCAGCAAGTCCGCGTTCCGCCGCGCGCTGCAGCTCGTCAGTGGACCACGGATCGGACATGATCGCATCAATGCACAGCCGCGCTTCCAGCCGTTCGGGGAACGCCTGTTCCCGAAGCGCTTCATAGCGAAGAACCGCGCGCAGGCGCGAGATGACATGCGCCGCCTCGGATGGGTCCGCCAGAAGGGACTCGGGGCGCGCCGGGGTCGAGAGCCGTTCTCCGCCAAGCACCCGTTCGGCGATGATGAGCCAGGCTGCCCGGACTGCCTGCGTGTGAAGGGGTTCCCTGGATACGAAGCGCAGCAACCCATCCGTCCGAGCCTGGCGAAACTCCTCAAGCAGCCCGGCCGAGGGATAGCGTGCCTCGAGCTCCGCGGCCATCGATGTCGGTTCTGCTGAAGGCTCCGCGCGGACGGGATCAGCCCTGAGAAGCCCGGGGTGGAGGAGCCGCCACCAGGCCAGCGGGTCGACGGGGGAACCGGGCGCACGGGCATCGCCGCCGCCGATATCGCCCCCTTCAACGGCGATGAGCCCCGCGGGCCCGGCCGCGGTCCCAGCCTCTTGGCCCGCATCGGCGAGCCATTCGCGAACGATGGCCTCGATTCGTTCGGCGGGCAGGCGCCTTCCCACCATTTTCCGGGCCAGCTCATCCAGGCTGAGGTGAACGATGGGGACACGGCCTGCCAGCGCCTGCTCGATCTCATGGCACAACGACGCATCCAGGAGGTCAATCAGCGCGGCCGGGCTCATGGTCTGCCGGGCGAGCGAGGAGGCAAGCTCTCCCAGCCTCTTTGCGACACTCGGATTTGCATCCTGCAGCGCGAAGGCCCGAGCAGCCACCGCTTCCCTGACCCGGGGAGAGAGCAGGCCGTCGACAAACGAAACGAGCCCCCTCTCGATCTGCTCCTCGGGACGGTCGATCCGCTCGATCGCGGGCGAGTCACCGGGCTGAAACCCGCAGCCGCACACCGCCGCGCGGAGCAGCTCCTCCGAGACGTGTCGAGCGCAGCGCTGAGGTGCGCGCGGCTGCAACGCGTCGAGGAACCGGCCGAGGTCGGGCGGCCTGTCGAGTGAATCGATCGAAGCGAGGAGCCGGAGGGCGCCCACGGCGCGCGAGGCCTGTCGGGACAGCTTTGCCGGTTCGCGGGCCCGGTGGAACTCCGCATGCAGTCCCTCGTAGACGGCGGTATATCTCTCCCGAAAGTGGGCGAAGAGCGTCGAGAGCCTTTCTCCGCCGTCCGGCAGGACGCCAGACGCCGGGGCCCCGATGAGGGCGCGGATCTCGTCGCGCAGCGCGGCAAGCTGCGGTTCCATCGTCGCGGCCCGCTCGACCGCGGGGTGGCGAATGTAATGGGCGACGAACACGAACTGCTCGGCGCCCCGCGAAAGGAAGCGCCCGAGCCCTTTGAGAAGCTCCATGTCATCCGCGGTGAGTCCCGTCCCGCGCCACGCGGCAAGGAACCTTTCCAGCCCTTCTTTTGCGCCCAACGATGGCTTGATTTCCCGCGCCAGCATCTCCAGGCCCGTCAGCTTCGCCTCGAATGCCTTGAAGTCGAACGCGGAAAAAGCGGAGAACTCCACGACGCCCGTGACTCGCTGGCGGATATCGGCAATGAGGCTTGAGGCCAGATCGCGCAGCTTGATGACCTCTTTCCACGCGTCTCGCTGCTGCCGGAGTCCGAATGCCTCCTCGGCAGACGCGGGTGCGAGGAAAGCGCATTCAGTGAGCAAGGTAGAGCGGTCCGCGCTTCCGATCAGCTCGCCGGGCAGCAATTCGTCCGCCTTTTCCACTGTTTGCAGTCCAAGCTGCTCCAGGGGAATGGAGCGCCCGTTCCTGCGGACACCGATCAATCCGCCGATGGCAAGGGAGGCAACAAGGAAGAGGGCAGTGTCGCGGGGAAGGCCAAAGACGTCGCGCTGCAGCCGCTCCAGCACCTGGTCCATGCGAGTGGCGGAGGCCGGCCGAAGCAGGCTGAAGAAGAAAGTAAGCAGGGCATGCTCGGTGATGTTCGGCGCAAAGTGGTAGGAGCTGCGCTTGATCTCGACGAGGCCGAGGGGGAAGGCAAGGCCGTCTATCGCCGGGCCCAGTGACCGTGCCCGCGCCTCGTTGAGCGAAAGGCTGCCGGGCGCGATGAACTCCTCCAGGAGCTGCTGGTACATTCGCGCCGAGGCCGGGAACCGTCGGGGCGCGACCTCGCGGAAACGGGGATAGCGCTTTTCCAAGAGGCCTTCCGCCGCGCATTCCAGGAGCCGGTCAAAGCGGCGGAGCTGACGGACAGATGCTTCCACGCGAAGGCCGGCACTGGTGTACTCACCCTGGTAGAAGGCGTCCATGGCCGCCTGGCAGGCACCGGCCTGGCGTCGGTTGACCTGCTCCTGGGCTTCTGAGATCAAGGGCGCTTCGGCCGGATTGCCCGGCCGCAGCTCCGCGGCAACAAGGAGCGACGCGAGAAACTCGCGGAGCGACTCCTGGCGTTGGGGCACCGGGACCTCCCAGACGGCCGTGTGCTCCGCCGCGAAGGCGGTCCTCCCGACGCTGAAGACCACGGCGAAATCGACATCAGAGGCGCATTCGCGACCGACCCTCTCACGCGTCGCATCCTCCTCGCCGGGAGAAAGGAAGCAGAGAAACGCCTTACGCTCGCTCCCGAGCCACGTGACGGAGCGCCGCATGCCTTCCGTGAGGAGTGCTTTCCCTGGCCAGGCATCCGACTCGGGCAAGCGCGCAAGGGGCGCGCGCAGCAGGCGGGAGTCGTCGGCCACGGGCTCGGCGGCCATCCGCGAGATGCGGGCGGCGAGGAGCTTCGCCGGATCGTCCTCCGTGACGATGCGATAGGTCGCCTTCCGAGGATCGCCGCCGGGATCCGCGGTCCGCGCGAGGAACCGGCTGGATGCAGCCACGGGATCGAGGATCGCTTCCGCGAGAAACCGAGCGTTCAGCTCGGGAGAGTGGGCGTCGAGACTGCACGAGGCAAGCTCCGCCAGCTCCGCCACGGAAGGAGGCGTCGCCGTCGGGTGGATGCGGTAGAGCACCAGCATCCGCACGACCCTGCGGCACAGCAGCCGATCGTCGGGATTTGCGAGGGTGCGTTCGATCACATCGTCCAGGTGCGGAACGATGTGCCGGGGATAGATATGGAACGCGGAAAACTCGGCCAGCCGCTGGCTGAAGTGATCGTAGATGCTGTCCGGCGCAAGCAGCTCCGAGGCTGGCCGGGTCAGGTGGGAGGGGATCCCCCTGGCTGCATCCCCGGCAATTCGGGAGTGGACGAAATCCACGATGCCCCTGTGCTGGGAGAACAGCCCGCCCAGCCCTTCGAGGAGGGAGATCGTTTTCGGATGCACGGGATAGACCGCCCGGAACTCCTCAAAGGATGAGCCAAAGCCGGGGAACTGCCCGCGGAACCGCTCATAGATGCGGTAGAGTGCCTCCTCGGCGCCAGGCCTCAGACGCACGAGCCTCTCCGAGAGCAGCGCCTTGATGTGGAGCGTCGAGAGCGCCATTTTGACGGGGAATCGATCCTTGATCTTGCGAACGATAGCCTGCGAGAGGTCGCCCGTGCGCTCGATCGATTCCTGCACGGCGGCCACGATCCATAGTGGGCCGCTGCCCGCCATCTCGCCCAGCAGCTGCAGCGTCCTGGCGTCCTCGTTCAACGTCTGGGGCGATGGCTTTGATCGGAGGAACTCGGAAAGCTCGTCGATCAGGAGAACGACGCCCGAGCGCCCCGCCGCGCGCGCCGCGGCGAGCATGCGCGTGAAGGTGTCCAGACGGTTTTCCGATCGCCACGCACCCGGGTCCATCCCCAGCTCCCTGGCAGTGGCTTCGAGGACGATCGACTCGAGATCCGTTGACGCGCGGTGGTCTACCAGCGATATCGCGGCGGGCAGAAAACGCGCGCCGGTTGCCGAAAGTCGGCCCAAGCCCGCGTGTCGTCGCGCCAGCTCCCCGGCGCCCTGCGAGCCCGAGGCCCATGCCCGCAGTGCGGCAAGGAAGTGGCTCTTCCCCGAGCCGAAGTCCCCCTGCAGGAAATACCCCTGGCCCTTGCCGGAGGCAAGCGCCTCGGCGAGCACGCTGAAATGGGCAAACACCTCGGGGGTGAACACGAAGCTGGATGCGATCTGCTCGGGCTGCTCCGTTCCCTCCGCCAGCCGGATGACCGTTCGGATCGGAGGGACATCGACGAGATCCCCTATTGAAAGCGGCTCACTCATGACGCGGTATCCCCCGGGCCAGGCTTTACGGGTCGGGCCGCGAGTTTCTTTTTCAGCCGGTTGATCCTTCCATACAGCCCCTTCTCCTCGGGATGGGTCCCCATGAGCCGGATGTAGAACTCGATTGCCCTCTCGATCTGGTTCACCCGTGCGCACGCGGCGCCGTAGCTGGAATGAAGGTAGATGTCCTTCGGGTCCAGGGTCAGCAGCTCCTCCAGGAGGGGAATCGCTTCCTGCTCGCGCCCGGTCTTTGCCATGAGAAAGGCCTGCTTTTTCTGCACACGTGTGCCTTCACCCGCGTCGCCAATCTTCTGGTACTCCTTCAAGGCAAGCTCGGGGAGTCCGGCCCGCCTGCACAGAGACGCGTATATCTCGCGGTAGACAGGGGGGAGGGTCGAGATCCTTGCCAGGCGCTCGTAACGGGCGCGAACTGTCTCCAGGCCGTCTGCCGCGACCTCCAGCTCCGACAGCTCCCAGAGGGCGGGCGGGTGATCCGGACGCGCGGCAAGCCACTGCCGGCACTCGCTCATGGCCTCCCCGGTCTTCCCCTGCGCGTGAAGCGCCTTCACGCGCCATGGGTACCGCTCCTCAGCGGGGGCGGTGGAGAGGGAATCGAGCAGCTCCTGCCATCGGCCCAGACCCGCGAGGCTCTCGAAGATGCCAGCCCGCGCGCGGCCGCCGACCTTGGCGTGAGCGGCGACCTCCCGGTAGTGGCCGAGCGCCTCCTGGGGGCGCTGCAGTCCCAGGAGCGCATCTGCGGCGCAGAGTATCGCGTACGGATTGGACGGTTCGATTGCAAGCGCGGCTCTCGATTCGACGAACGCCTGTTCGTAGTCTGAGGCGCGGTTCAGCGCGCTCGCCTTGCGGGTAAGCCAGAAGGCGCTGGCGCCTTCCTCCTTTGCAAGCTCCTGTCCGGCCAGATCCGCTGCTTCGCGATACTTCCCGCTCCCCATGAGGGCGCTGAATTGCCTGTACGCGTCCGTCATTGCACCTTCACGTGACCGGGGGATCGGGCGCTGATCCCCGCGAGCACATCCGCCAGCGCCTCAATGGCGGAGTCATCGCGAAAACGCACCGTCATCTTCCAGCCGCCATCCTCCGTCCTCTCCATGCACTCTGAAAGTATTCTCTTCAGAGCCACGATAGACTCCCCGGGCGCCCCGGCACTCGGTGCGCCGCCCCCGCCTTCCATGGCCTGCCGAACAAAGGAGAATGCCGCGGCCAGAAGCTCGCCGCCTGCCACGGCGACAGATTCCCGGCGCTGCCGCCGCGCCGCTTCCGATTCCACGCGAAGCTTCTCGCTCTCGTCCACCGGGGCCGGCGGCTTGACTCCGACGAGCACTTCCAGCTTGCGTTTCAGCTCGTCGATATTCCCCGTCATCGCGACCTCCGTCTTTTCGGAGGACGGATCGAGGGCCGCGAGCGCCAGGTCCTGTTTGGCCGCGAGCGTGGCGAGCATTCCTTCTTCGATGGTGCCTTCCGTGACGAGGAGATAGACGTGCACGTGCCGCCGCTGGCCCATGCGATGCGCGCGGGCGATCCTCTGTTCGAGAACGGCGGGATTCCACGGAAGATCGACGTTGATTACTGTATCGGCTGCCTGGAGGTTCAACCCGGTGGCCCCTGCGTTCGTGGCGAGAAAGGCGACGCAGCGAGGGTCGCGTTGGAAGCTGTTCACCAGACCCTGCCGTTTCACCTGGGGAACGGAGCCGTCCAGTCGCACGAAGCCCGCCCCGCGCTTCGACAATATCGGCTCGATGAGGTCGAGCATCGTCGTCCATTCGGAGAAGAGAATAATCTTGCGCCCCGCTTCAGCGGTAAGCCGCTCGAGGAGGGTGTCCAGCTCTTCGAGCTTTGTCGAGTACCCGGGCGGCTCCTTGTCCAGGAGGAAGGTGCTGTCCGCAGCCATGCGGCACATGAGCAGGGCCTTCTGGAGGCGCAGGAGGTCCATCTCGCTGATATAGCGCTTGGCAAGGATCGAAACGATAGTCTTCTTGTGGGCATTGTGAAGCTCCACCTGTTCCTCGGAAGGTTCGATGCGCAGGATCTCGGTCGTGCGCGGTGGCAGCTGCTTGAGGACCAGGTCGCGCGTTCGACGGAGGAGGATCGGCGCCAGGTGCCTCCGCAGCTCGTCGAGGTTCCTGTACCCCAGCACCCGTCCCCTTTCGTCGACAGCCCGATGCCTGTGGAAGAAACGGAACGCGGGCCCGAGCTGTCGGTTGTTGATGAACTGCACCACCGAATACAGCTCGTCCAGCCTGTTCTCCAGGGGCGTGCCCGTGAGAACGAGGGCGAAGGGCGAGCGCAGGGACTTGATTACCTGCGCGGTCTTTGCCTGCCAGTTCTTGATCCTCTGTCCCTCGTCAAGGATGATCAGGTCCCAGGGCACCGTTTCAATAGAAAGGAAATCCCTGAGCACTTGCTCGTAATTGGCGATGGTGTAGAATGCCCCGCTGCGGTACAGGGCAGGCCGTTCGCGCAATGAACCTGTCACGATCTGGCATGTCCGCTCGGTCGCCCGCTCGATCTCCAGGACCCACTGGGCTTTCACGGAGGCGGGACAGATCACGAGGACGCGCGAGATCCCCGTTTCCCGCGCAAGAAGCTCGGCGGTCCCGATGCCCTGGAGGGTCTTGCCGAGACCCATGTCATCGGCGATCAGGGCCCTTCCGGCGCCGACAGCGAACGCGATCCCCTCCAGCTGGTAGGGGAGAAGCGCGACCTTCAGGAGCTGCTTTCGCAGGGGATGCGTCCGCGGATCACCGCGGATCGCGGCAACGGTCGCATCGAGTCTCTCGCGGGTGAGAAGGGCGTTCGTCATCTCCTCCGCGTCGGGATAGACGTGGACAGGATGCCCCAACCGCTCCAATTGCCTGATCCGTTTCATGAGATCGGCGACGTCGGCGATCGGTTTGTCGCGGAGCGGCGCCGCCACGGCTTCGGCATCCCGCGGAAGATCATCGGGAAGGAGCAGCCTCAGCTCCGCCTCTTCACCGTAGCGGACGTGGAGGGTGATGCGAGCGCGCCGATAGGGGCGGGGCATCTTCCCGCGAGGAAGCTTTCTTTTCACCGCGGCCATCGCGAACAGGAGGTGCTTGCAGGTCCCCAGGGTGTTTGTCTTGAAATCGGGGCACGAGCAATACGATTCGCCTCGCTCCCAGCCCCGAAGCGCGACCTTGTAGGTCTTGCCCGACAGGCCGCTGGTCACGGCGTAATCGCTCCAGATCCCTTTCCCATCCAGAGGCGCCAGGGTCATCCTTTCCGTACGCGCCCGTTCGGCCCTGTCCCCAAGCGCCCTCTCGACCAGCTCACTTTCGGAGAGCATCTCCAGGGGAATAGATTCGCGCGGCGCCGCCGCAAGCCCGAGCGACAGCTTTTCCTCCAGGATCAGAGAGAAAGCAGCCCCAACATGCTCGCAGGGCTTCGCACAAGCGGTGCAGGAGAACTGGATGCGGCCGTTGGCGGCATCGTCGAGCCGCAGCGTGGCGACTGCTTCACCAAAATCGAGTGTGAAGCTGTGCCGATCCATCCGTACCTGCGCATCGATGTCGATTGCCGACGCACCTCCCATTCGCAGGAGGGCCTGTCCGCGCGGGCCGAGGAGCTTCCGGGCCTGCGCGTAGCTCAGGTGAGAAAGTACGTCCGGCAGCGAGAGCCTGGTCTTCCGTGCCATGACAAGGAGTGTAGGACACGCGCTATCACGGATCAAGAGTATGGGGCGCAGGGTGTGACGCACGGGCAGAGCCGGACCGCGATCATCGAGCGCGACGGGAAGAGCTTGAACGCCAAGGGGGCGTTCACGGGTTGACGCCGTTCGTGGACTGATGCCAGTCACGGGGAGAAGGGGAGCGCCGAAACCTGGAACGCCTCCACTATGCGGGGATCGAACTGCGTGCCGCTTCCGCGGCGCAGCTCTTCGCAGGCCCAGTCGGCGGACGTTGCCGGCCGATACGGGCGCGAGGAAGTCATGGCGTCGAAGGCATCGGCGACTGACACTATCCGAGCCTTGAGGTCGATCTGCTCCCCCGTGAGATGATCAGGGTACCCCTGGCCGTTGAACCACTCGTGGTGATGCTTCACGATCGGGAGGCATGGCCGGAAAAATTCCACCGCATTCAGGATGGAGGCTCCGAGGACGGGGTGGATCTTGAAAACGCCATATTCCTCCTCCTCCAGCCTGCCATTCTTGTGCAGCAGTCTTTCTGGGATCCCGATCTTGCCGATGTCGTGGAGCAAGGCGCCGTATTCCAGGACATCGATCTCCGTTTTCACCATGCCGAGGGCGGTTGCAATGCGCGCCGACAGCAGCCGCACCCGGCTGCAGTGCCCGCGGGTATAAGGATCTTTGGCCTCGATCGTCTCCGCCAGAACCTTGACCGTTTCCAGGTTCGCCTGTTGCAGCTTCAGGAAGGCTTCGGCAAGCTGTGTGGTTCTTTCTTCGACCTTCTTCTCCAGCGAGCGCTGGTACTCCTGGTTCTCGCGCTGCAGCCGCTCGTTGTCCAGCTGCAACCTGCGGAAGCGGATCGCCTTGCGGACTGTTTCCTCCACCTGGATTTTTCGGACCGGCTTCAGCAAGTAGTCGAAGGCACCCGCCTTCATGCTGTTCACAGCGGTTTCCAGCTCGGAAAGGGCGGTGAGCATGATGACAGGTACGAAGGGATGCTCGCTCCTCACAATCGTCAGCAGCTCCGTGCCCGGCATCCCGGGCATGCGGATGTCCATCATGACGCAGTCGGGGTCGAACCGGCCGTCGCGGAGCATCTCCAGCACCTCCGCGGCAGCTGCCGCCTCATGGACTTCGAATCCCGCCCCTCCCAAGCCGATTCCCAGCACCTTGCGGATGGCGGGATCGTCGTCGACGATCAGAACCTTATCGCCCATGTCCGATCAGGCTTTCCGGCACGAAATGGGGGAAAAGGAAGGGCACCCAGCGCTTGTAGCAGCGCGGCAAAGCCAATTCCTCCGGGGATCAGGATCGCGGCCACCATTGCGAGAAGGAAGAATATCACAGCTCCCTGTCAATTGCACGCGAGCCTCACTATACTTGGAGGCGTGATCATCAATTTCTCCTCGCTCATCCCGGCGGTTGCATTCTGTCTCTATGTGGTGTTCACGGCCTTCGGATTGGCGCAGTACAGGCAAAAGACGATCTGCTGGCCGTTCATCCTGTACATGGCGTGCATGACCATCTGGGGCTTCGGCTCCTTCATGATGCACGCGAATGCGGGGCTGTTCACCCCCCTTGTGTGGAATCGCTTCATGGTGGCCGGGATGCTTGGCGGACCCATCTGCATCGTCCACTCTGTTCTCTACCTCTCTCAGCTTCCGCGCCGGCGGTACCGCATCCTGCTCGGGATCGGCTACGGGCTGTACGGCGCCCTCCTCGCCCTGAACTTCCTCGGCTACGTGGTCACCGACGCCTGGTTCGAGGGGGGAGAGTTCCGCTATACCCTGGGAGCGGGGGCGCCCGTGGCCTACGCCCTCAGCTATCCGTTCCTCCTGGCGGGACTGTTCATCCTGACCCGTCAGCTCTACCGGGCTCAGGACCGATTCATGAGGAGGAAGCTGGGCCTGCCGATATTCGGCGCCGGCATCATGCTCGCCGGGGTCCTCGCCAACCTGTATCAGCCGATCGGCCGCTACCCCGTGGACCTGTTGGCCGCCTCGGTGAACGCGGTCATCATTTTCTACGCCATCTACCGCTACCAGCTCGTCCATTACTCCGCGTTCGTGCTGGAAGCCGTCCTGCACTTCGTCCTGGGCATCGTGAGCGCCTTCGCATTCTATGGAATCCTGTGGCTGATCGTGCCGCTCTTCCGCAAGCTGCCATTCGGCATCGCCTTCCTTCCCGCCCTGCTCCTGGCGGTCGCTGCGGTCGTGATTTTCCAACCCCTGCGGCGCGGGACGCTCTCCCTCGTGGAGAAGGTGTACTTCGGCAGGCGCATGGAGTACCTGAACTCGCTGCGCGCGTTTGCGCAAAGCATGACGGCAATAGTGGAGCTTGAGAACCTTGGCGGATCCACGGTAGAGAAGATTGCGGACACTTTCTCGCTGGAGTGGGTGTTGATGTTCGTCCTGGACTACTCGAGCCGTGCCTACCGGATGATCGCGCAGCGCGGTTTGGATGACGAGGAGCCGCGGCTGCGGACCCTTTCGCTGGGCCGCGATGCGCTCCTGGTGAAAGCCATCCAGGAGCGAGAGACTCGCCGGATCGCGCAGCCGGAGAACGTGGGCCCGATCCCGATCCCCGGCAGCAGCCTCCCGCCGCTCGCTCCCAGCCTGGTGATGCCTCTGCGCTTCAAGGATCGGATGAACGGTTTCCTCATCCTGGGGCGGCGGCGGGAAAAGGAGCTGTTCGATGCTTTCGATCTGGATTCGCTGGAGACTCTCGCGTGGGAGTGCTCGATCTCCCTTGAGAACGCCATCTCCTTCGAGCGGCTGAAGCGGCAGCAGAAGCAGCTGCAAACCCTGAACGAGGAGCTGACCCTCAGCCGCAATAAGCTGAAGGCCTTCTTCGATGGCATCACCACTCCCATCTCCATCCAGGACATCAACTACAACATCGTGACAACCAACCTCGCCGCCACACGCTACTTCGGCAGGTCCTTCGAGGAGCTCATCGGCAGGAAGTGCTACTCCATGTTCTTCCAGCGCGACCGCCCCTGCGCGGGCTGCATGGCGCAGGATTGTCTACACGCACAGATCCCCTTCAGCCACGATCTCGCCGACAAGCCGCGGGACATGACCTTCGCGGTCCACTTCTACCCCATCGTGGTGTCGGAGGAGAAGGAGCGGATCTTCCTCGAGTTCTTCCAGGACACCACGGAGGAGAAGCGGCTCCTCGCAGAGCTGATCCAGACTGAGAAGCTCGCCAGCATAGGAACGCTTGCCTCGGGGATCGCGCACGAGATCAACAATCCGCTGTACGCCATCCTCGGGACTGCGGAGATCATGCAGGAGCGGCTGGACTCCGACAGCCCTCTGCACGACTACGTGAAGGATATCATCCAATACTCGCAGAACGCCTCGGACGTGATTCGGGAGCTGAACCAGTACTCCCGGCGGGAGCCGGAGACCATCCAGTCCGTGGACATCGCCGAGGTCCTGGAGACATCGCTCAAGCTGGCGCAGCGAGGATTGAAGTTCGAGGGCATTCAGATCAGGAAGCTCTACGACCCGATGCCCGAGGTCAGTCTGAGCCGCGGCGAGCTGCAGCAGGTCTTCCTGAATCTCATCATCAATGCGGTGCAGGCCATGCGCCGGGGCGGGACCATCACCCTGAGCTGCCGCTGCCTGGACGGAACCGTGGTTATCGCGGTCCAGGACACGGGGCATGGTATCGAGGCGAAGAACCTGGACAGGATCTTCACCCCGTTTTTCACCACCAAGGACCCGGGGCAAGGCACCGGGCTGGGACTGAGCATCACGTACCGCATCCTCCACGAGATGGGCGGGCGAATCCGGGTGGAGAGCCATGTAGGGGCAGGAACGACGTTCATCGTCACGATACCCATCACGGCGGAAGGCAGGAGCCGAATCCGCTTCCTCCACGCCGCGGCCCCGGATGAGGTCGAGGATGTCTTCTTCCTGCAGCGCAAGATCCTCGTCGGCGAGAAGGGCTACCACGAGGAGAGCATCCGCCGGGCGGAGGATCTGCGGGCATATCACATCCTTGCCTACAAAGGCCTGCAGCCCGTGGGGACCGTCTCCTGTCTGACCCCGGCCCTCGTAAGGCTTCTGCCGATCGAGCAGCATCTGCCCCAATCGCAGCTCACGATGAACCGCCGCTGCGTCGAAATCGACAGGCTGGCCGTGCAGCTGGAGGAGCGGGGAAGCATCGTGCCGCTCGGGCTCATGACCCTCGCCTACCTTTTCGCGAAGTCGGAGGGAGCAGAACGGCTGCTCCTGGACGTGTTCTCAGATGAGGAGAAGTACATCCACATGTACCGCAAGCTCGGGTTCCAGGCCGTCGGCGAGTATCATGATCCGCTGTCGGTCACGGTAATGGTCATGGACTACCAGACCGACTACGAGAAAAAGCAGCGGCGCATGGAGCACTTTGTGAAGCCGTTCATGCACCGTCTGGGCGGATACCTGGATTTCGAAGAAAGCGAGCGGCGGCGCTTCTCCGACCAGCTTGGCCGCTTCATCAACGCGCCGGTTCCTCCCGACAGCCGTTGACCCTCGTTCCTGCCAAGGCTCGAGACCTTCGTGCGATTCAGGCCGCTCGTGTTCCAGTATCGCATAGTATGTTCCATATATGGAACAACTTGAATGAAGCATGGAACACAAGCTGTCGCGATACGAGATCGTTCTCTCGCGATTGACGACTCGTTGTTGAACCTAGCTTGAGAGGTAAGATTCAACCAGGGAAACAACTGCACGACCCTTCAGGATCCTGGTCAATGCAAAGGTCATGCAGGAGTATCGACTGGCATGGTACTTGCAGCCCTCCCAATAGCCTGTACGGCATGTCCTAATCGATAGCGCGTGTCCAAGTAATAGGAAGGGGGAGCGCATGGAACTGATCAAGGAGAAATCTCGGCTTGCCAGCGATTTCAATCAGATCATCAGCTTCCGCGTAGGCGCGGAGGACTATGGCCTGGAGCTGGCGAATGTGAAGGAGGTGATTCGGATGCGGGATGTGACCTGGCTTCCGAAGGCCCCGCCTTTCATCAAGGGCATCATCAATCTCAGAGGTAAGGTGATTCCCATCGTCGACCTGCGCTGCAAGTTCGGGCTTGAGTCCGCCGAGCAGACTGCAGCGACTCGGGTCATAGTGGTCGAGGTGAAGGAAAAACTGATGGGGATGGTGGTGGACTCAGCCAGCCAGGTAATGAGGGTCCCTACCGACCAGATCGACCCACCGCCTCTCGTTGTTGGGTATCTGTCTCGGGAGTACATCAGTGGGGTGGCGAAGCTGGACGATAAGCTGGTGATTCTCATGGACATCAAGAGGATCTTTACGGCAGAGGAAGCCGCTGCGGTTTCCATGAGCGCGGAGGCGATCAGGCCTGTCAACGACAGGGAAAACCTGCATGAAGGAGGATATCATGAAAAACATTAGATTGCTGACAAAGCTGCTCGGGGGTTTCATCATCGTCGCTGTCCTCGTGCTTGCGGTCGGGCTTGTCGGGCTGCTAGGAGCCCGCAGCCTGAATGCCAACATCTATGAGATCGGCAGGAACCATCTCAGCGGGGTCAAGAATCTGCTGCAGGTTGCGGAGGCACAATCACGGGTTGACAGCAACGAAAACAGTCTACTGGACAAGAGCTTAGATGCCACGGGCGTGCAAGGATCGTTCAAAGAGTTCGAAGATTCAAAGAAGGTGATCGATGATTCGCTCAAAGCCTACGAGTCTATTCCCAAGTCCAAGGACGAGCAGAACCTCTGGGCCCAGTGCAAGCCGGCCATAGATGCATGGTGGAACGCGCATCGCGACTTCGCGGGCCTTGCACAGGCCTACTGGAGCAGTCCATCGGATGACGCATTCAACGCCATGACAAACCAGATGCCCCAGAACGATAAGGCATTCACTGCTTCCAACAGCATTCTGCACGACCTGGTCAAAGTCAACGACCAGGAGGCAAACCTCGCCGTCCAGGAGGGCAGTGCGACCGGCGCGCGGGTAGAGATGGTGTCAGTTGTTGGCATGGGCGCTGGGGTAGTGCTCGCCTTGTTCCTGGGGATCATCCTGGCGCTGTCAATTTCACGGCCCCTCGCCAAGGGTGTTGCTTTCGCAGAGATCGTGGCCGGGGGAGACTTTGCGCAAAAGCTGGACATCAAGCGCAAAGACGAGGTGGGTCTGCTTGCCAACGCTCTCAACTCAATGGCGGAGAAGCTCAGCGGCGTGGTCGCTACCATCCAGCAGAGTGCCGAAGAGGTGGCCTCCTCAAGCGAACAAATCAGCGCGACCGCGGTGAGTCTGTCTGAAGGGGCCCAGAATCAAGCCTCGACGCTCGAGGAGACCAGCGCATCCATGGAAGAGCTCTCCGCGTCAGTCGACCAGGTGTCCGAGCACGCACAGTCGCAGGCGGCCGCCGTCCAGCAGGGGACGAGCTCCATGACGCAGGTCCACAAATCCATTGAGGAGGTGTCGAAAAACCTCAACGAAATCGCGGGTCTTGCCGGGCAATCCGTGCAGAAGGCCGAGGAAGGCGCACGATCGGTCCAGCAGGTGGTTGAAGGCATCGGGATGATCGCCGCGAGCTCGGAGAAGATCGGAGGAATCGTTACAGTGATCTCCGAAATCGCGGATCAGACGAATCTCCTGGCACTGAACGCATCGATCGAGGCGGCACGCGCCGGAGAGCACGGCCGAGGGTTTGCCGTGGTCGCCGATGAAGTGAGCAAGCTGGCGGACCGAAGTTCGGCATCGACCAAGGAAATCGAAGCCCTCATCAAGGACAGCGCAAAGAATGTGAGCGGGGGAGTGGAAATGGCGCAAGGTTCGAAGGGCGCGATGGAGCAGATCCGGGCGGCCTCGCAGAAGGTCAAGGACATGATCGCAGGACTCTCCGAATCGATGTCACAGCAGGTGGGGGCGGTGAAGGAGCTTTCGAAGGCCCTGGCGAGCGTCAATGAGATGAGTCAGAGCATCTCGGCGGCGACGGAAGAGCAGACCACGAACTCGAAGCAGGTCTCAAAGGCTGTGGAGTCTGTGAATGAGTTGACGCAGGCCGCCGCGTCCTCAGCGGAAGAGTTGTCCGGCTCAACAGAGCAGCTTTCCAGCATGGCGCAGGAGCTGCAAGGGATGGTGGGGCAATTCAAGATTGAGCGCGATGAGCAGCGCTCAACAACCCTCCACGTTGTCCGCGGAAACGGGAATGGCAATGGGCGAAACGCACAGGGCGCGGGTGTCTCGCGTCCGCTAGTGCATGCGCAAGGATCGAAGGACTGACGGAAACGACATTGACGTCCCGCAAGGGGGCGTTTTCGCCCCCTTGCAGTTCTCCGCAGAAGAGGCGAGCGGAATGAGCAAAATCGTGGCAGGCGATTCGGATCACTCGGGCGGTCCAGCAGGAGCACACCAGATGGCAGATCCCAGCAGGTGTGCAAAAAGACGGCCCCTGTCGGCGTTGCTGGCGTGCCTGCTGCTCTTGGGCGGCCTTCCCCCTTTGGCAGGGAAGCAGATAGAGCTGGAGTTCAAAATCTGGTCTCAGGATCCTCTTCAACTTGAGCTGCTGAATGAAATCGGAAGCGCCTACAGCGGTGAGCACCCGGGCGCTGAGCGCTCCTGTTCACTCGGTTCCAAACAAGGGTGCCAGCGCGGGGTATAGGCGATTGTAGCGCCGAAGCTGGGATGAATAGGCCTTTGCCAGCTCCGGCTCTGGCGCGTAAGCAGCATTGACCTTTACCGTTTGCGCAGCCCCTTCCGCCGCATCACGATAGACGCCCGCGGCCACTCCCGCCAGAATCGCAGCGCCCAGACAGACTGCCTCCTGGTTTTGGAGCGTCTCGAGGGTCTTTCCGGACAGGGCAGCCCTGAGTCGAACCCCATGGATTGACTCCGCTCCACCACCAGTAATACGCACTGCGGCGAAGATGCCTGCCGCATCCTGAAGTGCGGCGGCGTTGAGGGCGAACTCACAGGCAATCCCCTCAAGAATCCCTTTATAGAAATGGAAAAGGTCAGCCGCGGACGTCAGGCCAACCACTGCCGCAGACGCGCGTGGATCCCAATGCGGGTTGCACGCGCCAATCAGATGCGGTGTGACGCAAAGCCTGTTCACCCTTGCCGGGGTGGATCCACAGGTGATGAGTGGCGTGGTGTTGACCTTCGCGTCGTACTCCTTGAGCTTCAGCAGCAGCCGTCCGAAGCTGTCAAAGCGCGCGCCCTGGACGAAGTGCGCCCCCAGGTGCTCGAAGACATCATTTGCCTCTCGTACTTCCAGAGTGCCAGAGCCCAACGGAAGATTCGCCACGTCGTTCATGAACTACCATCAGCAACCTTGCGCCTATAGTTCTTGCGATCTGTGACGGTCTTCCAGACTACGAAAGGACCCCGGGCAAGGCGGCCGCCGATCAGTTTCCTATCCCTTGCGCAGCTTAAGGAACACCCTGGTGAGGCGTCCTCTGCGTCGCTGGTTCCCTGAGCAGCTCCAAACACCCGACCCTCCGGTCAGACCCCTTGTCGGGCAGTTGCCATGGTGTCTCATAAGTGATACACTTCGATCCGGAGGAAATCATGCCCACCAAGAATCCTCGAATCAACGTTGCCCTCGAAAGGCCAATCTATTCCTTGATTGAGAAGATAGCGAAGGAGCGTGGATTGTCGTTGTCCATGGTGACCAGGGACTTGGTTCGAGAAGCTCTGGAAATCTTCGAGGATGCCGCCCTCGTGAGCTTCGCAGATGAGCGTGTTGACTCGCTTGCCGGTCGGAGGACCTTGACGCACGGCGAAGTGTGGGGATAGAGGTGCCTTATCACCTCCGCTATCACCCTGACGTCAAGGCAAAAGACATCCCGAAACTCAACCGGACAATCCAGAAAAGAATCAAAATCGCTATTGAGCAGCGGATACTTCAATCTCTAGAAAAGTACTCGGAGCCGTTGAGGAGAACACTGAAAGGCTACAGAAAGACGCGGGTTGGGGACTACCGGATCGTGCTGAAGATCCAAGACGAGGATGTTCTCATTCTTGGGGTCTGTCACCGGAAGGATGTATACGAAAGAATGGAATGGCGCAGCCAGTGACTCTTGCCCTATTTGAGGACGGTACTGTGAAGCTTCAGGACCGGCCCTCCTCGGAGTTCGCCGCGGAGAGCCAGTTCGACTCTGTCTTTGCTTCGTCGAACAGACCCGAACGGGCGAGCGGGAGGTTGACGCGATCGTCCATGCCGTTGATCGAGGATACGGTCAAAAAGTTCCTGGTCCGCCGCCGTGAGACAATCGTCGTGCCAGGGCGGGGAGCGGAAACGCCATCGACCGCGGCGTCTCGGCCGCCGCGTACGGCGCGAAAGGGACCGGTGAGTTAGCCACGATCCCCACCGCGCCCGCGGTGGCAGGGGCGTATTTCGCGGCAGACGGCCGGCTCAGGACCAGCCTGCCTCTGGAGGGAACGCCGTACAGCCGCTCAGCGGCGTGAGAGCCTCACGCAGACCCGGCGCGAGGCTCACTTTTTCGAGAGTCTCTCCTTGATCTGCATCATGTGGTTGATGTCGTGTCCCGCCAACATTTCCACCACGCGCGTGACGGTCTCCTTTCCGCGCTCGGAGTGCATTCCGTAGAAATCCCAGCTCTCCCGGGGCAGGCTTTTCAGCAGGAGCACCATCCGCTCGCGGGTGATGCGGAAGGCTTCCAGGGAGAGCACCGGATCGTGCTTCGCATAGTCGGAAAACTTTGCCCACGCGTCCTGGTCGATGCCCTGGATGGGCGTGCCGCTGGCTCCGAGGATGAGGCGAATGCGAAATCCGTAGACAAGCTCGCTGTCGGCCAGGTGAGCCAGGATCTCCGTGACAGACCACTTGTGCGAGGCGGGGCGCTGCGACAGTGTCTTCCTCGAGACACCCTTGACCAGCCGGGCAATCTGCCGCGGAGTGGCGGCCAGGATTTCCGTCGGCTTCTTTCCCTCGATGTAACCGAGAATTCTCTCGGTGTATTGCTGCGGCGTCTCCTGCATTACAGATCTCCTTCCTTTTCAGAGCTAAGGTATCAGCAGACCGGCTTCTGCTTCTACCTCTGCCCGTCTGTTCACCCTCGCCACTCGCTCCCTGAGCGAGTTTATCTCTTGACTTTTCCTTTCGGTCATGTGTGCACAACTCTCCCATGAGAAAATAGGCCCGCGCACCCCGGCAAGACCTTACGGGAAAAGCCCGGCCGGCAACCGCCCCAGGGGGAACAGCGCGCGTGCCTTCACGCGCGCCGCAGTGTGGATCTCAAGGCGCACTGTCGCCGTCCGAAGAGCCTCGACGACGATTCTGCCTCGTCCCGTGAAAGTCACCTCCTCCCCGGGGGCGAGCACGGAGTCCTCTCGACGCCCGCTTGCGGTCACCCATAGCCTGCCAGTCAAGCAGGAGATGTGGCACGCCCTGCCCCTGAGCCGGAGCGAGGCGAGCTCACCCCGTGCCAGAACGAGCGTTGACGGATTCATCTCGAGCCAATTGCGCATCTGCTTTCCTCGTGGGATCAAGGAAGCAAATATGGCGGAACGAAGCCACCCGGTTCTTGCTGGCCGGATACGCCGACCCGTCCCAGGCCGTTGACCGGAAGGGCATCAGCCAGCTCATCGAGATGGGCGGCACCAAGGGCCGTAGGCTCAGGCAGTGCCCCCGCGGCTCCAGACTACAGAGGCGTCAGCCTGCGGTGTCGCTGTTCCGGCTTCTCGCCTTGGCCCACCGCGGAGAAGACGATATCGCATGGTTCCCCGAACTATCGTAGAAGTTCGTCTTGCCGCCACCGTGAGCGCAGCGCTTCGCCGAAGAGAAAAAAAGGCAGCTCCGCTACTCGAAGCTGCCTGTCCAATTCTGCCCCCCCTCTTGGACGAGCTTAGAACCTGCTGCTGCGAGCACCGGATTGAGGAGACACCCGTGCTTCTGGCCTTTGGATGCGATCCGCGCAGCGCTCACGGAGGCTCCTCCACGCCGAAGACTGCGCCGCGCGTGGAGCGTGTACGGATGCGCCCGCATTCATGCTTTGACGCCTGCGCTTCGCCCGCGAGGAGCGCCGCGTCGCGTGGGATCAAGCTGCAGGCAGGAGGCGGCAGCCCCTTCGCAGCAGGGAAATTGGACGCTGCGGCATGCCAGGCACTGGTAGTGCCCGTGCACAAACACCGAACCAGCAGCCCGGCCGCAGTGATCGCAGATCGAACCGTCGCTCACCCGTGAAAGGTACCTCTGGCGGCAGACAGGCGGCGAATGATGTCTCCGAAGCACCCCACGGGGCACCGGAGTCGCGGCGAGGCCAATGTTCAGCGGCCGGAGCGGGGCCGCCGCGAGGCTGCTCGCTTTGGCGGATTCTTCGCGGCGCCCTTTGGGCCCGTCCGCTTGCGAGGCGCCGGCTTCGTATCGGCCCCCTGCGAGGTGCGCCAGGTGCACCAGGCCCGGACAATCCGTTCGAGATCGTCGCGATCCTCTTCAGCTTGCGCCAGACTCGCGATCTTCACAACGCGGCTGGTATCCCCTGTGCCTTCCAGGCGTGGATGGGAACCCGGGATCTTCGCCCCTTGGTGGAACATCAGGCCCGAGTGCTGCCGGCTCTTGGGGTAGAAGCTCGCGATGTTCCCCAGGTAGGTGAAGGTCGGCGCTTGCCACTTGATGAACGCGTCGATCCTGGGATCTGCCGCCAGGATGATCTCACGGATGCGCATCACAACGGCTTTCATCGGGTTGTCATAGCTCGACAAGCATTCATCGACTTCGCGTCGTCTCGGCACCGTTCGCCCTCTTTGCGCGCCGGTGGGCTGCTTCTTCTCTGTACGGGGCAGCGGAAGGAAACTGCCCCCCCTTGCCAAGCGAACCGGCGCGCGGCGCCTCCCGCGCTGACAGGGGGCGTTATCCCTCTGCCTCCCATACTCTGCTTGCGAAGCAAAGACCCCGAGGGCTGAGGACCAGCCTTCTGTGACTGTTGAAATTCTGCGGGATGCCGAACCCACCCTGGCAAAGAGTTGATCCCCACGGTGCCCCCGGCATTCACGTTAAGTATATTGAAGACTGCAAGGCGCCGTATCAAGGTCGGGAGGTGTCAGCATGCAGCGTGCACTTTTTCTGTGTGTGGTCCTTGTCGTTCTGGCGGGTGGCCCGATTGTGGCCCAATGCAAGCCAACTCCGGGGAGCATTCTGGACCCGTACTACACTCCCACTGCGCCGAAGCGCGCCAGCGTGGGGTCTGGATTCGTTCTCACAGGTACCGTGCGCTCGTCTGGCGATTGTCTGCCCATTGCAGGTGCAACGGTCGAATTCTGGCTGGCTGGCCCAAACGGGTATACGGAGAAGCTTCGGGGAACGGTGGTCGCGGACAGGAACGGCCGGTACCGGTTCCAGAGTCCGTTCCCCGCCGCTTCTGCCGGCCCCGCTCCGCACATTCACATGAACGTCGCCGCGGACGGCTTCCTGCCCATCCAGACGGAATGCTTCCCGAGCAAAGGAACCGCGAGCGGTGTGTTCGATATCATCCTCGAGCTGGGAGACTAGGGCGCAACTGCGTTCGCATCATTGTTTTGAGCAGGAGTTCTCCGCGCCGACACTGCTGCCGCATGACCGCCCAAGAAACAATAAAGGCAGCCCCGCTACTCGACGCTGCCTGTCCAACTCTGCTCCCCCTATTGGACGAGCTTAGAACTTAGGGAATGTGACATAATAAAATAGACATTTTACCTAGTTCGGCTTGATCGTGTAATTCCATTCTCCATGGAACTTATGTGGCTCCAGCGCAATTCTGCCTAATTCCTCTGCTGAAACCTTGATGCCGCGTTGATAACGATTTATATCCAATCTCACTTTCACAGTGAGGCCTGCATTCGTGGTCGTGGAGGCAATCAGATTCACAATAGTCTGATAATCTGTTAAGGGATGCCCACGCCAGTTCATGCTGATAAACGAAAACAAGCGATGCTCGATCTTGTTCCACTTGCTCGTTCCCGG
>Ga0315279_10002990_pt1 | contig 24329 bp, 19 predicted proteins | sample YL17G06_20_MG_FD_203694 | JGI IMG/M metagenome (GOLD analysis project Ga0315279, IMG submission 203694) | Sediment microbial communities from Yellowstone Lake, YNP, Wyoming, USA - YL17G06_20 | ecosystem: Environmental > Aquatic > Freshwater > Lake > Sediment | place: USA: Wyoming | collected...
CCATAGAACCATTCACGGAAAGCGGCTACAGGGTGGCTTTCGTGAAGGATCCTGATGGTATCTGGATCGAGCTAATAGGCAAGGACAAGCGACCTAGACGCAAGGTACACTGAAGAAGAAACGAGAAAATAGGAGAAGAAGGCCTAGCGAACTGTGACAGTTCAGGGATCGCTCTGGCCTAACCAGTTGATACGATTTTCCGAGCGGTTTCTATCTCTTCTTAATGAGCACGTCCGTGCCCTGTAGTCGAACTTCGAAGGAAGTGGTGTCTTTCTTCGGAGGCGGAGCAATAGCCTTCCCTGTGGTGATGTCGAAACGTCCAGCATGACAGGGGCATACGACCACAGTACCCTCAAGCTCACCTTCGCTCAGCGAGCAACCTCTGTGTGTGCATGTGTCGGCTATTGCATAGATCTTGCCGGAAAGATTCGTGACGAGTACGTCCTCGCTGTCTACCTGAACCTTCTTCATTGACCCTGTTGCGAAATCCCCCGTAGATCCGATCTTGACGAATACCTCACTCATGTGGTGGCTCCCCGACAATCTCGCACTGCATTCCAGCGACATTTATGCGTTGGGCCGAAAGATGTATGCTTGTGACCTGTTCTCGGAGGAGATCCCAGGATGGATAGACTAGTCATTACGGTCGCCCCCACTGGATCGGTGCCCCGCAAGATCGACACGCCCTACGTGCCTGTGACCCCTGACGAAATTGCCGAGACAGCTTACCTCTGCGAGCAAGAGGGCGCCTCTGTTATCCACGTGCACTGCCGCGACGAGAATGAGAACCCGACATCTAACTACGATGTGTTCAAGAAGACCGTGGAAAGAGTACGGAAACGCACACATCTCATCGTCATGGTGTCAACAAGTGGGATAGCCGCCAAGTTTGACGAAGAACGAGCCCAACCATTGCGGACAAACCCAGAAATGGCGAGCCTCACAACGGGTTCCCTCAACTTTGCAGGGCGTAAGCCATCCACGGTCTACATCAACACCTGGGAGACAATCACATTCCTTGCTCGGAAAATGCTTGAGAAGAACATCAAGCCAGAACTCGAAGCCTTTGACGTAGGCTTCATTTCGCAGGGAATCAAGCTCATCGAGAACGGATTAGTCAAACCGCCGGCACATTTCCAGCTGGTAATGGGTGTAGACGGCGGTGTCCCTGCCTCTCCGGAGAACCTGATTCACATGCGCAATCAACTGCCACCCAATTCCACCTTCGTGGTGGCGGGCATTTCCAAGCATCAGCTACCCATGACGACTATGGCAATTCTAATGGGTGGGCATGTCCGAGTGGGGCTCGAGGACAACATATACCTAGCCAAAGGCAAACTGGCACGGAACGAGGAGCTTGTAGCCCAAGCACGACATCTAGCCGAACAGCTGGAACGCGAAGTAAGCACACCTGACGAAGCACGGCGGATATTGTCGCTCAACCCACGATGAAATATTCCCGTTCAGATCGCGAGGTCTTCTCCTAACCTTCAACCGATTCGGCTCGTGGACTCCCTTATATTCAGGCGAAAAGCCCGCTACTAACGGATTTGTGTTGTCTAGTCTTGAGAGTCTGAAGGATCTCATCATCAACGAGATCGATTCTCTCAGTGCGAGAATCATCGAAGTCAGCGAGACTATCCACGCGAACCCCGAGTTAGGTCTGAAGGAGTACAAGGCATCTGACCTTCTGTCCTCCGAGCTGGAGAAACACGGTTTCACGGTCGAGCGAGGAATTGCAGGTATGCCTACGGCTTTCAAGGCAACCTTGGGCATTGGCCACGGTGGGCCTCACTTAGCGTGTTTGGCAGAGTATGATGCGCTTCCTCAGATAGGCCATGGCTGCGGCCACAACATCATCGGGACTTCGGCAGTTTTCTCGGCGATCGCTCTAAGCAAACTCCGCGGGAAGCTGAAAGGGCGAATTACGGTTCTTGGAACCCCCGATGAGGAAGGGAGTGGCGGCAAGATTCCGATCATCAAGGCTGGTTTCCTCAAGGGTGTCGATGCGGCAATTATGAATCACCCTTGGAACTACACGTCACCTTGGATGCCGACGGTTGCCGTGGACAGTCTAAGGATCGAGTTTGCTGGCAAGTCGGCGCACTACTCGACCCCGCATAGAGGAGTCAACGCGCTTGACGGCTTGGTGCTAACCCTTGCTGCACTTAACGGGCTTCGGCATGGATTCAGAAATGACGTCGTATACGGCTACACAATCGATCAAGGTGGAGTCATCCCCAGTATCATTCCCGAGAAAGCCAGCGCTCGGTTGTGGATCAAGTCAACCGATCAACGAAACCTAAACGAAGTTGTCGGACGAGTGAAGGCTTGCGCCGAAGGCATAGCGAAGTCCATCGGTGCCCGGGTTAGGATCCAACATGATTTCCCGCTGTTCCAAGAATCAATCCCAAACCTGACCTTGATTCAGCGAGTCTCTCAGAATCTCGAAAGGCTGGGAATCCCGTTCAGGTCTGCCGAGGAGACCTCTCGTTCACTCGTCTACATCTCGAGCGACTACGGTAACATCAGCCATGTGGCCCCGAGCGTGTGTCCTGCGATAACCATAGGCCCCAAGACACTCGACGTACACACAGCAGAGTTTGCTCAAGCTGCAGTCTCAAAGATGGGGCATGAAGCTCTCATGAGAATCACCAAAACCATGACGATGACAGGCTTCGATCTTCTCAGCAACAGAGAAACACTCCGAGCAGCCAAAACCGAGTTCTCCAAGTACCGTGCATCACGGTTCACGAACGTGCCTCTCGCACACAGGTACTAGAGGAAGGACCGGTGATAGAAGATGAGGTTTGAATTTCTGGATCGCAGTCAGACCGAAACGATTCACTTAGCGAGCCTTGACATCCTTGAGAACGCGGGCGCTACCTTCCTTTCTATACAGGCTCAGAGGATCCTCGCCGACGCCGGAGCGATCGCGAATGGCAAGAATGGAAACGTCAGAATCCCTGCGAGCCTAGTCCAGGAGACACTCCGCAAGTGCCCCACGTCTTTCCGACTCTATGCGCGAAATCCGAAGCACGATCTGCAGATAGGCGGAAGCAACCAGTACATGACATGCGGTGGAGAGTATCCATACATTCTCGACTTGGAATCGGGAAAACGTCGGCCTGCATTATCCAGCGACCTAGTGCCACTGATCAAGATCACCGACGCATTGGACAACATAAGCGTCGGTGGCAGCTACATAATAGCTCCAAGCGATATTCCAGAGCCACATCGTCACATCGAAAGGAGCGTTCTACACTACAAGTACACATCAAAAACCACTCACTGGGATACTGAAGGGTACATCGGCAACAGTGGAGAGTTGGGAGCTACCCACAATCTCGAACTGGCTGCGACAGTAACCGGAGGAACGGAAAACCTCTCCAAGAAACCCATCGGCACTGCAAGCATATGCCCCTCGAGCCCGATGATCTATGACAGCGGCCTGACCGACGACGCAATGGAGTTCGCAAGACACGGAGTTCCAATCCTGATAGAACCCATGGACAACGCAGGCGCAACCTCTCCGAACACACTCGCCGGCTCACTCCTTCAGACAAACGCAACGGTTCTTGCTGGGTTGGTTCTCGTTCAGCTCGTCAGGCCAGGAAACCCGGTTGTCTACGGGAGCATACCGGTCAACCTCGATCTGCGCACCATCATACCTGCCGTCGGTTGCCCAGAGACGGCGCTGCGATGCGCCGGAGGGGCAGAGATGGCGAAGTTCTACGGCCTGCCATCAGCCATGTCCGGCGGTGTAAGTGATTCCAAGGTTCCGGACGTGCAAGCAGGTTACGAGAGTGCTTTGACGATGCTGACCACAATACTAGCTGGAGCAAACTGGATTCGTGTGGTTGCAGGTGCTCTGGAGTACCACTTCACAGCGTCGCCTGAGATGCTGGTAATCCATGATGAGATATTTGGAATGGCGAAGAGGATCGCGAGAGGAATGGATGTCAGCGAAGACACGTTGGCAACATCGCTGATCAAGAAGATAGCACCACTTCGCGGACACTATTTGGCAGAAAAACATACACTCCAGCATATCACGAGCGAGAGGTACCTTCCCAAAATTAGCGACAAGCGAACACGCGGAGACTGGGAGAAATCCGGATCAAGAGATCTGGCCAGGGTCGCCAGGGAGCGTGCAAAGCAGATCATTGCAACTCACAAAACAGATCCTCCTCTACCGAAGGATATTGAGAAGGAACTCGACGCAAAGAAGATGGAAATAGAGAAGCGGCTATCGAGGGCAACTTGACTCACAAAGAAAACTGACAAGTGTAATCCTAGGTCGAGAAGACCCTTCGGCTCAATGTCCAGAACCTTTCGTGCCAAGCTCTATTAGCGCGAGGTCCCACAAAGCCATGGGATGTTGCATGGCTGAGCGAGAATTGCTCGTCTACATTGACGGCAATTTCTATCCTGAGAGCCAAGCGAAGATCTCAGTCTACGACCATGGCTTACTATATGGCGACGGAATCTTTGAAGGAATCAGAGCATACGACGGAAGGGTTTTCAGGCTAAGAGAACACATCGACCGGCTTTTTGAATCTGCAAAGACCATCGGCCTCACAATTCCTATGTCAAAGGAGCACCTGAGCGAGGCGTGCGCGGAGACGCTGCGCAGAAACAAACTGAGTGACGGCTATCTGAGGCTGGTCGTCTCTAGAGGAGTCGGGAAGATGGGCCTTGATCCTAGGAATTGTCAGAAGGCAACTGTCGTAATCATTCCGGCAACCTATGTCATTGCACCTGCGCCGCTGAAACCCATCAAAGCTGTTGTCGTATGCACGAGGAGAAACCCCCCGTTCTGTGTTCCTGCCTCCGCTAAGACGCTCAACTATCTGAACAATATCATGGCGAGGATGGAAGCAATCAATGCTGGGGCTGACGAAGCTATCATGCTAGACTGGAGAGGCTATGTCTGCGAAGGTTCAGGTGACAATGTGTTCGTAGTCAAGAATGGCAAGCTGCTAACGCCGCCACTCGAAGCCAGCATACTAGGGGGCATAACTCGGCTAACCGTACTAGAGGTTGCCACCAAGCTTGGAATAGGCGCCCTAGAGAAAGATCTGACATCGCATGACCTGTACAACGCAGATGAAGCTTTCCTAACAGGGACAGGTGCCGAGGTTCATCCGATAATACAGATCGACGGAAGGATCATCGGGACGGGCGAGGAGGGACCGATCACAAAGAGAATTGAAGACGGTTTCAAGAAGGAAACCCAAAGACCCGAAAGTGGATATCCAATACGGAAGTAGGAAGCTCATTCTCTCACCTAAGGGTCCTCAACCGTATTCGAACAGTCGAGTCGCTGTTTGGATGGCGATTTCTGAATTAGTCCTGCGGAAAAGATGCGACTCTCGATACGTTGAAGCAAGTCTGACTAGTGTTGAAGAAGCTTAATGCAAGGGAGATGCAAATGGTCAAGCAGCTCTTCAGGTCAGCACTCCCCGATCAAACACGTAGATGCCGAAACAATATCTTGACTTCTTACATGTCTCTAGGATGGACCGAGAGGTAGTTTGTCTATGCTGTGTTTTTTCATGATCCTTCTCGTGACATCGTCTAGGTTCTTTTCGATATCAGTTGGTAGTGGCTCGGGTTTGTGGTCTCTGAGTATTCCTTGAGCTATTTCTCGGGCTCTTTGGACGGTGTCCTTTGACCCCAGCTTCTTCCAAGCACTTAGCTCTCGTCTGTCAACCAAGTCTGAGGGATTGAAGATTTCCTTGCTGAGCCATTCCATCGTATGCCTCTGGGCTAGGTAGTGCCCTCCCACTCCGACTTTTCTGATGAGATCGACGGCGAGAGTTTCATCATTCACGTCGATGCCCCTGACCAGCCTCAAGGCCATTCCGCAGATAGTGTCGTCTATCGCCAATTTCTCGAAACTCTGACAATTCTCAAGATCCAACATGCCCGGACCTGATATCATGTTAATTCCCGCAAGTGCGCATAGGGTGATGCCGATTCCCGACTCGAACCCAGATTGGGCATCAACAATCTTCGCGTCGCTCAAACCCAGGTACATGTGCGTCGGAAGACCGTAGTACTTCCCGATCTGTGCGTAAGCGCAACCCATCATGATGGTTTCTATCGCGCCTAGACGCGCCGTAAGGTGCCGCATATCGAAGGTTGTAGGTGAGCCTCCGTAGATCACAGGTGCACCAGGATTCGCGAGTTGAGAGATGACTAAACCGCTTAGGAATTCTGCATTCAATTGGACCAGCGAGCCAGCAAGCGTGACGGGCCCTGTTGCACCCAGCTGTGGCATCGGGAGAATCTCTGCGGGGATCCCGTACCTAGCGCAGTCGATCAGATTCTGAACGATGAAATCTCCCCATTTCAACGGAGCTGAAGGGCAGAGGTCAAAGATTGCCATAGGTTTCCGTGCCAGTTCCTTCTCACCTCCGCGGATGGCCGCCAGCATGTCTTTCATGTCATATAGACCGTCTATGCTGAACGTGCCAGTGACTATCGTCTTTGACGAGTTCCTAAGGACAATGTAGAGTCGGTATCGGTCAACGATCGCATCCGGAACGTCCGAAACCACGAGTGCTGTACTCTGGGCCTGTATGTGCTCCAGCCCGTCAGTCAATCGCACGAAATCTGCCAGGTCCTTTGATATGGGTCGCCTGATTTCACGAGTCTGCGAGTCAAGCAGATACAGTGCTGCCGAGCCCGGATCATAGTGGACCCGATTCTCCTCAAGGAGCAGATCATGTTTTCCGTCGCGGCTGTACAATCTTATTGTTGACGGAGCCTTGACTAGAGACTCATTCACAAGATGCTGTGGGACTCCGGCAATCTTCTTGGTCCAGTCAACATCTGCCCCAGCATCAGCAAGCAACTTCAAAGCGGCGTCGCTTTGAATCATTACGCCGATTTCTTCCAAGATCTTCAGCGACGATAAGTGTATGGTCTCTATCTGCTCCCTTGATAGCAGTTGGAACCATGGCCGTTTTGAGAAAGAGATTTTCGCCATCGCCATTGCCTCTCTCCAAAGGACTGAATTTCAGCAAGTAGTGGAAGTTCTTATGCACTTTGCATATTTAACGTAGTTGCGAAGTCGGCGTGAATCATTACTCTGTTTTCTCAGAATATTCGGTACACTGGTGAGCAGAGGCAGGTCACGCCGCCATCTCCCTTGTAGAATTCCGAGATGTCTACCTCAATCGGCTTGTAGTCCGCCGCTTTGAGTTTCGCAGCTGCCTTCGGAAAACCGGAGGGAATGAGAACTCGTCCTTCTCCGAGATAGAGAGCGTCGGCCGCGTAGGCCTCATCCCGCGGTATCGACACGAACTCAAACCCGGGTAGTGATTCCGGACTGACCAATTCTGGAACGATGAGTACTCTCTTCTTGTTCAGGTAGGTGCAGCCGCACAGCAAGTGAAGAAGGCTTGTCTTGATTGACGCTACTGCGATGCCATCAAGAGACTCTGCAAGTTGCTTGATGCCATTCGCGTTGGTTCTCCTTGATTCTCCCACAAAGAATCCGTGATCCGTGACCAGTATGTCTCCTCCTTCCAACGTGCCAGGTGCTTGTATGAATCTGACTCGAGGGATCTTGTCTCTGAGGTGGCTCAGTTCCTCAAGCAACGCTGATTCTTCCCCCCTACGTGCCTCTTCACCGAACCTGCAGATCACACCGACGCGTGACCCCAGTAGAGCGGGATCCTGCATGAAAACCGAGTCCGGAAAGTCGTTCAGGGGAGAGAACTCGACCACCTCGAGTCCGGATTCCTTCAGAATCGAGACGTAGTTCCTATGTTGTTCATTTGCTAGCGTCAGATCAATTTCGTTCTTGGCTGGATTTGTGGACACACATCTGTCGTAATTCTCGCTAGGTGGCCGAACTAGTACGACTTCGAAGAATCTATCCATGTCGCCCGCCATATTCGACGACCAACTTGTGTGGGTTAGATTCCCTAGAAGGAGCGCGCTAGCGTTTACCCTTTTTGGGAAGGTAGACAGAGCTGGATAGTATTGCACTATTCGGAGTGCCAGCGGTTCTTAGTGATCGTGGGAGTCGAAAGTTGTGACTAATGTCAATCCTAATTCCAAGAGGATGCGCGAGCTAGTCGATGGAGTACCTCGTTTCACTCGTTTCAGGACTGTCGATGAGCTTGAGAAAGCATCATCCGAGCTGGCAAAGAGATATCCCGCAATTGTTGAGTGGAGAACGATAGGCGAGTCTTCTGAAGGCAGACCCATCAAGGCGCTCATCATCGGCGAGGGTGATCGGTCGGCCTTCCTATACGGCTTCACTCATCCCAATGAGCCAATTGGTTCGATGACCATCGAGTACCTCGCGTCAAGGCTCGCAGCCAGCTCCGAACTGAGGAGGAAGATCGGATACAGATTCATACTTGCAGAGGCGATCGATGTCGACGGGGCTCGACTGAACGAGGGATGGTTCGCCGGACCATTCAATCTACTCACGTACTCTGAAAACTACTATCGACCTCCGCCTAACGAGCAGGCAGAATGGACATTCCCAATCGACTACAAGACTCTGCATTGGAAAACACCGAATCCGGAGACCAAAGCCATAAAGAAGATCGTGGACGAATTCAAACCTGAGTTCACATACATACTCCACAACGCAGACTTCTGCGGCGTGTACTACTATCTGAGCCATGAGCTCCCGTCGGCTTACGCCGAATTGAAGAACATTCCCAATTCAGAGGGTTTGCCGTTGCACAGAGGCGAGCCGCCAGATGAACCGTACATGAAGAGCCTTGACGAAGGCATATACCACGATTACGGAATAACCGACGAATACGAGTTTCTCTCGAAGACTCTCGATTGCGACCCTGTGACAAGGATTGACTGTGGAACGGACTGCTATGAATATGTGCGAGAAATGTACGACGGCTTCTGTTTGACGTGTGAGGTTCCACACTTCTACGATGAGAGAATCATGGACGCAAGCCAAACTCGTTCAAAGCGACGGGACTTGCTCTTGGCAAGTCTCAAGATTGAAGCTGACACTCACGGTCTTGTCAAACACGTCTTCGAAGAATCCCACGGACTACTCAATACGAATTCCAGAATCTATCGTGCAATTAGGTATTTCGTCGAGCGCTGGCCTGATGATGAGCAGATCATGCGTATGCATTCAGAGGACGAGGAGTTCGAGCGTCCGGCCACGGCGGCGGAGGCCTTCGATTTTACGGTGCTGAAGAGGTTCGCACAGATGCCAACACTGGGGATGGTGGAGAGGCTCCTCAGGGAGACTGAGGAGACAACAGGGCGTCAGAAAGCCAGAGCGCTGTATGAAACAGTTCATTCCCGCCTAATGCAACTGAATAGTGACATTATGCAAGAATCCAACCCCAGAGCGATTCCAATCGACACGCTTGTCAGAATCCAACTTCAGAGCGCCATCGTCTGCCTAGGACACTTGAGTTCGAAGATGCACTGAAGAGGAGAGCTGGAAGAGACCAGTAACTGGGCCGAGGTCGCCATGTTCTGATTTGTTTCGGAGGTTTTGGCAAACATGCTAGTTGTTCCGCCGACAGCTCAGAAGCCCGCGGAGATTGACAGGATAATCGCGAAGATCACTGGCAAGGTGAAGCACCACAACGAAATCGCCCAATCAATCCGGAGGGTATGGATGCCATACCACAGGATTTGGATTTCGTGCACTCAAACTGACACCGCGAGTCCAGTGCACGTGGTTACAGGGCTCAACGCCTTCTTCTGCCCCTCAGCAAAGACTGAGCGCGAGCTACTGCAGCTCTTCAGGCCAAAACATCTGGAGAAATCCCTCAAGAAGACAGCTGCAGAGCCTACTGACATCATCTGTCCGCACCCGGGAGTTGACTTGAACGTAATCTTGGAGAAGCTTGTGAAGATACGCACGGAGGCTCGAGACAAAGCCGCACAGATTGAAAGTCAGCTAGTCAAGGGGTATCGGAGGATGCAGTGGCGATATCTCGTGCTCCCGACATCGACGAGTTCCCTTGAGCGTGAGAGGCAGACTTCAGCCAAGCTTGCTGAGCTTCAATCAAGATCGCTCGCCGTCGATATCTGTCTGAACCTGACGGAGGCCCTTATCCCCCGAAATGTTGTGGAGCACGATATCTTCTATATTCCGATGGCGGTTGTTCAATTCAGACAGGGAAGGAACGGGTCTGGTCGCTACGTTCTAATCGACTTGGCAACGGGGAAATCGGACGGTGCTTTGACCGACCTGTGCGAACTGAATGAAGAGTTCAATTCTCGTCTGGGACTGGCTTTGCGATCACAGACGTCGGGGGCCTGACGGACTCTGTTCGAAACGACGGACACTACCGTGGCTATCACGGCGTCACGCTGATTCTATAGGAAAGTCTTAAATCAATTCCGAGCTCCCATACCTGATAGATTGGAGTCCAAAATGAAAAGAAAGACTCCGATAGGAGCATTACTATTCGCCTTCCTTCTCTTGTCGACATTGCTCACCCTCCCATCAGCGCATGCAGGTTGGTACACCCCACCAACAGAGAAACTCAAGTTTCCAATGATGGTCCTCAGCTGGGACGACTGGTCAGTTCATTCAGGCGAGGCTATCGCTGAACAACTCAAGAAAGTCGGTATCTCCATCGAGGTAGTTCCGACCGACGACTCCGCGATGTATCCGAGACTGTACGACCGAGACTACGGAATCGAAGAGATGAGCTATGGATATTCGGCGTATCCCTCGCACATGTTCTATAGGTTCCACTCGAGCCAGGACTGCGCTCACTGCGGACAAGACTGGAGCTTTCGAAACGCGACCATTGACGCAGTAATCAACCAGATGCTGATAACAACTGACAAGGAAAAAGCGCGCACACTAATGTGGCAAGTTGAACAGATGGCCGCAGAGAACGTGCCATATGTTCCCCTCTTCGTCAGCGACGTGTACCATGCGTTCAGAAAGGAATGGACCGGCTATACCGTGATGCCGGCTGGCCCGATATCCTATCTGAACTGGCTGACATTGCCTAACATCTACTCGACAGCCGGGAAGAAGGACTTCATCATTGCATTCAACAGCGAGCCCGAGACATTCAGTCCCATGGCCGCGACGACTGGGCGATCCCTCTTGTACTCTATGAGCGTCTATGACACGCTACTAGCCTATGACGAGAAACTTGTGCCAGTCCCTTGGATGACAACGGGGCTGCCGGATTTCTCTTCCGACGGAAAGACCATGACCTTCCACCTCAAGCCGGATCTGAAATGGCATGACGGCAAATCTGTAACCGCCAAGGACGTCATCTTCACGTTCCAATACATTGTCGATCAGAGCGCAGTTGGCGCAAGCGCCGGTGAGGTCATAAAGTACTTCGACTCAGGAGAAGCGCCGGACGATCTCACTGCAGTAATACACCTGAAGGAACCGTATGTGTGGGCAGCAGAGGCTTTCGGTACCCAATACATAATTCCCGAGCACATCTGGAAAGATACTACACTGATTCCCAAATACGATTGGGATCAGACCCTTGTTGAATCAAGCCCTAAGATCGCCGTGGGTTCCGGACCATTCATGTTCAGTTCATGGGTGCCCGGCGAGTATATCAAACTCGTGAAGAACCCGAACTGGTGGATGACGGGACACCCCCTGATAGACACACTGATCTTCAGGAAGATAGACACGGAATCCGCTAGAATACTCGCAATACAGAAAGGGGAAGTCGACACAGAAAGATACTCAGTGGAGCCAGCTTTTGTCGATCAGGTAAAAACCAACCCTAATCTTGTCGTTGCCCACACCGTAGACCAGTGGGACTACGTACTGGCTTTCAACAACAAGTCTCCTCCATTCGATGATGTCTGGGTGAGAAGAGCAATCGCGTACGCCATTGACAGGAATGAGGTCGTGAAGCGAGGAGCCCTGGGCTTCGGAACGGTCACCACAGGGTACTGCCCGGGGGCCTTCTTCCCATTCTGGAGCAACCCGAACGTCCTCACCTACCCGTACGACCCAGACAAGGCCAACAAGATGCTTGACGAACAAGGGTATCTGGACATTGACGGAGATGGCATAAGAGAACTCAAGAGCGTAGTCGCCGATTGGGAGTCTCAGCAACAGCAGAAGCAACAAGCACAGACGACTCAATACATGACTCTCGCTGCTATCGCTGCGATAGTCATCATCGCTGCACTGTACCTCGTGTACAGGAGAAGGAAAAAGGCTTAACACCCCCCTCCCCCTCTTTTTCTGTAGACAACCGTTGGTGATGAGAGACTACCTAGTCAAGCGAGGAGCATCTGCCCTCGCAACTCTCGCCTTGGCGATCGTCCTCAACTTCTTCCTGTTCAGAATAATGCCGGGCGACCCTACGAGGACTGTCGTTGGCGACTTCAGGGTAGCGCCTGAAGTCAGGAAGGTGCTCGTTCATCAATTTGGCTTGGACCAGCCACTCTGGACTCAATTCCTTCTCTACATACAGAATCTGTTGGTAGGCAACTTGGGTGTCTCGTTCCAGTATCGAGGAACTCCTGTTGCAAGCATAATCTTCGGAAGGCGAATCTTCAACACCTTCATACTGATGGGTTCATCAATTGCGGTGGCCCTCGTCATCGGAATCATCATCGGAACCATAGCCGCCTGGAAACGAGAGTCAAAATTTGATGTATTCACTGTAATCTTCTCTCTTGTAACCTACTCGATGCCGGTCTTTTGGCTTGGCATGATGATCATTCTCGTGTTCGGATACTATCTCGGGAGTATTCCGATCGCGGGCACAATCACAGTTGGGATGACATACTCGAATCCTCTCGAATATGTGGCTGACTATCTCCATCACATGACGGGACCATTCGTGACTTTGACACTGTCGTTTATTGGATACTATTTTCTCATAATGAGGGATTCGATTCTCGACGTGTTCACAGAGGACTACATGCTGACGGCCAAAGCAAAGGGACTCAGCAACAGGAAGATCCTGTTCAGGCATGCAATGAGGAATGCGACGCTTCCGATGGTCTCTCTAGTGGCAGTGGAGGTGACCTACCTCTTTGGCGGCGCAACGATGACTGAGACAGTTTTCTCTTGGTATGGAATCGGGCGCCTGACCTACGAGGCCGTTGTGATGGCGGATTTTCCGGTTCTTCAAGGGATATTCGTCGTGATGGCTGTGGTGGTCATCGCAGCGAACTTTCTCGCCGACATAGCGTACGCGCTTCTAGATCCTAGGATCCGATACTAGGAACGCGATGACCTTGGCAATCCAAGAGTCGGCCACATTGCAGATCAGAGAGGAACGTTTCTGGGTATATCGGAGAAAGCTTGGAGACTTTTGGAGGTTATACAGAAGAAGTACCCTGGGGAAGCTCGGCTTGGTAATTGTTTCGTTCTTCGTGATCGTGGCGCTTGCGGCGCCATGGATAGCTCCCTTTGGTCCTTTTTCGTTTGTCGGAGACCCATTTCTCAGGCCATCATCGACGTACGTTTTTGGAACAGATCAGGTTGGTCGCGACATCTTTAGCAGAGTGATCTACGGTACTAGGATCTCTCTGCTTGTCGGGCTTCTTGCCAGTGCTATGACGATCGGTTTAGGAACTGTGATCGGTCTAGTCTCAGGATATCTTGGCGGCTGGGTCGACAATGCCCTGATGAGAATCACAGATCTGTTCATAATAATTCCAGCACTGCCACTGATGCTCATTATGGCTTCAATTCTTGGGAAAGGGATAATGAACATCATCATTGTGATCACAGTGGTAGGGTGGACAGCAACTGCGAGAATGGTTAGATCCCAGACCTTGTCCTTGAAGGAGCGGCCCTTCACAGAAGCGTCCAGAGCAATAGGATCAACCGATCTTCACACGATCGGTCGACACATCGTCCCAAACGTCTTCCCGCTCGTTTTCGCCAACGGAATGATAGCAATAGTCGACGCAATCCTGTCGGAAGCTGGCCTTAGCTTTCTAGGGTTCGGTGACCCCTCCAGCCCCAGCTGGGGCATGGTGCTTCACTTCGCCGATATGGCTGGATCCACGGTCAATGGATACTGGTGGTACATTGTGCCGCCAGGGATTTGCATAATGCTGCTGGTGATGGGCTTCGCGTTCATCAGCTACAGCACCGACCAGATTCTCAACCCTAGACTGAGAAGGAGATAGATTGGCCTTGAGCGTTCTAGAGGTCAGGAACTTGACGACTCACTTCTTCATGCAGGAAGGGGTGGCGCAGGCCGTTGAGAACGTCAGCTTCATCCTCAGGAAAGGGGAGATGCATGGCCTGGCTGGTGAATCAGGCTGCGGAAAGACCACAACCGCTCTCTCCATCATGAAGCTCCTTCCGCCAGGTGGCAGGATCCTGCATGGGGAGATCATCCTCGACAATGAAGATCTGGTGAAGAAGACCGACCGTGAGATGAACGCGATCAGATGGAAGAAGATCTCGATCGTATTCCAGGGTGCCATGAACGCACTGAACCCTGTAATCCGCGTCGGCGATCAGGTTGCAGAAGCTATCACTGAGAAAGAGAACGTGAGCAAGGGAGAAGCCTTGCAGAGAGCTCGTTCACTGTTCCAACTCGTCGGTTTGGACAGTTCCAGAGTAGCCGACTATCCACACGAGTTCAGTGGTGGCATGAGACAGAGAGTGATGATCGCCATGGCATTGGCGTGCAATCCAAGCATCATCATAGCCGACGAACCAGTGACCGCCTTGGACGTGGTCGTCCAAGCTAGAATACTGGAGCTCATCAAGGAGCTTCAGAGGAAGCTCAGCCTTTCTGTGATTCTGATCACCCACGATCTATCCGTAATAGCTGAAACATGCGAGAGGGTCGCGATAATGTATGCAGGGAGAATCGTTGAGCTTGGAAATGTCAAAGACATCTACAAGGACTCATGGCACCCGTACACTGAAGCGCTGATCACGGCCTTTCCTAGCCTAGTTGGACCGAAGAGGCGTTTCGATTCCGTGCCAGGGGATCCGCCAGATCTCACCTCGCCCCCGAGTGGCTGCAGGTTTCATCCACGGTGTCCTTGGCAAGATGAGATATGTCGAAGCAAGGATCCCGAATACAGAAACGTAGGCACGGATCACTATGTGGCATGTCACCATAGCGAGAAGATCCGCGAAAAAGTCCAAGGAGAGAGGGTCTAACGCAAGAAGAAGCATTTCTCAGCGTTAGGAATCTCTCCGTCTGGTATCCGGCTCGGAGAGGAGTTTCAGGAGTATTCACAAGAAAAGAGGAATGGATACGCGCCGTGGATGATGTCTCATTCAGCGTACGCAAGGGCGATGTGATGTGTATAGCTGGTGAGAGTGGAAGCGGAAAGACTACAGTCGCAAGAGCCGTACTTGCCTTGACAAGAAGTAGACACGGCAGCGTGAACTTCGCGGGCAAGGATATCCTCTCACTACCGAAAACCGAACTGAGAAAGCTTCGCTGTAAGATGCAGATCATCTTTCAAGATCCCTACGAATCAATCGATCCTCGAATGAGCATCCTAGAGACCCTGACTGAGCCCTTGGAGGTCAACAAAGTTGCCCGAAACCGAAGAGAGAGGGAGGAAAGAGCATACAAGGCACTGGAAGATGTTAGGCTGTTACCCCCGCGTGAGTTCGCGAGAAGATTTCCACACGAACTCAGCGGTGGTCAGAGACAGCGCGTTGCCATAGCTCGCGCGCTCGTTCTTGAGCCGGAACTGCTAATCGCAGACGAGCCTGTATCCATGCTGGACGCATCAATACGAGTACAGATTCTGAATCTTCTCCTTGATCTTCGTGAAGAGTACGATCTCACCTTCCTCTTCATCACACATGACCTTGCTCAGGCCAGATACGTTGGGAATGACATAGTGATCATGTACCTAGGAAAGATGATGGAGTACGGACCTGTCGAGGATGTCGTGAGGAAACCGATTCACCCGTACACTAAGGCACTCGTCTCAAACGTCCCAGTTCCCGACCCAACCATCAAGCGAGACAGGATTGCAGTGAAAGGGGAGACGCCTAGCGCATCGGACATACCCTCGGGTTGTAGGTTTCATCCTCGATGCCCCTACGCCGAAGAAGTCTGCAAGGCAAGAGAGCCTGAGTTTCAACAAGTGGATGGCGACCGGTATTCCGCATGTCACTTTAATGACCGGTGGGTCGCCTAGTAGTACAGCAAGTATGCCGAACCCCGATACAGAACTGTCCACACCAATAGAAGCGCCACTGTTGACTCGACCCTAACCCTTATTCTGCGTAATATGTGGTCATACACTGGGAGCATGACCTTGGCCGATAACATCAGGTTCTCATCAGAAGATCTCGATGAAACCATCAGGCTGTTTCAGGGCCTCATTAGGATTGACACGACGAATCCTCCGGGAAATGAAGGCAAAGCCGCGGAATACCTCAAGACGCACTTCGATAGCGAAGGCATTGACTGTGAGGTGCTCGGCGAACTTGGCAGAGAGAATGTGATCGCGAAGATCAGAGGTCGAAGCGAAAGACCAAGACTCCTCTTCGAGTCTCACACAGACGTTGTCCCCGCCGTAGAAGCGGAAGCGTGGACTCATCCTCCCTTCTCAGCGACGATTGTGGATCAATGGATCTATGGTCGAGGAGCATGGGACGACAAATTCGATGTGGCTGTGCAGGCGATGAGCCTGATTCTCTTGAAACGCCGGAACGTGAGACTGAACGGGACGCTTCTCTACGCCGCAGTTGCTGACGAGGAGGTCTCGGGTTCCGGAGCTGAATGGCTCACCAAGAAAGTGCCTGAGAAGGTCCGCGCCGAGTACGTTGTAGGAGAAGGAGGCGGTCCCCCGATTCAGGTGGGAAAGCAGAAAGCATGCCGCATAACGGTCGGAGAGAAAGGCCTCGCATGGTTCAAACTAACAGCGAGAGGAAAAGCCGGCCACGGATCGATTCCAACCCTCGGAGACAACGCAAACATCAAAATGGCAAAAGCGTTCACCAACCTTTCCGCCTACAAACCGAAGGTCACGATCGTCGACGAAGTAGCTCAGGCAATCAAAGCCGTAGTCATCGGCCTCTTTGGGGAAAATGAAGGATCAAGGATGCTTAATGCAGACATGAACGAGCAGGGACTCGACAAGATTCTGGATGCAATCGCATCCAAGGAGAAGATGGTCGCTGAAGAACTGAGAGCGCTCACCAGAATGACAATCTCGCCCAACGTGATCATGGGCGGGACTGAAACGAATGTGATACCTGGCATCTGTGAAGGCAAGGTTGACACAAGACTGGTGCCAGGACAAGACCGCGACTATGCGACACAAGTCGTCCGTGAATGTATCCGAGGACTGGACATCGACCTGAGCATCTCACAGTACACTGACGCATCGTTGTCCGCTTCAAGCAACCGCTTCTACGAGATCGTTCAAGCAACCCTGAAGGAAACGGCACCGAACTGTTCTGCTATTCCTGTACTGAGTACGGGCATGAGCGATAGTAGATTCTGGAGAGCACTGGGGTCAGTCGTGTATGGATGCGTGCTGGCTTCTCCAGACATCACGCTGGATGATGTCCTGCCGGGTGTCCACGGCGCCAATGAGCGGATGAACATCGCGAGTTTGCAGTTTGGAACAGAATTCCTCTGCAAGTTGGCCATGAGAGTCCTTGGCTAGACGGTGGCACTTTCCCCGCAGTGCCGAATGCTCGTGACCGGGATTCAGAGGCTCTCCAGGTACCTGTGAATCTCTGTTTCGGCGTTGTCTGCGGTGATGAAGATCGGGACGTTCTCCATTCCTGTGGCAATGTAACTTGAGAGCAACCACCGGCCTGGCGAGAACTCCAGTGTCTTCTCCAGTATGCTCGGATCGATCGTGAATGTTGAACTGACCAGCCCGCGGTCATACTGGCGAGGCAATGTGCCAACAAAGTAGGTATGGAGTTGCTGAAGCGCGTTCGTGTTGAGGTAGGCGATTCGCTGTGTCGAGATGCATCCGCCAAGTCCGTACTTGCGGCCTTGTCTGAGGAGTGTCTCAACAGCGTCTGTGCATTCGCGCTCGATTCCTCGAGCCTCAGAGGGCGCAGGAGCAAACTCCTGAGCTTCATCGAATACGAACAGGACCCATGGTTTGACCTTGAATTTCCGCTTGCGGTTCCAAAGCGTCACCCTAGTGAGGTCAACTGCAAGCTGCTTGATTGTCACTGGATCGGAGATCGAGAGGGAGATGAGCCGAGTCGGCCCCTCAAGGAGACGATAAATCTTCTCAGTTGTCAGTCCTGCTCTGCCTTTCTCGGCGGCTCCCCTACGGATATCCTCGAGGAGTTCCCCTCGTGATGTTGCCCAGCCATGCACATTGCTCTTATCACTTACCTTGTATCGCTCTACGGCACTCTTTGCTGCCGGCTCCAAGAATGCGACGAACTTCTCGTCGATCTCGTCTAGTTCGTTTCGGTTCTCTTTGGTCATGTATTCGGTGACCACTGATGATATGGCTCCGAGTGCCTCAAGGTAGTTCTGCTTGCCTGAGCTTTCGCTCCTCATCGATCCTATCGCAGCTAGAATGTCCGTGTAGCGTGGGACCACGAACCGAGGCTTGACGTATCGTTCGACCCTGCCCAGTTCCATTATGCTTTGGAAGGCTTTGACTGGTCGCTCGTCCTTCTCAAACTCTCTCGGCTTCACGAGCGAGTCGCATAGCTGAGCTGGATCCTTGACTGGGTCCTCCAAAACTATCTTGGACGGGATGGACTTGTCAGCGAACACGTCCATGAGCAGGAACGGATACTCCATCGAGATGTCTAAGATCACAACCTTCGTGTCTTGGGTGTGATAGATGAGGCGGCGTAGGATATTCGAGAGTAGGTTGGATTTTCCGCCGCCCGTGAACGAGAAGACGCCGAAGTGGTAGCGTAGTAGGTTCTCGAAGTTCACGTAGATCGGAACGCGGGTCTTCTCAGATTCGAACATCTTGATGACGCCAAGACGCGGATCCTCACGCGCCACGTCGGTGGTTTTGAGTTTCTTCCAGTCGACGCCCATCTCTTCTAGGATTCTGCGATTGTACATCTGATGAATCATGCTCTGGTTGAGGATGTGTGCCTCCTCTCCAACGATCGGATAGGAGAATCCCTTCACGTACTCTGGTTCGCCACCGCCTGCGATGACTAGGTCGTAGTTGATCGGGATTGCCTGTACTTGGATCATCATGGTGGATTTGTCGTTGGAGTCCCAGTCCCGAACCGACTGCTGGATTATCTCAAACTGCATCGGGTAGTAGCTCTGGTCTGACAGGCCACGCAAACCGAAGTGTTCTGGCCGGATGCTGGCGATTTCTGAGAGAGTGTATCTCTCGCCCTCGTTCTTTGTTGCTCGGAAGTTTCTTACGGCGAGTATCATGCCCTCTTCGACCAAGCGCATGATGTCTCTCTGATACTCGGCCTTCACGGTGCATTCGTATCGAGCGGTGGTGCTGATCTGTGTGGTCTCGGGTGTTGGGCCGTAGCGCGGGCGAACCATTGCCACACGCGCTTTGAATCTTCCATCGAAGTCTGTGAAGTATCGCTTAATGTCCTCTTCTCGTTGATTCAAATTCAGCTCTCCTTTCTCTAAACGTGCTCATGTAAAAGATGAACTCGCGTAGGTCAGGGTTCGTCCTAATCCAATCCCTCGTCGTCTCAACGATCCTCCTAAACTCACGCGCATGCCACTTCGCCACATTATCCGCAATGAAGAGAGGCACATTGTGACCGAAGGCTTCCGGTATGCTCGTGCTCGTCATCGCGGTTAGCATAACCATAACGAGGTTCTGGATATCATTGCGCGCCTCCTTACTCGGAAAGAGTATGGGCTTCACTTTCTCCTCAACGCCGCCGTACTCGTGAGAAAGCCCGCAAACACGCTCTGGATCCAAGTCAAACTCAGGATACACCAAACGGTCCATGAGAAGCACATTACTCCGCAGCTTCGGATCCTGCTCAGCCTGAGCGAGCTGGATATACGACTTCAAGAAGAGCCGTTCCGGGCCAACTCTGTTCTGAACGGCTCCACTGACGAACCCGTCTCTGCTAGGTTTCTTGTCCTTTCGGAGCTCGGGAACCATGGTCTTGAAGGCGGTATCGTACTCGACGAGCGCCCACGGGATCGAGATATTTTCGTAGTTGTGAACGGATGCTGACTGAAGCAGCATCCTGTCAGTGTGGGGCATGTTTTCCAGCGTTTCGCTTGAATCAAGCTTCCACAGCCGGTTCCGACCACAGATCTTGACTAGCTGTCGGCGGAAGTCTCGGGCGGCGGTGTCCTTTGTGAGGCCTATGAGTAGAACGGGTTTCTTCCAGCATTCCTCGACGATCATGTTGAGGCAGAAGAGGGTCAGGAACGCCATGTCCACAGTCGTCAGCCAAGTTGGCTTGCCGGCTTTCATGATCATCATGGGGTTGGGCCGCTCGGTCAACGGCTGGTCGAGGAATAGGCGGTCACCGATGATGCGTGTGAGCTTCTTCATTCGCTCCCAGCTGTTCCGGTATTCCTCCTTCAGGGTGTAGCTGGAGCCTACTGACTCAACGCGGTCAGCCTTCTCAAGGCCCTCGAGCATTTTCTTTGCTCTTCGTTTGCACTCGGCGTGCTCAACGTGGAGTCGTTCGCAGAGCTGGTCGAGTGTGAGCGAGTTTGCGGTTTCGAGCTCGTAGAGGAGCCGCGGCCTGAGGTAGTCGCCTCTAGGCGGCGGGAGCTCGAGTTCTTTGTTGATGAATCGGTGACGGCAGTAGATCATCTCCTCCATGCGTACCGGTTGGCCGTCGAGGTCGTAGCCGCAGAGGCCTGACTTCTCCTTGAGCCTTTGACCGTGCGCTGTGTCGCTGATGAGGGCGGAATGTTCGCCTGAGAGGGTTCGATCCATGAGCAGGATCCGCACGTCCTCGTCGACGATGAGCCTGTAGGCGAGATAGAACTCTGAAAACGCCATTATCCAGTCGGCGATTCGTGAATTGTCGAAGACCGCCTCGTCGTCGAGTGGCTTCTTGCCGTCGAGGGTGTCGATCATCGAATCGACATCAGATACCTCACTCACGTAGAGTGGAACGCAGCTTGAGATGCCCCGGCCGTGTTCGAGTAGCTTGCCGGCGTGTTCGACTGACGGTTTGGTGTCCTTGTGGAATGTTATCGAGCCGAAGGAGACGTAGGCGCCGCCAAAGAAGATGATCAAATCAAACATGTTACGAGCGTACTCGGTTCCGTCCACAGCGGCGAACTTCACACGGTCGGAACCGAACAGCTTCAAAGCAGTCTCACGAGCCCGCTCCGCGCTGAAGTCTTGGATGATGAGGTTCGAGAGGAGCGCGTCGTAGACATCGCTTGCCGAAGAGAATCGTTTACTGTAGTCGGATATGCGGTCCAAGGCGCCGGCTTTCAGAAAGTGGCCTGCTCGCTTGAGCTGGCTGCTGAGGAATGATGTCTCCATTTCTGAAAGCCTAGGCGTCAACGCTAGATACCCTCGTTGCTTATGTGGGATGGAAGATCGTACGCTTACTGGGAGAGAGTTGCGTCAGCGGGTATTTAACACGGGCTCACAAGTGAAACTACTGTGCAATCGTGCTGTGTTGCATGACTGGACATTTTTGGCTACATGCCTTGGTTCGGGATGAACGTTTCTTGGCATAGGCTTGGATGAATGGCTGATGCTCTCTGCGAGAGAGTTATTCTACGATTGCGTTTGGCTGCTAGGGATTGGAGACGTGTGAATGAGGGTCTTGTGAGGCGTGGTGAGATCCTCCTCGACCTACGCATCCTTGACAGATGGAACGATGAGCTGAAGGGGATGAATGCTGGGAAGGAGGGTGGACGATACGTCTACCCTGAAGTCTTCGTTAGGCTTCTTGGCTATGTGCATCTGCTCTTCCACCTGCCTTACAGGCAGACGGAGGGTTTCTTGAAGGCGTTGAGAAGGTTCGACTCGAGGATTCATGTGCCTGACTATTCGACGATCGATAGACGTGTGAATAGGCTGGATGTGAAGTTGGATGAGGAAGATTACGGCGACGATCTGGTCATAGCGGTGGATGCGTCAGGCATCAAGGTCTCGAACCGTGGCGACTGGATACGCAGCAAATGGAAGGTACGACGAGGCTTCCTCAAGATCCACATCGCTGTTGACGTGAAGCGGAAGAAGATTCTGGCGTTGAAGGTGACTGATGAACGAGTGGGCGATGGGCGGATGCTTCAGCCACTGGTCGAGGAAGCCTCCAAGAAAGGTGGTAAGATCGCCAAGACGGTGGCTGACGGTGCATACGACGCGAAAAGCAACTTCCGCTACCTCGACGATAGGGGCATTGAGCCAGTCATCAAGGTGCGGAAGAGCTCATCTAGCAAGGCAGGAGGATGCATGCCACGAAAGCTTGTAGCTCAGGAATACCTCCGCGACCCCGAAGCCTGGAAACGCAAACACGGCTACGGCCAACGCTGGATGGTTGAGTCCACAATCTCGTCATTGAAGCGAACCTTCGGAGAGTATGTCTCAGCAAGAAGCATGAGAAACGTGGCGCAAGAGATGATGATCAAAGCCTCACTCTACAATGTCCTCATAGGATTAACCGCAACTCCGTGACCCAAGACGAGACGGAGAACAAATCACCTAGAGAAAAGACTCATCAGAAACCAGTTGTGCAACACACCACAATGGCGCCTCTAACTCACTGGCGTGTGTAGGGTCCACGGTATGTTTCTTGTAGTATGTTGCCGCCATCAATGACTATGTGTGTTCCTGTCAGGTAGCTAGACTCGTCGAATGCCAAGAATGCAACGAGCTCTCCAACTTCCTCTGGTCTTCCTAGCCTGCACATGGGAATAGTCTGTCCCAGTGCCTCCACGCTTCTGTCGGGATAGCCGGGTTCCGCGGTCTGATCTCTGCCTCCCGGCGTATCGATGTGCCCCGGACAAACGCAGTTCACATTCACCCCATACTGCGCAACTTCCAACGCCAACGCCACCGTAAAGCCCAGGACGGCTGCTTTCGTTGCCGCGTAAGCGGTTTGGCCTCCTGAAGCATCAGCGACCATCGGCCCAGTAACAGAGGACATGTTCACGATCTTTCCGTACCTCTGCTTCATCATTGCTGGGAGAACTGCTCTTGCACATCTGAACATCCCGAATACGTTGATGTCGAACATTTGACGTAGAAACTCATCTGACATGTCGACCAGGTTACTGCGAGGATATATCCCTGCATTGTTGACCAGGATGTCTATGCGGCCGAATTTGCTCAGCACCTCCTGCACTAGGCGGTTTACCTGATCCGTTTGTGTGACATCCGTTTTGAACGCTATCACGTTCAAACCATCCTTCCTGTTCTTCTCTGCTGTCTCGTGGACGCCGTCGTCCACGTCGGTTAGTACAGCCTGTGCGCCGTGCTGAGCCAGCACTTTTGCCGTGGCTGCGCCTATCCCCCGCCATGCTCCCGTAACGATCGCCACTCTGCCTGAAAGTTTCTTCAGCGCCCGTCACCTCTTGTTTTCCTGAGGTAGGCTCTCCAGGTCATGGCCCATCTCTGTGGGTCATGTGATGGTGCTCGATCGACCTTTGATATCGCGGCATTGTGAGGTGCAGTCCTGACTGTCTCGGGGCTCGCGTAGGCTTCGTGAGAGATTGCGTCGAGTACTTCAGCGAACTTGTCAAGGTCTTCCTTGGGAGTCGTCTCCGGCGGTTCTGGCGTGATTGGCTCTGGAACTATCCATGGCTCGTGGCTTGTTTCCATATCCTGAAGACCATAGTCGACTATCCTGCGATTCACGTCTGCCACTCCTATGCCCGTCTCTTCCTGCAACTTGCCCAGGCTGAATCTGGCCTCCTGCAGTCTGAAAGGATGGGAGTCATGCCAAGGCAGGCTGACTCCGCGAACTTTCAAGAGCTTCTTCACGAGATAGTTGTTGTTTATGATCGCCACCTCTGAGGCTTCCTCCAGTCCCTCCGCACCCATTGTCATTATCCATGCGTAGGCCCTCAGGACATTCGGGATGACCCCATAGAATTCCCCGAGTTTCCCGATGCTGAGCGGTCTATCGTAGTCGAGATAATACTTGCTTCCGTCGAAGGCCACTGCTGGAATTGGGAGGAACTTGCCGAGTTCCTTGCTGGCGCCAATTGCGGCGGTGCCAGGACCGGTGGATCCGTGAGGGGTAGAGAATGACTTGTGAAGGTTGAAGTGACACAGGTCCGCGCCCGTGTCACCTATTCTGAGCCTGCCTAGTAGGGAGTTGGCGTTGGCTTGATCGATCGCGACGAGGCCGCCTGCCTCATGGACGATCTTGATGTACTCTTCCAAGTTGCTGTCAAAGATACCCGTGTCATAGGGATCGGTCATCATGAGTCCTGCTGTTCGGCTCGAGACTGCGGCCTTTAGAGCTTCTATGTCCGGGTATCCCGTCTCTT
>Ga0315279_10002991_pt1 | contig 24329 bp, 22 predicted proteins | sample YL17G06_20_MG_FD_203694 | JGI IMG/M metagenome (GOLD analysis project Ga0315279, IMG submission 203694) | Sediment microbial communities from Yellowstone Lake, YNP, Wyoming, USA - YL17G06_20 | ecosystem: Environmental > Aquatic > Freshwater > Lake > Sediment | place: USA: Wyoming | collected...
TGGTTCTTAAACCGCTTAACACAGCGGGAAAAGGACTACTCGTCTGGTTCCTTTCGATGTTTACCGGCCATAGTGTCCTGTCCTACCTACGCTGAAGGTGCTGAAAAAGTGGGAATCGGCAGAAAGACTTTCTATTGTGCCTCTCGGTTTGGTTGAGTGATAGTGAAGAAAGATACCTTCCTTTGCAAGTCTTGGCCGGGTGATGTGATTTTTGGTGGTTTCGGGGGTCGCAGGTCCGATTCCTCCATCGCCCATTCGATTCTCACTGCCCAGTGTCCGTCAAACACCCGGCACCCAGCTTCGAATATGGTGTTAACCACTATTGCCTTTTGGCTCGCGTCTGGAAAGTCGTCAAATCATACTCAATTTCAAATCGCAGCCGATGCTCCGCTTCCTCCTGAGCCAACTTCAAGAAGATGTCCCTCAGCTCCTGCTTCCCAACTGTCAGCGCAAGATCCATATACAGCCGATACGACCTGTTTTCCTTCTTCATTGCCACGACAAGCAGGTCAATGTAACTCATATCGGGCTTCGGCTCAATGGCCTCCACGACGTCGGATAAACCAAGGTCGCCGACCTCTTCCTCCCCGATAGCGATCTCCCCGGCCTTGGCGGCTTCCAGTCTTATCTTGTGCTGCTGTTCCTCGACGGCCAGGTCTTTGAGGACCTTGACCATCTCCGGCTTTTCCACCAAACTCGCCCATTTCATATAAAAATCGTAGGCCTCAGCTTCTCTGGATATTGCAAAATCCAGAGCTTCTGCAACTGAACCGAATTTTTTCTTATCCTGTGCCATCAATCCCGCCCAACCCCGCCTATGGCAGACCGCTTACGAGATTTGCACGCGGCCTCTCTTGCACACTTTTTACACCACACCCCTAATCCATCTTTGGAGCTGCGACTTCTATGAAATCCGTCATCAGGCTTCCATTGCTTACATTTGCTGCATCGCTTTTGTTTGACACCATTAACAACCCGGTGGCACTGCTCGTAACTACGGTATCTCCGCAAACTTGGCCTATTTTCATGATAGCGCTTGTGCATATAATCACACTCGCACTTTTTGCACCAATACCTCAGCCCATCTTTGCGGGTGCGCTGTATGCTGAACTCACTCTCTTCTTTCCACTTTTTGCACTTGGTACAACGCTTCATTTTGCACCTCATCCATTATGTTTGGTACAAACGGCTACCCGCTTGATTTGTGTTCTTTCCATAAGCGCCCGTGTATCTTATAGAACGTTAAAGAAATAGTTACCTTAAGTTCTCATATTGGGCTGAGGAAACCCGCCCCGCCGAGTGACAAAGCCAGCGGTCAAAGAGTATTATTTTGCCTGTTCGCTGCTGGCTGATTTGAAAAATAGTGTCTCTTCGCCACTCAATAATCTCATTGGCAATATGCCGGGCCTGCTGTTCAGGCAGCGTCAGCCGAACCGATTCGAGCGGGTCGTTGCTCATGTCATACTCGCAGACCATTTTATTTGCGGGATTATATATGAACTTGTGACTACCTTCTACAAAACCCGCAGGCCCCAGCCGTGTCCAGCAGGAGAAATATACCTTGCGGTCAGCCGGGATAGGCCCGAGCGCATTAACACCATCAAACCCGGCATCCTTTGTTTCGAAGCCGAACAGAGTCAGCAAAGTCGGCGCCAAATCAACAGAGCTAACCGGCTCTGTGACTTTGGCTCCCGGCTCAACTAAAGACGGTGCCCGCATGACCCAGGGTATGTGCAAGACCTCTTCGAACATTATTCGTTCATGAGCGAAAAAGCCGTGCTCACCAAACGCCTCGCCGTGGTCCCCGACAACGCAGAAAATGGTTTTGTCCTCAAGACCTAATTTGTTGAGCTCCAGGTCCAGCGCAGCCAAAAACTTATCGGTGTAGGAAACCGTCTGTCGATAGCGTTCCACCGGCTCCTTCGCCGGTGTGGCAAACCACCTGGGGACCACGTATGGGTCATGGCTAACCGAGCACATAATTACCAAGCAAAAGGGTCTTTCGTCGGCCTTTATCCATTCAGTAATGGACTTTAACATTGAAAATTCATCAGAGGCGAAATAGCCGATAAAGGCGTTCGGGTCATTCAAATCCTCTCTGGCCCAGAACTTGTCAAATCCCAGATTATAGGCCAGCCCGGGCCAGCATTCGAAGCTGCCGTTAGCGGATTCGAAACACGCCGTTCGAAAATTCAACTTCTGTTTCAGAATCGTGGCGACACTGGCGTATGGCTTCACAGCAGGGACCGCCTCGGCAAGGTCCTGCGATGGCGAAGGGAATCGGCCGGTCAAAAGTGCGAACAGCGCCTTGGTGGTGTGAGGCACCGACGAGCGAGCGTTTGTAAATTCGACACCCTGCCTGGCCAAAGTTGCAAGATAGGGCGTCAGATTATCTTGTCTATCTGCGAGTGAAGTGTACCTGTATTGAATACCCTCGAGGACGACTATAACCACATTATGGTTTAGCCCGTCCTGGGCGGGTGGTTTTAGCGTCAGCGCATTTTCGAGTCGGTCAAAGGAAGGTATTTCTCGTTTAGCATTGGCAAAATCGGTTTCAGCACGATGGCCGGAACCTGACGAAAAAATACTTGTTACAGCCCGTAATTGACAATTGTAACGCAACTCTTCAGAAACTGTTTGTGATGAGCCACGCATGGCAACTGCGCCCCGGCCCAGAACAGCGATAAGAATAAAAAAAGAAGAAATGGTAATTCTGTTGCTAAAACGTTCGCGGCTATAAGCCGGCAGCAGGGGCTTTGCCAAAACGAAGAAGAAAAAAGCAAGAGCAACCGCACTGGGCGCAAGCAAAGCAATGGCCGCTTTCGGCATTTTTATAAGATTAACACTAACCATACCTAATATGCCTATCGGGTCGCGGAACAACGACAAAAGAACTGAGGGCAGGATTTGTGTGCCCGTTCTTATAAGCCAGCCGGCATTTATAACCGACCAGGTACATACAACTGCGGCAACAACGGCAGCTGCTCGAATGACAGATTTTCGAGGCCAGCGGAAACAAATAATTGCCAGGACCACCTCTATTCCCAGTAGGACAGAAATATCGGCAAAAATCCAGCTAAAGTATTCATTGACCAGGCTGGTGCGCCAGGAATGAAAAAATTTTACCGCCAGGGTGCAGAATAACGCTCCGAATATCATAATGCTGTAAGCACGGGGAGCCAAAAGACCGTATAAACGGCGAATTGATAGCACCTTTCTAACGCCGGATTGTAGGCTGTCAATATCCATAGTGGTAATATACTAAAATTCTTCGGAATTGACAACAAACTTTCTACAGCCTAAATCCGCAACTCTCCTATGAATGAATCGTTCAAGCATTCTTCACCATCTTTTCATTGCCCTGACTCTTCATGGAAGGCCTCTCTCTTGGCTCGGATGAGGGGATGGTAAGAAGGAGAAAACGCGAACTGTGCATATCAGACATAACACTGCTTTTGGCAATTGCGCTCGCTAAGCAGATATGCCATTTGGAAGAAATCAAAATGCTTAATTATCAATAACCCGTGGTTTCTAAAGAATTTTGGCAAAAATGCTACTTTTGCTCGGTTTTTCCCTTGACAATATCTTCCTAACACATATACTTCGGTAACGTTCAAGGAGGAGCGGCAAGGATGCCTTTTATTCCCTGCCAGGCTTTCTCCCACAAAAATGCCGTTTCGTAGTAGAAACTGCGAAAGAATGGATTAACTTAAGGAGGAGATGTCAATGGCAAAGCAGAAGGTGGGACTACACAAGCAAGTCTCAGAGATTTTCGATGGCGTGCCGATTCCGAAAGAAGCCGGTCCACACGAGCCAGTTAAAACACTTCTATCAAATCGTCTCGACTTTCTCCGCCCAACACGCTGTGGTTCACGCCATCAGCGGAACCTCCGCCACCCACGGGGCTGCCACTCCACCTCGACTCGACCGAGCTTATCGAAGTCTGGCGGATTGGGCCTAAACAATCTAATACCACCAGCGAGATAAAGGCTTTTAAGCAAATCCGCCAACGCATTTTTCATCGAAGGACAACATGGCTCAAGGGGTGAGGTGTGCCCTGCAACCAAAGGACCGTGAGCTTCACGCGTGCGGCCCTTCTTTGATACTTCCTAAAGCCGTGTTCAAGGCCCGGAAAGTCTCATAAACCGTCCAGTTCAGCAAGCGATTCCCCTTCGCTTTATAATCCCTCTTACCCATCAGACACCCCTCCATTTTAGCCGGCTAAAACCGCTCTCACAGTGTCCCACGCAGGAAATCTCGATTTGGTTTAACTACCCCCGCTCGAATCCTTCTCGTTAAGGTCAGAGTTTTTTCGAAAGTTTTTGGAAGGAAGTCTTAAGGAAGGCTAAAAAAAGTCCGAAATTATAAGAGCCAAAATGTCCGACTTGGAGGTTACTTAATAACATTCTAATCGCTTGACTCTTATAACTATGTTCTTCGTTTTATTCTTACTTTCAGTTGCGTGTGGGGTGCTAGTTTTTGTCAGGCTCGCCGGTTCTGACGCGTGGCTCGCAAAAGGCCTAAGGGAAGACAGAATCGGTGCGGTCGCTGTCACATGCCTCCTCGGTGTTTGTGCTATTGCACTACTTATTTTATTATACGTCCTTTTACCTCTCATTCCGGCCTCACTTGCCGCAGCTTTCGCAGGCCCGGACAAGAATTTGCCGGGAAAAGATATGCATGAAACCGTTGTTGGGGATATCTTCCGTTGGCTTTTGCTTCTTTGTATCCCGATTCTCTCCGCCTATCTACTGTATTGGCTATACCTCGCAGTGCACTGGGTAATTAAGAAATCCGCATTGCCATCCTGGAGACCAAAATCCCGATAAAGGCAATTGCCGCCGCCAACGGCAGCTGAATTTTTCCCTATCCTGGGCCATCAATCTCCCACAATAAACCGCCGCTTGATACAGTCAAAGTTTGGTCGGCTTACAAAGATTCTTCTCACTTTTTGCCACGCGTCCGCAGTGCCGGCATTTGAACTCCGGTTCCTTTACCAGCGCCTGATATTCCTGTTCATCGCTGAGATGAAAGCCCTGCGACACTATGTAGCACAGGTGCTGGCCGTGTGAAGGACTTTCACACCCTGATTTGTTGCTCACGCTTTTCTTTGCCATTTCCAACTCCTTTCGATAGACCATTTCTGCCTTCTGGATGTCCGTAATTCCACGTCCTTTTCACTAAAAAGCAAAATTTGCCCTGTTTTCCCTTGATTTTCGGCTGTTATAGCCTTTTTCTTTGCCTGTATTTTCTTTTCCCCACACCCAATACGACTACTTTTATCCTTACTGCTTTTATCCTTACTGCCCCCACAGTTCTTCCAATTTTATTGGCTACTTCCTGTGCTGTTTTACTTGGATAAAGCTTCCTTAACAGGTTCAATTCTTTTTTCGACCAAACACGACATTTGGAAAGTCCTAATAGGTGCGCTCTGCCAGATACCGCTGGAACAGACCGCCCAATTCTTTTCGCTATATCCGTCACAGTATTTGTTGGATACAATTTCTTGAGCAGTGAGTCTTCCTGTATTGACCAGGTGGGGTGAAATATGCCTTTTCTCATACCGAGGCTCAAAGCCTTTTTACATACTGCATCCGAAGGCCGCCCAAGTATATCTGCTATGCTTTGTACCGTCTGATTTTGGTATAGTTTATAGAGTAGTTTGATTTCATCGGCTGACCACAGACGACATTCTCTTGTTTTGAGTCCCATGTCGTATGCTTTCTGCCTTACTGCCGCAAATGTCCTTCCTGTTTGGTCAGCTATTTGCCTTGTCTTTCCTTTAGGGAAAAGTTTCTTGAGTAACTTAACCTCATCTTCTGACCAAAGAATCCAAGTGTTTTTATTGCTCTTTGCCATTTCTTCCTTGTCCTATTTATTTTATTGGCCGGCCGCCGCTCAATATGGTCGGTTTCTGACCTTTTCATAGATATGAGCCTATCTCATAACGCATTAAAAGGCAACCTTTTGCACAAATTCTCCTTGCTTGTCAGCCATAAAACACGTATAGTGAAAGTCAATAAGTGAAAAGTTTTTAGTGCTGAACTTTTAGCGTTCCTACTGAAACCGCTAAGTATTTCAAATCGGAAACGCACAAAATCGGTGCTCCTTTGCCTGCGGGCAACAGGGGCATCGCTTGCGTGTTTCGGGTAGGCCCTGGTGGGCCTTGAAGGAGAGCAGTATGTCCGAGAGAAGCAAAAAGTGGCTGGAGGAATGGAACAAGAAGCTGGGCCGACAGAACAAGAAAAAGCAAAAGGATTATACGGCCAACAAGTCTTCCCTCCCATTACCGGCAAACAAGGCGAAGTATTAGATGACGAGTACGATGTAGCGGTGCCCTTTTTGTTGCGCCGGAAACATTGACAATTTTTTTGAGGAGGAACACAATGTTCAAGCAAAACAGTCTTATCACAAGGTATTGTCTGGCCGTGGTTGTTATGCTGGCCCTGCTCGGCCCGCTGGCTCAAAAAGGTCGGGGCGACTTCGTTCTCTATGACAACGAGCAGCTCACAGTCAACTCGTACCATAATCAAGGGACTCTATACGATACAAGCCGTGCATCTATAGTCTCCGGAGGGACTGTGTACAGCCTCTACGCCTACGACTCCAGCGTTGTGGACATCTCCGGCGGGAACGAGACCTGGCTCAGCGCCTACAACTCCAGCACTACGAATATCTCCGGCGGGTCTGTGAGCGGCTGCTTCTCCGCCTACGACTCCAGCACTGTGAACATCTCAGGCGGGTATATTTCTAACCTTTATGCCAAGGGCTCAAGCCTGACTATCTTCTATGGACAGAACTTCCATGGCTTTCTTGGTCTTGTCCTCAATGGTGATCATGTTCTGTGTGAAGGTGTCCTAAGTGGCGAGTGGATGGATGGGACTCTGTGGTCGGTGAATATTCAACAGAACGACCCCACAGCAACCATTTTGGCTGTTTCCTGGCTGGCTACTTGTTACGTCAATGCACAGAATGGTAATGACAACAACGACGGCTTGACACCAGGAACAGCTTTTGCGACCATTCAGAAGGGCATTGATTCGGCAAAAGATGGTGGCTCAGTTATAGTGTATCCGGGCACTTACTACGAGAATATCGACTTTAAGGGCAAAAGTATTGTCGTAAGGGGGACAGACCCGAACGACCCCAATGTTGTGGAGAATACTGTAATCAACGGCAGCCGTTCTACCGACCCCAATAATGGTGCAACTGTAACCTTTGCTGGCAGTGAAGATGCAAACTGTGTCATCACCGGCTTTACAATAACCGGCGGCACAGGTAATTACCTTGAAGGCTGGACCGGCTTCTGGAGCCACTGGGGTGGTGGAATTTGTATCGAGCCGAACGCCTCGCCGACGATTACCAAAAACGTTATTACCGGCAATAGTATTAACGGTTTTGGCGGCGCAAATATCTACTGTGGTGGAAATAATCAAGCGGTGATTACTCACAATATCATCGAAAACGGCAACACTCTCGGAGAACCAGGTTATGAATCTTATGGAGGAGGGATTTACTGTGAAGGGCCGCAGACAACGACTCTGTTAATTGGATTTAACGTGATAAAAAACAATCATTCTGACCGTGGGGCAGGAATAACCTGTGGCAATAGTGCCAATGCAATGGTTAGTAATAACGTCATATATGGAAACATCGCAAATGTAGCAGGAGGTGGTATTCACCTCTTCAGGAATAGCACAAACATCTTAAATAATACTTTGGTTTATAACAGCGCTCCAATGGGTTCGGCAATCCACTGCTGGCTGACTAACGACCCAGTGATAACCAATAACATAATTGCTTTTAACCTCATTGGTCCTGCCCTGTCCATATATAGAAGAGAGGTTGGAACCACTTTGGTAATCTACTGCGATTTTTGGAGCAATGAAGGCAGTGACTTCGGCGGTGCAGCTAATCCAGACAACCCTGCATGGATTGGAAATATATATCTTGACCCTCTGTTTGCTGACGCAACTGAGAGAGATTTCCATCTGCAGTCCCACGTCGGCCGGTGGGACCCGCGTGCTAAAAGCTGGGTTCAGGATTCAGCAACAAGCCGTTGTATCGATGCGGGTGACCCAAACGACCCTGTCGGAGATGAACCTAACCCCAACGGTGACAGGATAAACCAAGGGGCGGACGGCGGGACAGCAGAAGCCAGCAAGTCGCCGTATTGTGCCGAGACTCTCTTGTCCGATTTGAACCATGATTGCAGAGTTGACTTTATAGACTTTGCGATATTCGTAAGTGAGTGGTTAGAGTGCAGAATTGAGCCACCTGAATTTTGTTGGCAGTAATTCTAAACCGTCGTGCTATTACTTCTTGGCTTGTGTGCGGTGATGTTGAGAAGGAAACGCTGAGGACAAGTTAAGAATTCGCCTTTTCCCTCCTTGATTCTTAGCTCAGATGGTTTACAATTAGGAGTAATGCAAAAATATAAAAATAACTACGCATTTATTGACAGCCAGAACCTAAATCTCTCCATTCAAGAACAAGGATGGAAGCTGGACTTTGGCCGATTCAGAATATACTTGAAAGACCAATACGGCGTCAACAAAGCTTTTCTGTTCATTGGCTATGTACCCACAAACGAAAGCCTGTATATATCACTTCAAAATTGCGGATATATTCTGGTCTTTAAGCCGACAATGATTTTACCGAGCGGCAAACCAAAGGGTAATGTTGATGCAGAATTAGTGATGCACGCTATGATTGAATACCTAAACTATGAGAAAGCTGTTATTGTTACCGGTGACGGTGATTATTATTGCTTGATTGACTATCTTAGAAAAAACGACAAGCTGTTAAGGCTTATCATTCCAAACCAATATAAATACTCGGCATTGTTGGGAAAATTCGCCCATCAGATTGTTTTTATGAATGGATTGAAAGACAAATTAGGATACAGGAAACAATAAAAAAAGAGGCATTGCCGCGGGACGGAACCCTTTGGCTAACCTCTCATCGTGATTCATTGTTAATTATACCCTTATTTTCGGTCAAGTCAACAAAAATGTTCAATTTCTTGTTCAATTTCTTTGCATTTTTTAACTTTTAGCATATTTCGTCCCTCTTTACAGTCCCGAAACGCGATTCTCACTATCATAAAGCCAATTATCTTCCTGCTCGGCCTCGGTGCGGTGATGTTGAGAAAATACAGGAAATAGTGCACGCTTATACATACGCGTAGCTTGTTTTTTCAGGGACGAGCCGGACTTCAATTCTACAATTTAATGCACGGGCGATACGTTCAAGGATATTTATACTGTGGCCATCATAGTCGGCATCTTCCAGACGGCTAATAACCGATTGTGTAGTCCCTATCATTCTTGCAAGCTGCTTTTGAGTTAATCCTGCTTTTGTCCGAAGCTGGTAAATCTGCCCTGCTATATCCAGCTTCTCTCGTTCCCTTCGCAGCGTCTCAAGCCGTCTTTTATCACCTTTAATATATCTTTTATGTAAAATCGCTAGCGCATTATTTGTCGTACTCCGGCAAGCTCCGCCCCGACGAGTGGTTCTTTTTTTCTTTGCCATAATCATAGCTCTCCAAAAAATGTATGGGCCTTTGGGTCAGCACGGTAAATATCGCGGTTACTTATCGCCCTATCAATTTCCCTTTTAGGCACTTCTCGCTCCGTAAGAGTTCACGCAATAAATATGGCGTTTTTGTGTCATTGCGAGGCCTTTAGGCCGAAGCAATCTCAATCTTTCACCGATATTAGACTGCTTCGCTTCGCTCGCAGTGACAAAAATGCGGTTTTCCCGTGAACGGTTACCTCGCTCCTTGATACAGCCGTGTGATAGAAGCACTATGTTTTCGCCCACAAACGCATATAATATACGGTAATGAACGTTGCCGCGCCTTACTCGTAATTCGTAAATCCCTTGTTCCAGATAATCGCAATATGGTCTCCTTAGTTCGTTTCCCTTCTCCTCAAGAAGCTCCACCGACGCAATACATTTATACCGAACTTTTGAGGATAAGCCGTCCAGCCATTCTAAAAGCGGCACTTTCCCAGCTTTTTCTTGGTATATAAAAACCTTAGTTTTCGGCATCCTTGGCCTCTCCATATAATATCGCAAATTTGCGATAAATGTTCAAGCAAAATCCAAGTATTTTTCAAAAAAATCATTTTGGCTTCTGATTTTCTTTGCTTTTCTCAGCCGGTGTGGTCTGGCGAATTGCTTTTTGAATGGCCTCGACGTAGCGTTGATGCATCCGGCTAAGGGCCTCATCATCAGCCGTCAGGGCATCAGGAAAATCAAATGGCGGAATCTTGGGTGTCGGTCGCTTTAGCTCCGGCAGATTCGCCGCATACGTTGCAAACTTACGTCCCCACGTCTTAACAGTCAGGTCGCTCTTAACCAGACCGCCGAACAGACTCATATCGGTGGATTGAGGCGTGTCGGCGAAAGGCCACGATAGCCATCCAACAGCAAGCGACTGAGATGCCTCGATTTCCGCACTTATCCATCGCGATTGTTGCTCTTCGGTAAGATATGGCTGGTTCCCAACTGCGCCGCCGCCATACCAGCCATATTCACCCAGCACCACCGGCTTTCCGGCGTGACAGTAGGCCAAAACCGCTTGAAGATATTGGAGGTTTTTAGTCCAGTTTTCCTCTGGGCCGAACGGGTCGCCAAGAGTCGGATAGAAATGAATCGTCACAAAATCAAGTAAGCTCACCTGACGGTGCGGATTAAATGCTGAGTAACGGCTCGGGTTACCGTGCCGAACCAGCGGATATGACCACTGGATATAGCCGATGGTAATCAAGTGCGTAGGGTCGGCTTTACGCAACGCTTCAACCTGGCGGCGCACCCATTGGTCGGCAAGATATTCACGAAAACGCTGCCAGTCTCGCAATCTCGGATTATTTGCGTCGGGCCGGTCCTCCGGCACACCGGCCTCGCCCCATCGGTCTTTTTCGGTAAGCTCATCACCCCACGCAGTCTTCAGCACGTCCCGGTTTCCGTATGTCTTCTGCAGCCAGGCATTCCATAGAGGACGCCACTCTTCAATAAACCACGGAAGCTCAGGCTCGTTTAGAAGGTCCCAGGCGAAAATAGCCAGCTCATCCCGATATCGCTTGCCCACAACATCCCAGAAACGCTCCAGCGCCCGCAAAGCATTCTCACCCGCAAAACGGTCCGGCTTCCAGTAGGATGGCTGTCCCTCCCAGTGGTCCGGGCCGGTAAGCATAAGCCGGATACCGCTCTCACGCGCAATGTTTATAAGCGTATCAAGCTTCGCAAGGGACTGCTGCTCGACGGTCTCCGCCGTAGGTTGAAAATTATCGGCAGCAAGAAAAACCCGTGCGCAATTGACGCCGAGCTCTCGCATAATACGAAAATGCTCACGCACCTTTTGGGCGTCAAATTGCCGCCATATTTTTGGCGCCCAGCCGGTATGATGGTCATAGTAGTTAGTGCCGAAAGGGATATAAGAACGTCCCAAGTCACGTTCTGCAAAACCCTGGCCGTCCGGTGCCACACATATCAATTGCATTGCCGGGCTTTCAGCCCGACAAGCACATGGCGGGCATATATCAGCAAAACCGACAAAACTTAAAACTAATAACCTGAAACTAAAAACTATGGAACGAGTATCGAGCATCACTTGTCCGCCGAAGCTTCAGCGAAGGCGGAAGCATCGAGTATCCTGCCGAGACACTGCGGCTGATTAGTACGCACTCCACAGATACATCACCTGTGGCGTGTTGAGTTCATACAACGTGGCTCTATTAATTTTGAGAACGCCCTGGCTGCGGTAGCTTAAAAAGCTGGCCAGCGAAAACGGCTTGCGATATTCCACCACACGGGCCTCCTTAATCCCTGCCAGTGACTTGGCCACCCCTATTGCCTCATCCAGATAACCGATTTCATCTATCAGCTTTTCGTTAAGCGCTTCCTGCGCCCCCAGAATACCGCCGTCAGCCAGCCGTCTCACATCATCTACTGTTAGTTGCGACTGCCTCCCCTCGGCAACAACCTGCACGAACCTCTCGTAGGCAGGCGTGATTAACTTGTCCTGCAGATATTGCAGTTGTTCTTCCGTGGGCACCTGGAACGAGCTGGGCCAATCTTTCTTCTTGCCCGACTTGAGAATGACCGGCAATATCCCCAGCTTATTCTCCAGCAGCTCTTGGAAAACAAAATGCCCCATTATCACACCAATCGAGCCGGTAAGGGCAGTCGGCTCAGCTATGATTTTCTCGCACGCAACCGATGTGTAATAGCCGCCCGAAGCTGCTACGTCCTGCATAAATGCGACAACCGGCTTGCCTTCTTCCTGTCGGTATTTGAGGATTTCTTTATAGATTTGGTCGCTGGCTGAAATCAGTCCGCCCGGCGAATCTACCCGGATAATCACTCCCTTCACTCGCTTATCGTGGCGGGCCTTCTCAAGCTGGCTATAAACATCTTTAGCCGATTCGCCGTAAATTATGCCCTCCACCGTAATCACTGCGATTTTCGCTCTCACCGGCCCTTCTCGTATGACCTCTTCGGCAAGCATACTGCTTTGCCCTACCGCAAAGACGGCGACTACGCCAATCAGCATCAAGACTAGCGCAATATTGGCCATGACCGATAGTGCCGTAACGATACCCCAGAAAATCCGCCAGCCGCTTCCCTTCCTCGCCGTTGCCGGCCCTGCTGTGCTCAAACCCGGAACCGGCCCGGCCTGCTGCGGCTGTCCGCCCTCCGGTCCCTGCGAATTACTTCTTCGTTCAATATCCATAAAAAACCCTTTCAAACCTTGTTATGCTCATTCTAAAGCCGACCAGCACAGCCGTCAACGTTTATCGTGTTTTTACTCGTACAGCACAGGCGCCTGGCGCCAGTTTTTGTCGCGGTCATGGGCATAGTCTTTGACACGAGGCCGGCGCTCTCGCAAACGAATCGACTCAATACCCAGATAGTATCCGCCGGCCAGTGGATTCTTGCCGACACACTCCAGCCGCAGCGTATATTTCCCCGGCTCGGGCCAGAAATCCAATAAATGATATTCTTTGTTTGCAATCTGCCCGCTGTAAAGGTCCATCACGGGCCCGATTTTCACTCCATCAAGATATGCCTGGTATTTGCCGTAATCATACGAGGCGGTTATGTTGAGCAACAATCGCTGAGGTTCCTTGATTTTGACCTCAAACGGAATCTCTACCCAGGCATCCTCCTGAACCGGAGGCATATAAAGCAGTTGTCCACCAGGGTAAATATCCAGTTCTTGTGCGATGGCTTGTCCCTGGCCGTGAAATTGTTTATCAATGAACTGCCTGGCGGGGAAAACCAAATCCAGATTCGGCAATCTGCGCTCTGCGGCGGCGGGGGCACGCGCCTCAAACGTCGGCTCACCGGTCTGATACCAGAATGCGACGCTTGCGTAATCGTCTTCGCGCTCATTCCAGCTATCGCTTTTATAGCCCGGATTCTCATCGGGTGAGAGCCAGCCGTAATGCTCGAATGTTACCTTGATGGCGGTGTTGAACACAATCGGGTCATTGATGTGCCAGCGATATGCGCTGGTATGGCCGCCAACAATTCCCCAGCCATCGAAACAGGGCACGCCGAAATAGGGTGTGCCGGTGGTCTTCAAACCCCACGCACTCAAAAAATAATCTTCGGTGCCCGTGCCCCAGATTGAAGGTTTTTTCTCGCCGTCAATATATATCTTCTCGTCACCTTCACCAAACCAGGCAGGGCTGCGCGTCCGCACCGCCAGGACGGTGCCGACGTAATGGCCTTTGCCTTTTGTGTCCAGCAACACATAGTCCTTGCCTTTTTGCACCGGATATTCCTGCCTGTACTGGGCATAGAAATAAGGTGTATCCTTCGGCAGACTTTCTTTCTTTATCCAGTCGATATTATAGTAGAGCAAGCTGAGGGGCTTTTCGGCCTGGTTGACTATCTCGATTCGCGCGGATTTGCGAAACGGCATATACCAGAAGCAATTGTATGAATCTGCGTCTTCGACAATCACAGGCAAGCTAATCACCTCATTGCGTTTGCCGAAACAGTTCGCAAAGAAATCTCCTACCGGGGCTTCCACAGCCGGGCGTTTGCTGCCATCCCAATACATCCGCAAAAGCATCTGCTGATGGTCCGCCGAGCCGTTTTTCGCCCACGGATGCGGCTCAGGTCCCAGGAACGTCATCCAGATATGCGTGATTACGCCAGGCCCTTTTACGTCCATCAACACCTTTGTCTGGCCCGGTGCGACATTACTGTTATCGTAGTTGCTGTTGGGGTCCGGCTCATCGCTTGCAGGCAATTTGCCCGTCGATGTTACCCGCATACTGCGACCATCCTGTGGCCGTGCCAATTCCTCCAGGAAACTCGCACCAGAGTCACGCGGTATTACTGCTGTAAGAATAATACACAATATAAAAACGCGATACCGCAACATTGCCTTCATACGCAGTTCCGCACAAATAATCATTCCGTTCACAACCTGTAATAAGCACTTTCAAATTTATCCGCCAGACGTAAGGCGGATTTATCCGCCGGAGGCGGACTCGTCCGCCGTAACCTTGGCGAAGGCGGATTTATCCACCGTAGCCTTGGCGAAGGTGGAAATTAACGCCGGCATTATAGTCCCTCCGTACTTCGCCGTCAATGCGGAAAGATTATGTATGTGGCGACCAAACTTATTATTCTTTTGTCAAGGCATCCAAACGTTCTTGTGCATCCTGGACATATTTAATAAGTGTGGCACGGGCTTCCAGTCCGTGAAGACACGGCCAAGCTTGTCCTGAGCATACTTGTCCCGAGCGCAGTCGAGGGAGTCGAAGGGATGGCCGTGCCACCGTATATGTCTGGCCATTCCAGAGCCAATTGAGAATCTTTTCAATGTTCGAACTATCCAGCTTGCGCCAGTCTTCAAAACGCAAATCGCTCTGAAGATTATACTCTTGTGCCTTTTCCAGCAGGACAGCTACACCGGCCAGCGCACCCAAAGCCATATTCCTCGGCTCGATACCATACTCCAGCGCCAGTTGCATTGTGCCAAATATCCGTTCGTTTATCCCGAGCTTACGAACAACATCACGACAAACACGAGCAACTGTATCCGCTAAGTATGAATTTGTCATACGTTCAAGCAAGTCCTCTGCGTAATTTTCGTAACCGGCCTCGATAAAAAGCTCATCCCCAAGATAAGCATATTTCTTTATAAGTGCTGCTCCGGACTCCTGCAAAAAAGCGTCTCTGCCGATTTGCATAATGGCCCTGTCGTGCTTTAGTTCGGTCATCTTCGTATAGCCCTTGACCGCGCCTATAAAGCCAAGCAGCGAATGTCCGGCGTTATGGCCATACAGCTTTGCCTCCTCAAAAGGCAGCAGATTATCCTTTTCAATAAACACCCCAATACCGGGCTTAAAGCCCCCGATTCGCGCTCGCGTCACCAGAATCCGGTTGAACTCTTCCACCAGAAAGGCACGCTCAATACCCGGCGTTATGGTCATAAGTTTCAACTGTGCGATTTCAGCATCATCATCAACAACCCTGCTCATTTTGCCGATTACCGTATTCAGAAATTGCACCGTGATTCCTCTATCAAGAATTTTTAAAAATTCTTCTCTTTTAAAATTTGTGCCCATTCGTGCTAATTCGTGGCTAACTGCCTCCTCCAGTATCTCCGCAGCGTGATTATGGTTTTCCGCTGTGTAAATTATTGTCGCTTCTGCCTTGCTATTCTTCAAACCGTCGGCAATCAATGACGCAACACTGCCGTAGAAATTTACAGATGGCAGGCAGGTAGTTATCTCCGTGGATTGAGCTAACACTTCAAGAAGAATTTGATTATCCGCCGGGACATTAGGGTTAAGTAGTTCGACGCCGTCAATCTTTTGCACCTCGATGCCGTCCGCTTTAGCTATGTTGACATAGTAGCTGCCTTTGTTGGCCCTGACCGCCTCCACCAATTCCTGGTCAATCTCGGCTGCAACTATCCGCGCAAAATTACCGCTCCCATACACCTCTTTGATAAACAGTCCCGCCTGAATAGGCCCGAACCCAAAACCGGTAAATATATGCTCCGCCATAATTTTTAATCCATCACACATCAAATGATGGGTGTCATTTTGAGCGAACCTGTCCTGAGCAAAGTCGAAGGAACGAAGTGAAGCGAAAAATCTGGCTTACGAAAGCAAAATCGCATTTGCTGCCCAGATGCTTCACTTCGTTCAGCATGACAACCCTTCAAATCATAATTAACGAGCACTATTGGCCTGCGACTTTTAGAAATTGGTTTATCAACCTCTCATCTGTCAAAATCGTCATTTCCAACTCATACATCCTGCTCTTTCCCGGTGCGATGTAAACAAGTGTCTTTTCCTCTCTGGCTTTTTTCTGGCCGATTGGCGGATTTGTCCCCGGCTCTAATGCCGTAACATATTCACCCGGCCCCCAGTGCTGCCAGTTGCTCAACCAGGGCAGTTGCCTCTTTTTATATCTCATAACAAGGGCAAGGCCAAGCCGCCGGTTGTAAAGGCCGACGGTGCAAATCCCTTTTGCATCGGGTATCACTTCAATAAAAGCGCAGCCTTCACCCCCTGCTTTGTGGCTGTCGATGGGCTTACTGCACCGGCGGAAATTGCGCCTGCTGTTAAATACCGCGTCATCCATATCCATTCCGCGTGAGGCCCATTTTCCCTTCCACACAATCTCCGTCCCTTCGTCAACCAATGGCCAGCCGAAGTTACAATGATATAATATCATGTGAGGCACAGGCGTATTGCTGGCATTGGTGACAACATCGCGTATTCGAATGGCTGGCTCAGCGAGATTGCTCGATATAGTCCGCCTCAGCTCAAGATTTGGCCCGAACACGCGAGACTCCTTCATCACCGCAGTTATACTCATCTGGAGCTTTCCTGCTGCCAGGTCCGGCTGCACAATTGATTCAATACAGCCCGGAATGTTGCTGACCCGCCCGTGCAGACCACGCTCGCCGAATTCGTCGGTTTCGGGGCCGCCGACGTGAGTCAGGCCGCAGGTTGTTATTAAGCCGCCGGCAAAAGAATATAACCATTCAAGTCCGCGGTTGGCATCGGGCCGGGGAGCAGTTACACCACCGTGACTTAACCAGGCAAGACTGTATTGATTGTAGAAAGCCTCAACGATGTCCAGCCCTCTATCTATCACCACTTTATACCGAAGACCGGAGCCGGTGTTCACCCACCCTATCCGCGTCCCCTTGCCTAAGCCATTATCTAAAATAGAGGTTTCAATGCCCCCGACCTGGGCATAATTATTAACTTTGTCCCGCCAATCAATTTCAGGCTTCTTCGTGGCCATTTCCATCCCTTTCTTCTTTCCCAAACCGTTTAATCCAAGGCATCCTGCAATGCCTTAAAGCTCGGATATGTAGCATTGCTGCGAACTACCTTCAGCATCTTATCATAGGTCCTGATATTGCCGTATCTATCATTGAGCGGCGCCTTTATATAAAGTGACGCGAACAGATTGCCCATCTGCACCGCCTCGGCAAAATTTATAGAGCCATCTTCGAACTCTCCTAAACTGCGCGCGATATACGTAATAAGCCCCGCCCTGAATGAGTCCCCGGCACCAACGAGGTCAACCACCTCCCCTGCCATAAATCGAGATTCGATTTTATTTGGGCCGCCGACGCGCCCATCAGGACAAAGGTGCTTTTCGTATGCACCATTGCTAACCGTGACACCAAACAACTTCGTCCTTTTATCTTCTTGCCCCGTTAGAAACCTTCTTGTCCCGTTAGAAACCTTCTTACCCCTTTCCAGGATTTCTAACGGGGTGAGCCAGAACTTTTTAGTCAAAAAGTCAAGAAAATGCTCATTATTTTCCTGCTCTTTGAATTTACCCCAGATTCGTCCGGGAGCCAGGGTATTTTCAATCATCCTGGCTTCATCGCAGGAAGTAAAGAATAAATCTACTTCAGGCAAAAGCGGCTCTAAAAGCCGATATTCCTGCACCGATTTACCCGCTTTAATCAGCTCTTGCGGGTTGCTCGTTAAAGTATGGCTGTCAACAATTGTGATAGCGCCCCTGCTACGACACCATTTAATAAATTCAGCCAAATCCCGGCCGCCATTCGCATCGCCTCTCTCGGACAAACCCGAATACATATAATAAACTATCCTGGGTCTTAATCGCTCAACCGCCTTTTTAAATATTTTAAAATCGAAATCGTCGTTGGCGTTACGAAAATAAGCAATGCCACCTCTATCTTCGCCGGTTGTGCTATGAATGAACGTTGTCCCTGTGGGCAAATCCGGATGTATAAAAGTTGCCGACATATCAATACCGTTTGCCGTCATTACATCGTAAAAAAATCTGCCCTGTGCATCCAGGCCATCATATTCCCCCCTGCCGAGATTCACCCCAACGGCTACCTTCAAACCTGTTCTTGCTATCAGAGGGGCCATATTGCCGGGCCCGCCCGCGGTAGCAAAACCCTGCTCTATCCATTCTCTCAATTGCTGCTGGGAATAACTCGGCATATCCTTAGTGTCGCACTTGGCCAGGCCCCCTTTGCCCACCAGCGCATCGGCGAATTCAAAGTCCGGCCTCCTCAAATCCGTCACCGCCGTATTCAGCACCAATACATCCGTAGCCATATCTGAACTTTTCCAAAAACCATAATGACATCTCAATGCATTTCTGCTTCGCAGACGCCTATGGCGGGCCTGTAAAAATTAAACTGGACATCAGGGTGCTCCGCCAACAGGGACATCGGCACCGAGCTATCTGCGATTTTTTTCCCTATCATAAGAGTCGTCAATCTCATCCCGAACGGGTTGTCGTGCGTCCCCGCCTGCCATATCGAGACCTTCTCCGCCTTCCACGTCTGGACAGACCCAACTGTAATTGCCTTGGTCGGCACATTGGTGACCACCCCCCCGCCGCTGGTCCGCGCGTTCTGCATAATAGTAACAGGGTGCAAATCCACAACGCGAGTCGTCAGCCAGCGATATTCCTGCGGCGTCGGCGGCTCATTCTTATATCTCCCTTCACGCCTGACCGGGTCATTAAATGCCCAGTGCTTTACTTCACCCTGGCCGCCCTGCATAACTGCACAGCGAACACCTTCCCAGCTCTTTACATAGTCCTCTGTATCCGCCCTCGGAAAATGAATGTTAGATTCAGGCATCTTCAGTTCATCGTCGATTCGGTTAAAGCAAAGCTCCATATCCGCCTTCGCAAAAGATAGCGAATGCGTCCGCGGCACCTCCCTGCCGTCCATATACCATTCATCCATTCCCCAGAAATGGGCATCTTTGAGGCTCAGCTTCAATTCATTCACAATACGCGCCACAAGCGGAAGCTGCTCGGTTGGCCCTATCGGCCCGCAAATACCTGCAGGATTATCCGCTGTCGCCTGTTTCCACGCCGTGATATACTCCAACGCCTCCGCAAGATAGAAATCCTCAATAGTATCATAAAACACAACCTTAAAACCTTCCCTGCCAAGATTCGCCATATCCTCAGCAGTAAGTTTGGCTGCATCATTGAGAATCTCGTTATCGAGCGTTGTATAATCCCACCATTCCGGAGCCAGAATACTAACTTTTCTGCTCATATTCTCTCTCCTTTCCTTGTCTTTCGCAGTCTGCACTTGATGCTGTAAATACAACTACAGTGTGTCCACTATGTCACCAAGTTCGGCTTTCAGGATATTGTCCTGCGGATACGCATGCCCTAAATGCTGTCTGAAGCCTTCGGCAAACCTGCAGCCGATTTCGCGGCCCCTCTTTTCAGCCATTGCTTTCATCGAGCCAACATAGTCATCCATACCGTGATGCTTCAAAAGCCAGTTACGCTGACTTGCGTGGCAGCAAAGCATTTCTTCTTTGGTGTCCATCACGCTGGTTATATCAACCAATATGCTCGCCTTTACCGCGTTCCCGAATTTGCCTTTCCCCTCCACCGCGTCGGCATAATAAAGATATGGCACCGGCTCAAACGGCTCGACTCCGGCAATCTCGATATTGACGACCCCGCAGGCAAAACAGGCCGTCTGAGCAATCCTGCTTGCCATCTCGTGGTCAACCATATAGTCCGAAGGGCTGAGCGCAAAAACGATAGTCGGCCGGACCTTTCGCACAAGTTCAATCGCCTTCAGCAACGTCGGCCTATCATACATAATAAAAGCATCATCACAGCCGAGGCAGTGATAGCTGCCTCCCAATATGCTCGCCGATTTGGCGGCCTCAGCCTTGCGAATCCTGCTGATTTCCTCCCGGCTGTATTCCACCGTCCCGCAATCACCCGCCGTCATCGTGGCAATATGAACCTGCCACCCTTTCTTGCGGAGCAGTGCCAGCGCCCCTGCGCACATAAACTCGGCATCGTCAGGGTGAGCGCCTAAACTCAAAACCCTTTTATCTTTCACCTGGGTCATCTTTCAAAAACGTCTATAATCCGAAATCGTAAATCGAAAATTGAAAATCTCTCATCTGCACATCAGGTGGTCGATTATCAGCATATCCAACTCTTCGTAATCTCGCTGCTTTACCAGCTTCTCTATCTTAGTCCTGTTGACACTTCGAACAAGCTTTACCAGCCGCAGAAAAATCTCTCTGCTATTCCGCAGATGCTTGGTGGCCACTTCCTGCTTCTGAGTTCGCATAGCTTTTACATCCAGCCCCACAAATTCGCCGCGCTTGCCGTAGTTATACTGGTCAAGTATCCGCACCTGATTAAATGCCCTTCGCAAATCAACAGCGCCGAAGCTTCTATCCTCATCGAACTTGGGGCCGTTCTGGTCGTTGAGGTGAACGCTGAAAAGCTTATTGTAGGCAAGGGCAAAACCCATCTCATCCGAAGGGTCAAGACCCGCAAGAACCACATGAGCGGTTTCTATGTTGACCCCAATGCGCTCCGGCTCATTTGTTAAGAAGCTGATAGCAACGGCGTGACCGGTCGTTGGAATGTATGCCTGGTCCATCGGCTCATTCGGCTTGGGCTCAATTGCAATTCTGATTTTGGAATTGTAGGCCAGCATATCATTTAGGGCCTCTACTATTCGCTCAATCGCAACCTTGCTGTCCTTTGCCTCTCGGACGTAAGTCCCTTCGCGGGCAAGCCACAGAACTATCAGCTTCGTATCAAGCGCCTCGGCAATATCAATCGTCCGCCGGCTTCGCTCCCTCGCATATTTACGGCTGGCCGGGTCGTTGGATGTATAAGCCCCATCTATCGTCCGGGCATCCTCCCACAGCCTCGGCGCGACAAACTCTGCAACTAGACCTTCTCCTTCCAGCTTCTTTCGCACCTGGCTTGCCTTTTTAATTATCTGCTGGGGACTGAGCTTATCCATACCAGGAACGGCATCATCATCGTGAAACTGCACGCCATCAAAGCCCAGCTTCTTATACATCTTAAGCTTTTTGCCAAATGCTATACTTTTTCTGACCGGCGGGCCAAACGGGTCCGCTCCCTCATGAACATTCCACGGCCCAAACGAAAACCTATATTCTCCTGCCATCTTATTTCTCCTTAAACCTTTTGCCAGACTCTCATATCCAAATAATACACACCCAGCGTTTAGCACGCATATTTCACGCGTTTTGCAAAAATGCAACTTTATCCGCCTCCAGCGGATTTACCAAATTACCGTTTAACCATTCACTGAACCCCGAGTATCGAGAATCGCTTGTCCGCCGACTTGTCCGGCGTAGCGCAAGTGAAGTCGGAAGCTTAAGCGAAGGCGGAAGTATCCACTCACCAATTAACTACTCACCAATTAACTAAATTTTCTCTGCGTTCTCTGTGGCTTTGAAAAATTCGGGTTAGTGTAAGATAACCGGCCAAAGTCAAAAGAGTCAACAAAAATCGTGAAAGAGAAATCGTGAAAGAGATTGGGATGGGATAGGAACATTATGTCCGCGAAAAGCCACTGCCACTACTCACAAATCACCAGCCGCGAGCCACGCTTCACCAGTTACCATTTTCACGTTTTACCGTCATTCTGAGCGCAGCGAAGAATCTCAAAACTATTTAGCCCCCACCCCGCGCGGTGGGGGTTACTTTTCTTTTCGACCCCCAGAAGGGCGTCGGAGGGTCATTCCTGCGAAGCCTGTCCTGAGCGCAGCCGAAGGAGCAGGAATCCAGTATTTGTCATTGCGAGCCCCCGCTGCCTCGCTTTTGCGAAGCAAAACGGCGGGGCCGTGGCAATCTCATAATAATCAATTGAAAGTTTAGCCTTTGTCGGCACGGCAATCTAAAATCGACATTCGATATTGGATATTCGTTATTCTCTGTTCTATTTTCCCTCAAGCCAATGGTCAGATAATAGAGTAATGTCGTACAAATCTACTATGCCGTTTCTGTCCAAATCGCCTGGCAATCGGTCTCTACTCCTTCGCCAATCCTTTACTTGAGCAGCAAAATCTTCAAAAGCGACAATCCCATCATTTGTCAAATCAGCCAGCAGGCTCCAGCCGGGTGGTGATTTGCTTGCTTCAATTGTGCCACCGTAGGCACCCATATTGATTCGGTTGCCATTTGGCGAAGGTTCATCGCCTATGGGTGAGCCGGGATTACCAGTATCGATGCAGGGGCTGGTAACATTGTCATTAACCCAGATTTTGGTCTGAGGATTCCAGCGGCCGGCTTGCGACTTTAAATGGTAGTCGCCGCTTACCCAGAAATCGTCACTCGGGTTGCCAGGCGTTCCGTTTGGATCCCAATAGCCCGAATCGACAAAGCAAGGGTCACAATAGATATTGCCGAGCCAGGATGGACTGGTCAGGTCGTTTATGTCAAGGGCTCCGCCGAAGTCTCCACCTTCATTAGCCCAGAAATCATTATACATCACTATGAGATTGGAGGGTCCACCATAAACGTGCAGTGCGCTGCCACCTTGATTAAACGAAATGATGTTATTCGATACGACAGCAAAAGGCGCTGTACTAGTGCAGTCAATAGCGGCTCCCTCCGGTGAAACGTTATATGCTATTGTATTATGTACTATATTGGTCGAATTCCTATAAAGATAGATAGCACCGCCTCCGATATTGGCGTGGTTGTCAACGATGATATTGTTGCTTATCGTTGCATTAGCGCTGTTGCCGCAGGTTATTGCGGCTCCATAGTCAGCGGAATTGTTCCTTATGATATTATAAGCAATAAACGGGCCTGTAGTCTCAGTGCCGTAAGCATTTTCGCAATAGATGCCACCTCCGCAAAATGAACTGCCGGCTTCGATAGTATTTAGGAGTATTGTCGCCTGGCTATTCTGGCCGCACCAGATGTTGGCTCCTCCGTAACCAGCGGTATTGCTGGTAATGATATTTCTCGTTATAGTCGGTGATGCGTTTGGCTCTACGCAGATGCCGCCGCCCCAACGGCTCCAGAAACCGGTCCAGCCCTCGAGATAATTACCTGTGCCGCCGGTTATGGTAAAGCCGGTCATAACACAATCTGCGTTTTCTGGACCATCAAAGGTTACAGTGGCACCACGCTGAAGGTCGGTTGGCTGGCTACCATTGATAATTGTTTGAGCTATGACATTCGGGTCATCAGGGTTGGTGCTGGTAAGTACAATATTTTTGCCGATGAAGTTGATGTTTTCATAGTATGTTCCCTTTGCTACGATTATTTTTATTCCATTTGGGGCACAATTGATAGCGTCCTGAATGAATTGATATGGATACTCGGCTGTGCCATACCAGGGACCGGCTGTGTTGTCATTATCAACATATACAGTAGGAGCCAGAAAGCCGACGTAATTCTGGTTTGTGAGATTTGAAGTAACGTTATTGTAGTCTTGATAAGGTGGAGTAAAACCAAGGCACGGTTTTGATGGAGTAACCCTGCCGGACCAACCGCAAGCGATATCTAATGTATATTCACCTGTCGAATCCGTTGAATCCCAGCCGCCACCGTTATTGGCTGAAACTGTAACTTCAGCAATACCTCTTCCGCGACCGTCTTTGACGTAGCCGGATATGGTTTGTGCCTGCACAGTAGCCGTGTAGTTCTGATTTGACTGGTTGGAAATAACGTTATTATAGTCGTTCCAAGGAGGTTGAAAGTCCAAGCAAGCTTTTGACGGGGTAACTCTACCGGACCAGTTATAAGGCACATTTACATCATAGGAACCATCGGATTTCGTCCTATCTGAGCCACCTCCATTATTGGCTGTAACAAGGACATCATAAACCGGCCTGCTACGACCGTCTTTGACGTAGCCGGATATGGTTACGTACATAGGAGGAGGTGTGTAGGTGACCGTGAGCGTATCCGTCCCTGTGTTATTCGCCGCATCCCGGGCTGTCACCGTTATCACATTCTGCCCACTGTAAAGTGTAATACCACTCGCACTCCAAGAGGTAGTGCCA
>Ga0315279_10002992_pt1 | contig 24329 bp, 21 predicted proteins | sample YL17G06_20_MG_FD_203694 | JGI IMG/M metagenome (GOLD analysis project Ga0315279, IMG submission 203694) | Sediment microbial communities from Yellowstone Lake, YNP, Wyoming, USA - YL17G06_20 | ecosystem: Environmental > Aquatic > Freshwater > Lake > Sediment | place: USA: Wyoming | collected...
CCAGCCGGGCAGGGTCGAAGATGAAGCGGTCCTGACCGTCCTTCAACTCATCCAGGGACACGACTTCGGGTTTCGGAAGGCCGACGCCTCGTGCCACGGCCTCAATCGTGAAATCGTGGTCGGGATTTTTGTTGTGCTGTTCATTGATGTTCATTTTTCCCATGTAGGAGAGGAAATAGCCCGTGATGCGGATGCGGTCTCCGACGCAGAATCGGGCAGCGTTGAGGCGGACAAGCTCGGTGATGAACTCCTTGTTGGAGTAGCCGCCGTTCGGCATAATCCAAGGGAGGTTGTTGTAGAGTTGGGCCAGGTAGACGGCGGTGCCAGCGTGATCGTCCCCTTCGCCTTGGAAGAAAAGCTGCCACTGCCCGCCGAGATTGAACAATTCGGTGATCGTATCATCCGGGGTCGGGTCCAGCATATCGGCTGGGTTGTGGAGCACAATCCCCTCCAGAATCACCTTCTGCGTTGCCTTGTATGTCTGCTCTCCGCTACCGTTGACCGCCTGCAACTCCCGGTGGGTGACACGAGCCACGGACGGGTCGCCTCGGGATATGCCCCCCCACATCAAAACGATCAGCACACACAGTATCAAAGAACTTCTCATACTCACACCTCCGGGCCTCAGAAGGTTGCGCATAAACACATGACATTCGTGCTACTGCGCATAACAATATGCCGTTTGTGCTACGGCGTCAATGAGAAAATCACGGGCGTTTGAAAGAGAAGCGTGCCTGAAGTAGAATGCCCCACAGGTCCGTCAGCCGAAGGCTGTAGGTCTGCCTTGTTTCTAACGAGGGATGAAGATGAGTCAAATAGAGCGTATCGGGGTGTCGCTGGAAAAGGAATTGCTCGCCGCATTCGATGTTCTGATCGGCAAACGGGGCTATCCGAGCCGGTCGGAGGCGATCCGCGATCTGATACGCCAGCAGATCAGTGAGGAGCGGCTGAGCGACCCCAAAGCCACGGCTGTGGCGGCGGTCTTTTTGGTCTATAATCACCATTCGACCAAGCTGATGGGGATGCTGACCGATCTGCAACACTCCCATCTTTTACAGACCATCTCCTCCATGCACATTCATCTCGACGCGCACGATTGTCTTGAGGTCATCGTGTTGCGTGGGCAGGTAGGCGAAATCAACAGGACAGCGGAGAACCTCATCAGTCTCAAGGGTGTCAAGCTCGGCCGCATCAACCTTCTGGCCACCGAAACCCCTTGAGCCGCTCTGAGCAGATCGGTGCGTCGCTCCAAATTCTGGGGACGCCTCACGCATTTCGCTGGCGAATTCAGTGTACTATCCCCAGATATCAATCCATCTGAGAGAGGCGAATGAAGTCGAGCGACGTAGCTGGTTGGACTTCTACTGGCCGTCCCCCGGTTCACTGGTGTCCCTGATCGTCTGGTTAATGGATTCGATCTCCTGGCGTGCGATGGACCGCATCCGGTAGAGGATCGGAATGATGAGTGGAGCGACTGTTCAATGAACCGGTCTTGCCAGCCTCAGCCGATCAGACGCGTGCCAAACATGTATTCCTGACCCCGGGTGGATCAAATAACAATCAAAGAGGATCACGCCCCGAAGCTATGGCAGGATTTCCTGCGGGTCACTGGCAAAAGATTGTGCCGGGTCTTCTCAACCGCCGACTAAGCTCCTGAAGAACTCATACGCTGCCGTGTTGACGATCACCGGCCCCAGGTCTTTGCCCAGCTCGTAAATCTGTTTGGCGGCTTCCTTCACCTGGCCCTTGGCGACATCCTTCAACGCGCTGCCGATGATGTCCAAGGCCGTCTTTTTGGCGACCTTGGCGAACGTCGGGCTATCTGCTGGCTGCTCGGTGATGACCTTCTGTAATTCGACCGCCTGATGAATGTGCTGCTCGATGTTGATAGTGGCGTTGTCCATCGCTACGACAGCGCCCGACCCAACCTCAATGAGCCGTGTTCCAGCCCTGTCGATGGCCCGGCCCAAAAGGTCATAGAGCCGGTCCTTCTCGGTCTCAAGCCGCTGCAATCGACTCTCGTACTCAACGACAACCATTTGCAGAGCCGGTTCTTTGTACTCCTCCTGCTGGACGGTGAACTTGATGGAGGGGGCCAGCCCGCGAGCACTGATCGAATCGATCTGGATGTCGAACTCGGACTTGTCTGCACGAATGGCCTTAACCACCCGGTCCATAATCAACGGGTCCATCGGCGTCATGCCGTTCTGGAAAACGTACTCGATGGTCGGCAAGGTCCGGTAGAGCTGCTCGAATTCGCCGGGGGCAAAATCTCGCTCCTGGGGCAAGCGGTTCTTGCCAGCAACATCCAAGAAGACGTATTTGCACTCGATATCCTTGATGATCCAGTCGTCTTTTGCTGCCCCGTACAATCGCGATCCCGTCAGATTCGCACAGGTCAGGTCGGCCCCGACAATCAGGCAGTACCGCAAGTCCGCACAACGCAGATTGGCTCGCTCAAGCTTCGCCTTACTAAGGTTTGCGTGAATCAGATTTGCCCCAGCAACGTTTGCACCTCTGAGTATCGTCCCGAAGAAATCGGCAGACATGAGGCGTGCCCTCCGCAGGTCCGCATCTGTAAGGTTTGCTTCGCTAAAGCCCACGACTTCAAGCCATGCCTCCGTGAGATTTGCACCAATAAGGTTCGCCCGCGAAAGGTTGGAGTTGGACAATTGCGCCCCCGCGAGGTTCACGTTATGTAGGTGCGTGCCGGTGAAGTTGAAGCCTACAAGGGCATACTCGGCGAGGTTTGCCCCGCTCAAGTCCGGCGTGATTTGGTGGCTCCGCATCCGCCACTGATTCCATGCATCCACGCCTTTCTTGAGGATCGCCAAGTGTTCCGGGTTTGCCATATATCGCCTTCCGTCCAACCATTCTCTTACTGGCAGCATGTTACAGCGCGGGCAACGGGGCGTCAATCACTGCCTTGCGGTTGCGGGCCGGTGAGCCCGACCCCACCTTTGACAAGACAGGCAGTGCACACCTGCGTATTAACGCTGGCAATGTGGAACGACGCCCGCGCGAACAGCAGCCTATGGCCCGGCGATAGTGAGGAATGGCTGACGATCCTGCTGGTCGATAGGCCCGAAGTCATCCCGAGCCCGGGCGCGTTGCTGTTCGCCGCGGTCGGTGTGGGAACTGGTCGGCCGGCTGCACAGGGGCTTGTAAGTGGGTCCAGGCAAGCCTCACGCCAATTGGCGCATCATCATGCCCGGGCAAGGCCGGTCCACACGACCCGAGAAAGTACGCACCGCCGGCCAGGGCGAGAACTATCGCTGTCAGTGGCAGGGCAATGAGCAAAAACCGCGTTTTCCGGCTTGAAACGAGTTTTTACAGTCCATAACGCGCGCGTGCGCGTGCGCGAGAAGAAGTCCTCCTGAGTTTTCCGGCGCGTACACGCGTGCGTGCGAGGGGTGCACGGGGGTCCTGTTAGCAGGAAGTTTCAGGGAGTTTTCTTGGGTTTCACACGCGCGCACGCGCGAGGCTGGCATTTTCAGGAGAGAACCATACAAAAAGGGCGGCCATGCGAGCACTCGCGAAGCCGGAATTTTGCGAAGAGAACCGAGCAAAAAAGGCGCCACGCGCCTGCCCGCGAAGTCGGAATTTCCGTGGGAGATCGGGACAAAAAAGGGGGTCCATCCGTGCGGGCCGGCGCATTGTTACCAGTGCGGAACAATGCGCCCGTCCGGATGCGTATCTGCGGGGTTTTGCAAGTCCATAAAAAGGGGCAGGGCGGAGTTTCTCGCCTCCATCAAAAGGGGTCCCATGCACGCGAAGGTTCGTCCGGAGTTTTTTCAGTCCAGAAAAAGGGCTATGTCCGGAGTTTTCCGCCTCCTTAAAAAGACGCACAGCTTCACGAGTGGGCCGTGCCGGTGAAGGCAGCCGTGCGGGGGCTGGACGCCTGCCGCTTGGCAAGCCATGACGCGGTTGCGGCCATCCATTTTCCGCTCCCTGTCAAAAAACGCGCGCCAGAGGCCCTGCGCCACAGTTAATTGCCCGAAATCGGGGGGGTGGACTTCCGGTATGGATTCCTTCGACGCCTCGACTGTACACCCATCTACGCGCGTCTAATGGCCGCTCCTGAGCAAACCTTACCCCTGAACTGTGGCGCGTCGGTCCTTTTTGCGGCGCTGCCGGTATTCGCGGTAGGCGCTCTGCCGGTTGCGGGTCCGGCACTTCTCGCAGATTCGTTCCCGGACCCCCAGCACTTCGCCGCACTCGCAGCGTCGAACGCTCACACCCCGGCCCGCCAGCTCGGGATTGATCTGGCCGTACTGCCCGAAGAGCTTGTGCCAGTCGTAGCCGGCCGTCTTGTAGGGATAGTCCGGTGGACCCAGCACGGCCCGTTCGAAGTAGGTGCAGGGCTTGCCTTGCAGAACCAGACAGGGCCGGTCGAATACGCACCCCTCACCGCGATAATTGGCACATTCGGTCCGCACGAAGTGGTTCAGTGCCCCTTGGTCTGTTTTGATGCTATCCCGCACGCCGACTCGCTCTCTGGGTTCTTTCCGGGTTCCCATCCGAGAAGCAGGGAACACCTGCCCGGACGTGCCGGGCATGACGTCCGGCAGTGGGTAGTAGTCGGCACAACGGAACGGCTTATCGTGCGGCCAAGCGTGGCAACCGTGGTAGAACTCGACGCAGCCGCAGCAGCTCTCGTGGACCGTTTTGCCCGTGCTGGTGATTGCCACTTGCCGCCGGCGGATCTCGAAAGCCGCATCATGGCCGGGGGCTGGTTGTTCTTCCTGATCGGGTGCTATTACCTCTTGCTGGTCATTCATCCCTGAAAACTCCCTTATCGAATGTTGAACTGAATGCCGTCGATGCGCTGCAAGGCTCTGCGGGACCGTGCATCGTCAGGCATCCTGCGTGAGCTCTTCGCCGGAAGGCTCGGGCGGGTCCCGTTCGCCCAGGCCGTGGGGGAAGAACTCACAGTGATCGCGGTCGCAGAGGCGATAGACAGTCCCTGCGATGGGGATCCAGCCGCGCTTCCGGCACCCGCGCAGCCAGAGGTGATCGTAGAGGAGGCAGATAATCGTCGCCACGGCGCTCCCGGTGAGGCAGGCCACAAAAGCCATCGTGTTCATGTTTCGGACCTCCACAAAAGGTCGTTGGTCATTCCTGAACCATTCTCACAATCGCCGCGCGGACCTCGGGCGCAAGGTCAGACCATCGCTGAATCACCACCTGCAGATCAGGGGCGATTTCCGGGACTTCGTGCACCGCCGGCGCACCTAATTCCTGTCCGGCCGTGTCGTTTCCGAGTGTCAACCGCGTCTCGCCCTGTCCGTCCGAACCGCAGTTTTCGGCCTCCGTGTCGCGGTTTGTCGGGGTATTGTCACCGCCGCGCTCTGTCGGCGTTTCGGGCCGGATTAGGTTCGAATCCCCCCGCCTCCACTGGCTCATTTTGCGCCGACCCTGTTTGCGCACCGACAACCGCGAAATCCGCATTTGTGGGGCTTTCTTGTGGGTTTTCGTGCTGTCCCGTGCGCCCCGTTACGGAAGTATGCTGCGCCTGTTTTTGCGCCTCGTGCGCCGCATTTTGCGCCGCCTGCTGATACATGCTATCGCTGATTTGCAGATAGTGCTTGGCGGCAATCCGGGCGGTATTGCCGATCCAGTAGGTTACCACGTGCAGGGGGTACTCGTTGGCCAGTTCGGTTTCGCGCGTACTTCGCAGGTTTTGAAACAGTCTCGGCCAAGGCTCCAAACCGGCCCGGGCAAGTATGCGCTCCAGTTGCGTTCTCAAATTGCAGTTGGCCCGGCGGTATCGCGTGATAACGTACTCGGCTCCCTCCTCCGCCTGCTCGAAAGCCTCCATCAGGCAGGGGCGAAGCTCCGGAAACAGGGGTATGTCTCGGCTGCCCCTACCTTCATGCCTTTCCGTTTTCGGGCTTGTGACGTGTATCCGCCCACGCTCCCAGTCGATATCACTCCACCGGAGTAACAAGGTCTCGCTCGGCGTCCGAAGGCCGCCATACCGGGCAAGGGAGAAGATTGCCCTCCACTCCGCATCAGGACAGTGGTCCAGGACCTTCTGTGCATCCTCTCGGCTGATGAATCGCTGCCGGCTTGCGTTGGCCTTCGAACCTGAATCCAGTTCCGAGAATGGATTGCCGGGTATCAGCTTCTTCTTGACGGCCACACCAAAGAACACCTTGGCGTTCTGGCATCGTTTGCAGACAGTAGCCTCAGAGAGTCCCTGCTCCGTCAAGTATTTGCGCCATCGCGTGGCGTCATCCTCCATGATTGCCCGCAGGGGCTTGTCGGCCCCGAAGAACTCGATCAAGCACCGGCGAGTATGCCCATAGACAAGCCGACTGCCCGGCTTGAGGTCGTCCCGGCTGCCAAGATACCCATCCAAGAACGCCCCCAGCGTAGAACTCACTCGCGGCTGCACCAAGCCGACGGCGGCCAGCTTTGCATGAAGATCGTCCCCTATCCCGGCAACCCACCGGGCGGTCTCATCTTCCATGCCGCCGCCAAGGCGACTGGTTATCAGATTCTCCAGCCGGACCTTGAACGCTTCGGCCTGCTTCACACTGGCCTTGCCCAGCCGTATGACCTTGCGTTCTCCGCTCTCATCAAAGAACAGGATTCGTTTTCGCCCGCGCGGGTCACTTGATATCGAAGCCATATCACTTGCCTCCTTCGACCGCATTTACCAGTGTGTCGGTGATGTACTTGCCCACGCTCTTGCCTTCCCGCTCCGCAGCCTCGACAACGGCCTTGTGTAGTGCAGCAGTCACGCGAAAGGAAATCTTCACGCTTCTGCGTTCGGCTTTCGGTAGTGGTGGTCTTCCCATGCGTTTCTTTCTCTTCATACCCTGAGACTACTTTATGCCCGACAAAATGTCAAGCACTATTCCGGCGCGTTTTCACACTTTTTTTCAGACGCCCGGCGTATCCAGTCCTTCAAGTCATCCATGCTGTAGCGGACGGCTCGCCCGATCCGGACTGCCGGAATCTCCCCGGCCTTCGTCAACGCGTATAGGGTCCGCTCGCAGATGCTCAAAGCTCTCGCGGCCTCGCGCGGCGAAAGCAGCAGTTGCGGTGTGACGGGTTTTCGCAGGGTTCGCCAATCCATGTTTGTCGGTGACTCCATTCAAAAGTCCTTTCTCATGCACAGTGCATCGGCTCATCTTTTCAAAAAGTCGCGCGCCTTTTGGAAAAGAATCATGCTCATTCGTTCGTTCGCTGCGCTCCGCCAAGGGCTTCGCTCACTCACTCATTCGCACCCTTTGATTCTTCTCATATCCAGCCCGGTAGGGACTGGATACTATAGAAGGGTGCCATTTTTGCGCACGGCGGCAATCTGGGCAACTTTGGGCGACAACTCCCTGTCTTTCAGCCCCTTACGCGAAACCGCCTCTGCGCCGCCGTGTGCGTTCGTGTGCACGGTCACTTCCCCGGCGCTCGCATTCTCGCGCACGACACCGTGCGCACTTTCAACACTTGCATTTTTCTTGGACGCCATGCGCCAGAGTTCGTTGCCCCGCTTGAAACCCGGATTCTTGATGCTCGGCACCGGCCTCTTGGCTTGGCGAAAAGTGGGAGTGCCGTAGCCACGCCAACGGTCACTGATCCCGTACAGCGTCGTGACCTTGTGCACACCCATGCCGGTAGCGTCCACGTCGATAAAGCCCTTCTCGATCAACTCGTCCAGGGCACGCCGGAAGCGGGAAGCAGTGATTCCGTACTTGCGCTGGGCCTCGCGATAGGTGAAGACCAGTTCTCCGTTGTTGAGGATCGCCCAGTCGCGCTTGCCCGGTTTTCCGGGCGGCCTGCCCATCTTGCACTTCGTACGGAAAAGGAGATAGACCGCCTTCGCCGTTGCGCTGAGTGAAATCCAAACGGCGGACTTCACCAAACGCTGTTCCAGAACGATAACGGTGTTCTGTTTCGCCATCTATTCGCTCTGATTCTCGAATGATTTGTGAAGCAGGACCCAGCTTGCTCGGTCGATATCAGCGGGGGTCCAGAGGAAATTGCCGGAGGGGGACTTCTGAGGCGGATCAACCCTGCCGCACCATACGGCCTTGGTGAGCAGACTGATGGATACGCCCAGGAGCCTTGCGACCTCGCGTGTGCTCAGATAGTCCATTGAACGATCCTCTGTGGTTCATAAGTATCAGCGGCTTCCTATACCGCCGTCGCCTATAGAGAGAATCGCTCGGTGGTCGCTCGGGGAAATGTGCGAAAATGGCGTTCTTGCCGAGAACAAAGGCGAAAAGAATTTTTAGAAATCGCTCCAAAATCGCTTTGGAGTCGCTCCGCAGCCGCTCAGCGGCTCTGTTTGGTCCTGCGAATACTGACTTGCCCGCCGCCTTTCAGCTTCACATTCTGAGCCAGCTTATAGCCTTGCTCAGTCGATTCGACAACAAATTGTAGATAGTCCTTTCCGACTTTGCGGCGAAGCATATCTACGGCGGTCTTCCACTCCGCAACCTGCGGCAACTTGGTATCGTGCCGCTTGACGTCAGCCAGTTCTTTCAGAAGCTCCCAAATCTTGTTGGAAGGTGTGAAGGTTGTGTCACCAACGACAACAGTTCGCCCGGCCAAGTCGATTTCAACATAGTAGAAAGACTTGGCGGCAGCATTGGCGCCCGTCTCCCTGGGCTGCCCCTGCCCGTTCGGTCCGCCGCTACGTGTTTCCGCCTCAGCGTTCACGACCCCGAGTCTGCGTTCAACCACTCTCAGCCGGTGGACTGCGCTATCCAACGGGTCCAGACTTTCAGGCTTAGCCTTCAGAAGGCAATCCAGAATTGCGGGCAAGCCCGGCTCACCCAAGTATTGCTTTTGTGAAAGGAACTCTTCGTGCTGGCATAGGGTTACTTCTACATCCCGTTGGGCCACGAGGCAGGCGTTCCCGACCTGTATATCTCTCAGCGTCCTCCTGAAGAAGGCGGCTTGCCGTATCCGTCGAGCCAAGTCGTTGACCGTGCACCCGGAGACAATCTGCTCGACACCTTTGTCGGTTAGCTTCACGATTAGCTCTTTGAGCAATCGACTTAGACAACCCCGGGGCAGCCTCTCCAGCCTCTTGTCAAATGAATGTTGGGCCTTCGGAAAAAGCGAAGTGATGGGAGCACTATTTGCTTTCCTCAACGACGGCTTGTTCACGCAGTACCAAACCAGCTTCTTGAGCTTTTCGCACAGCAGGTCGGCTTTCACTGGGTGTTCCCCATAGTAGTCTACCCTGCCGATTTCCTTCAACTCCCTCTTCAGCGCTTCTATCCTGCCGATGGCTTGGTGGACCGTCTCCGGCTTGGGGATGTTCATGGCTGCGATTGAAGGGGGAGAAGGCGGGGAGTTGATGGAGTTCAATAGAGCCTCAGCATCCGCTGCGGGCACCACCTTCTCAAGTTCCGCTGCTGCATCCCGGATTTGAGAAGCCGACAACTTTGCCTGCTTCACGATAGCGGCGTAGTAGATGCGCTGCGACAGGTTCTCGGCCGCCTCTTGTGCTTCGCCTTTCACGGTGCCAAGAAGGTCGTTTACTGCTCGCTCTGTCGCGTCGGCGATGCTCTGACGGCCTTGCAGGCGAAGCTGTGACAACACCCTGCGAAAACCCCACCTCGAATCGTACCTTATGGCGTCCTTGACCTTCTCCCGTATCCGTTCGCCAACCTTCTCCGCCGTGCCAGCCGGCTCTACGCCGGGGTGAGAACAGAACTCCAAAGGCGGCTGCAATCCAGCCCATTTTTCGATCCGACCAGCGGTGCGGCTAAGTAGTCTCGCTATTTGCTCCAGCTTCCGATTGCCCTCGCGGACCATCATTTCTACTCGCTCAGGAAGATGAAAAACCGGGGGTTGATGACGCTCGGTAGTCGCGCGGCCAGCCTTGCGGCTTGGCCTTCCCCGGCCGGATAGCCTCCATGATTCCTGTGACGTGGACCTACCGATCTCATCGCCTTAGATTCTATGCGATGTGCCACAAGACGGCAATACTGTGCCTTAGACAGTGAAATGGGAGTGCAACCTGACTGTCCTCACGACATTTCATCTTGTCGCCTTCTTGAAGAAGCGAAACATTTTTGCCGTCACAGTCTGTGCTCCACCTTGAAAACCTATCCATGATGGGACATAATCAGCCCTACTGCGATAGCGACCGCTCATATTGGTTTGGATTGGGAAGGCCCCGCGTACTACTGGAAGGACAGTATCATGGGTGTGATGGATGCGTGCAAACCTCGCGAGGAAGTACTAAAGGGTGAGCTGGAGGATGCGATCTTTGCTGCCGATTTCGGCAATTTGATCGCAGGGCAAGCTCCGAAGGTATACGGCGATCCCAAAACATTCTTTCAGAATACCCATCCTGCCAAAGAGTTGTGTCGGGTTGTGCAAGCAGTCTTCACCCGGCTCACGGAAACGAAAGAGGGCGGTGCCACTATTCGATTGAGCACGGGCTTCGGCGGCGGCAAGACTCACACCCTTATGGCTCTCTGGCATCTGGCCAACAATATAACCGACCCGGCTATGGGTACGGATTTGCTGCCGGCGGCTGGACGCCCAAAGCAGGTCACACCGGTCGCTGTGGATGCAGGAAAGGCGGGTGTGCCCTTGTTTGACTCACATGGCAGGGCAAAAACGCACAGCTTGTGGGGGGAGGTTTTCTACAAGCTCGGCGGCGATGCTGCTCTCAAAACGTTGGGGAAAGCCGACGACGCAGAGGCATCGCCAAGCGAAGGTCAAATCGAAAAAGTCTTCCCAAAAGGCCCCGTTCTGATCCTGCTCGACGAACTGGTCGTCTACATGGCCAAGCTTTCGGACCGTGGTCAGGGCAATATGCTGGGTTTCCTCAATTCTCTCGCATCGGTCGTGAGCAGGAGACCGCAGACCGTCCTCATCGTCACCGACCCGGCGGGCCAGCCGGCGTATGCCACACAATCCGCGACCTTAGCCAGGGAATTGGGCAAGCAGCAGGCCGCCGCCCAGATACTCAACGACGTATTCGACCGTAAGGTCAGTGACTTTGACCCCATCGGCAAGGAATCAGCCCAAGTCATTACGCGACGGCTCTTCAAGCATATTGATTCAGCGGCTGCCCAAGCGGCGTCGGCTACCTACCACAGTCTCTACGAGCGTGTCCTGCAAGATGCGCCCGGCACCCTGCCGCCTGACGCGGCCGGCGCCAAGTATGCTGAGGAGATTGTTCGCTGCTACCCATTCCACCCCAGATTGCTCGTTACCGCCACAGATAAGCTCGGTGCCCTGGGTGACTTCCAGAAGAGTCGTGGCGTACTCCGGCTGTTCGCGAGAATCGTTCGCGATGTGTGGGAGAAGAAGGCCAATCCTGAATTGATTACGGCCGGCGATATTGACTGGTCAAGCCAACGTATCCAAGCCGATTTGCTTGGACGGCTCCACAAGCAAGAATTCAAGGCGGCCATCTCCGCGGATCTGGACAAGCACGCCCTGGAGCTTGATAGCGGACAACGAGGTATCCATACCCGTGTCGCATCGGCTGTACTTCTCGACAGCATCCCCATGACGGCCAACAACGGGATGGAGCCGGCCGACTTGACGCTTGCCGTACTTCAGCCCGACGAAGCGGGGCCTGAGGCCGCCGAAGCGATGGAGCGGTTGATGGGTGTGTGCTGGCACACGTACCCGACATCCACCGGGCGCGGCTGTCAGTTCCGATATGAGCCAAACGTACTGAAGCAAATCGAAGAGCGAGCCGCGCACATCCCTCCCGAGGATGCCCGCAGCCGCGTCATGGCAGAGGCCCAAGGCTACTTCGGGGGGCCGACGTTCAAACTGCGTGCATGGCCGACCTCAGCTAAGCAGGTGCCGGAATCGGCGGACCTGCAACTGGCTCTCTGTGAAGACGAGCATATTGCCAAGGCAGTCGTTGCATATTGTGATGACTCCGAGCCCTCTGCACCGATGCCTCGTGCCTTTCAAAATGCCATCGTTGCGGTTGCTCCATCTAAAGCTGCATTTGATGAAGCCGTCCAACGAGCCAAGCGACTGTTGGCGGCGGATGCAATCGAAGCGGAGAACAGACGAGATTCTCGCGGCGAAAAAACAAGCAGTTCTGCGAAGCTTGTCTTAGAGCAGCTCAAGCGCATTCTGCCCGAGCTTACCAAGCAGTTCCAGATACAGACCCGTCGCGCTTTTGACCAGGTAGTGCTCCAGGGCGGGCTCATCCGGCACATGGACGAAACGCACCAGGTGCCTGATGAGCAGATACTTGCCAAGGCGCTCGGTCAGAGTTGTCTGAAGAAGTTCCTTGAAGATAAGCACATGATTTACGAGTACGGGCAGACACTCGACGTGGACCGCTTTATGAAGGATGTCCTGCCCGGCACGACTCCGCTGCCCGACAAGCCCGGTGTATACACGGCCAAGGCTGTCCACGAGCGGTTTCTCTCGGCCCCTGCTCTGAGGCTGATCCCGGACGGCTCCGTCGTTCGGGCAACGCTCCTGAAAGCCATCGGCGCAGGCAAGATCGCTGTCCGCCTGTCGGATGGTCGTGCCTACGATGCCATGGGGCATGTCCAGGGACTGCTGGGGCGCCGCCGCCGTGTGCCGGACACGCTGCAAAGCCTTACGTTGGACGACACGATCTGGGTCACTGCGGCGAACACCGAGTACGCCAAGGAATGGCTGAAGGAAGACACCGTTTCACCACCAAGTGGTGGACCGAGCGAAGGCCCTGGAGGCGGCCCAACCATTGTGGTGACTCCGGGTCCGGCCAGGGTCACGCCCGTTGGCTGGGACAAGGTCTTGGAGTACGCTGAGGATCGGCCGTTGCTGGAATTGCACCTGACCGCCAGCACACCCAGCGATGCCGGTTTACTGTTGAGCGTGGCGCAGCCGTTGGGCGCAGAGCAGCTTCTGCTTTCCATCATGGCGGGGGGCACCCTGCGAGACGGCGGCGCGATGAACTTTGCCGCCGACGATGTGAAACCTGCGCATCCGGCAAAGCCGCTGGCAATTGCGCAGACGGTATTCAACTCTCTGGCCGAAGGCGGCAGCTTCGAGGCCGATCTGAAGCTCACCTTTGGTTCATCGGGCCGGACAGGGATGAAAGATTTGCTCCAGCAGGCCCGTGATGCAGCGCCGGACGCGCTGTCTGTAAGAGCGACGTTTGACAAACCCATGGATGGTGGTAAATGACAATTCGCGAGGCCAGTTTTGCGTTACGAGTGGTCCGCCGAAATACCGGGGACGCGGCGATTCTGTACCGGCGGTCACTCAGGGAGAACCACGATGAGCGGTTGACCCGCATTGCGGCGATCTCGCCCTTGGCCTTCTCAGCCGGAGCGGGTTTGCTGCGAGAGGCGGCCCGCAAATCGACCAATCAGCCGACCAAACTCTCCTATGGGCCGTTCCATCCGCTCGATCCGGACTGGGGCGCTCGTGTGGCCTGCTATGCCCTGGTCGCCCAAGGGCTCCGCAGTGCCGAGCGTCTGCACCGTGCAGCCGAGAACCTCCGCCACGCGGACGGCACAGAGGCCGCTTGGTGGTTCGGCCTGATGGTCAACCGTTTCACCGGTAAGCGCGCGGTCCGAGCCCTGCGGATACTGGTGGAAGCGGTGAAGTGAGAGAGACCATGTATGACGATATAGCGACCGCCGAATCACAGAGGGACCTCGACTTCCCGGACGAGACCGGGGCGGGGAATACGCCGGCTGCCGCGTGGGATCGGGATGCTGCCAAGCGAGCCCTGGATGAGCTATTCAGCCTGACCCGCCAGTATCGCAGCAGCAAGACATACCACGAACTCCTCCAGTTCGTCGCTCGCTTCCGGTACTACTCACCTTTCAACGCAATGCTCGTTCACATTCAAATGCCAGGAGCACGCTTTGTGGCTCCGCCGCGCCGCTGGCTCAACGGATACGGCCGGCACATCAATCCGGGTGCGAGGCCCATGGTTATTCTCCAGCCTATGGGGCCGGTGATGTTCGTCTTCGATGTCTCTGACACTGAGGGTGACCCTCTACCACCACAGGTGGAGAAACCGTTTGAGGTCCGGGCGGGCAAGGTTGGCGGCCGGCTTCCCCGGACCATTGAAAACACCAAGCGGGATGGGGTCGCCATCCACACCGCCAAGCTCGGTTCGCAACAAGGAGGATCAATTGGCCCGGCCCGTGGGCCGGCGAAGGTATTGAAATTCGGCAAGACGACCGTGCCTGTTCGCTATGCGTTGGAGCTTAGCCAGGATGCCACGGAGGAATCCCGATACGCGGCTCTGGTTCACGAGTTGGCGCATCTGTACTGCGGGCACCTGGGCACTCCAAACGACAAGTGGTGGCCAGATCGACGCGGGCTCGAACACCAGGTGAGGGAGTTCGAGGCTGAGTCTGTGGCCTACATGGTCTGCACCCGGCTGGGTATCAGCAATCCTTCGGAGCAGTACCTCGCCGGCTATATGGGCCAGCAGAATGAAACGCCGCCAATCAGTCTGGAGTGTGTCGTGAAAGCGGCCGGGCTAATTGAGACTATGGGCCGTGAGACCCTCAAGCCCAGAAAGGAGCATAAGACATGACGACTGGTAATGTGGGTCACGCCAAGACCGTCATCTTTCTGGGTGCCGGCGCATCTGCCGCAGAAGGCGCACCCGTTCAAGGCAAGCTTTTCCACGAATACGTCTTGTTCGAAAGAAGGGCACTCTCGCATGAGATTAACCACCACCTTGTAAAGTTCTTTCGCCACTTCTTCGGACTCGACATTTTAGACCCTCATGCGGAGACGTACAGTTTTCCAACTTTCGAGGAAGTGCTCGGGATTCTTGAACTGGCCGATTCCCAAGAGGAGTACTTCCGCAGCCCCTCCACTGGGCTCGAACGCCGGCACTGGGACGCGGCCCAGATCAAGAGGACTCGCAGGGCCCTCATCCTGCTCATTGCCGAGGTGCTCGACTGGAAGCTGAGAGATGAGGGCAGTCATCACCGCCGATTGCTCCAAAACCTGAATCACCTGGGAAAGCTGGAGCGGACATTATTCCTGAGCTTGAACTACGATATCGTCATCGACAACGCCCTTTTAGACTTACGCGAGGAAGATAACACAGGCTGGGATCTTGATTATGGAGTCAATTTCACGAATGTCGTGATGACTTCCGATAGACTGGATGCCCAGTGGCACCAACCAGACCCCGAACGATCAGTGCTTCTTCTGAAACTCCATGGGAGTCTTAATTGGCTTTACTGCCCCACCTGTCGCGCTCTTACGTTGACGCCAAAGGAGAAGCGGGTCTGTTCATTGAAATGGCGTCCCGGAGACTGCTGCTGTCATCAATGCTACGCTGTTTCGGTCCCCATCATTATTCCTCCGACCTTTTTCAAGGCGATGTCGAACTTCTATCTTCAGCAGATATGGAAGCGAGCGGAGGAGGAATTGAAGCAGGCCGAGCGAATTGTCTTCTGCGGGTACTCGTTCCCGGATGCGGACATGCACGTCAAGTACCTGCTCAAACGGGCGGAGGTAAACCGCACGGGCTCACCGCCGGACGTGTTCATTGTCAACGAGCACGAAGGCAAGACGGACGAGCAGCGGAGGATGGAGAAAGATCGATACCTACGGTTCTTCAGGCAGAAGGACCGGGTCCACTGGACGGACTTATCGTTTCAGGGGTTCGCAGCAGAACCACAATTGATCGAGGACCAAGCACGATGGCAGTAGATAAGCGTCCCAGGTTGTTGATCGAGGAGTGGTTGCCGGCGGCGGCCATTGGCGTGGAGTGCATCCGCGAGCGTTCCACTGGACAACAGCCGCCGGACAAGCGTCTGCATGTCTGGTGGGCACGCCGGCCGTTATGCGTAAGCCGGGCGGCCGTGCTGGGGTCACTGCTACCGGCAGATTTCCCACGAGACGTGTTTGAGCGGTTACTCGGCTTCGGCCGACCCGAGTTCGATTGGGGGAAACTTCAGGAGCGATTGCTCCGCCCTGACTTGGAGGCGTTGAAAGAGGCAATCCAGAAGGATCGTCGTTCGAGGGCTTTGGTGCTCATTCGTTCACTAATGGATCAGGAATTCCGCATCGATGGTGGGTTCGGGTGCGGCCGGGCTTTCAAAGCACCATTGTCTCCACGTGATCTGGAAAAGGCTCACGCGGCCGTGCAAAAGCTATGGGGCAAGGATGTCGTCGTGATCGACCCTATGGCGGGTGGTGGATCGATTCCCCTGGAATCGGCTCGGTTAGGTTTCAAGACGCTTGCCAACGAGTACAACCCGGTTGCCTGTTCTGTGCTGGAGGCGACCGTGGACTACCCGTTCCGCTTCGGGGCAGAACTGGTGAGCAAGGCACGCAAGTGGGTGAAGGTGTGGCTTGAACGCATTGAGAAGCGGCTCGCCCCGTTCTACCCGGAACACAGGTTCTCACTTGTGTACGCCTACGTTTTCGCACGCACCGTTCCCTGCCCTGATACCGGCTTCGGGACACCACTCGTGCCGGACTGGCATCTGTTAAAGCCCAAGAGCGGGGTGCGGATTTGCGCCGTGCCAACCGTGGACAAGGCCAAAGGTACGTGGAAAGTGACGATTCGCGAGATCGGCAGCCGTGCGGGACGGTTGAAGGACCCTCCTCGCCCCACCTACAGCGATGGCAAGGGCATTTCGATCTTCACGGGCCGGCAGATACCGGCCGAGTACATCAAGTCGATGGCTCAGCAAGGGAAAATGTTGAGCCAGTTGTATGCCCTTGCGGTCAAATCCACCCAAGGATTAGAGTTTGTGCCCCCAGATGAAAGGGACCTCCTTGCTCTTGAGTTGGCAGCGGAATCGCTTGGAAGCAGACTGCCAACATGGAAGCGAAAGAACATCATCCCGACGGAACAATATCCCGAAGTATCCACCGATGAACGCCCTCGCATCTACGGTATGCCGGGTTGGGCGGACATGTTCTCACCTCGCCAGTTGCTTGGGCTCGGCACAGCAGTGGAACTCCTCCTGGAACTCCGTTCTGAAATGAGGCAGGCTGAATCGGAAGAAACCGCTGAGGCACTAACACATCTCCTTGCCTTCGCTGTAGACAAATTCGCCAATTACAACGCTCTGCTTGCCTCATGGAATCCGCGTTGGCGGGCAATGAGAAGCGTCTTTGACCGACATGACTTCTCGTTCAAGTCAGCATTTGCGGAGTTGGCGGCCTGCTCGGCTGGCAACGGGTTCAAATGGGCGGTGGAGGATGTTTTGGATGCATATGAAGAGTTGGGGGGGCTTTCAAGAGCAGATACTGCTGTTGCCGTGGACGTTACGCTCGGTTCAGCGACCAATCTGCCTGGACTACGCGACGAGAAGGTGGCAGCCGTTATTGTTGATCCGCCCTATGCCGACAACGTGCAGTACTCGGAATTGGCTGATTTTTTCTACGTCTGGCTGAAGCGGACACAGGGTCACCGGAGACCCGAATGGTTCAGCACATATCTTTGCGAGCACGACCAGGAGGCCGTGGTCAACGCCGCGCGACATCGGGACGACGATGAACCTCTCAAGGTCGCCAAGGCCCGGGCACACGAGTTTTATCAAAAGCTCATGGCAGATGTCTTTCGGGAATGCCATCGGGTTCTGCGGGATGATGGTGTGCTGACGGTGATGTTCACACACAAGAAGCAGGAGGCGTGGGAGGCGCTGTTCGAATCGCTCATTCAGGCAGGCTTCATGATCGAGGCCACGTGGCCGGTGAAGACCGAGAGCGAGCACAGCCTGCACCAGGCCAAGAAGAACGCCGCCCAGAGCACAGTGATATTAGTCTCTCGTAAACGGCCGGCCGAGGCGGGCGTCGGCTACTTCGATATGCAAATGCGAGACGAGATTCGGCGAGTAGCTCGGAGTTCAGCCGAGCGGCTCAGGAGCGAGGGCCTGAACGCAGTAGACCAACTCGTTGGTTCATTCGGTCCGGCAATGAAGGTCTACAGCCGCTACGATGAAGTGCGTACCGATACGGGCGATCCGGTCGGCGTGGCCAAGGCCATCGACGAAGCATCTGACGCGGTCAGCCGCTGGCGCATTGAGCAATTAGCCGCCCGAGGACTGGAGGGCGTGGAAGCGGAGGGCCAATTCTATTTGCTCTGCTGGGATGTACTGGGAGCGGCCGAGTTCCGGTACAACGAGGCCCACTTGCTCGGCAAGGCTGTCGGCGTGGATGTGGACCAACTCATCGCGGCCGGTCTCGTGAGCAAGAGCGGCGAGAAGATCAAAATCTTGTCGGCCAAGGACCGTCGTCGTGAGCGGGCCTTGGAGCCGAACGAAGTGGAGGACTTGCTTTTCGGAACGGTGGTCAAACAGAAGAAACGAACGAAAAAGGACATCCGCAAAATCCACCCGAACGATCCGCAGTTCCTCACAGCGCTCGACGCCTGCCACGCGACGGCTCTTCGGTACATCGAGGCCAAAGGCGGCACCGGTGGGATCGGCTCGGCCAAGGCATTGATGCGGCAGCAGGGCTGGGGACCGGATTCGGCCGTTGCCAAGCTCATGGAGGCACTGGTGAAAGCGGCACCGGAGGCCGTGAAGTTCGAGAAGGGCAAGAAATCAGTCGCAGCGACGTTCCCGGAGTTCCGGGCATGGTATGAAATGCTCAAGCCGCTATTTGGTATTGAGCCGCCGGAGTGGAAGGAAAAGCAGATTCCTCAAGGGATGCTCGCGTTCCCCGAAGAGGAAGCAGAGGACGACCAGGATGAAGGACTGGAAGACAAAGAGACAGGTGAGGGAGAGAACGATGGGCTCTCAGAAGAGTGACCAGCAACCCATAGCGGAGATGCCGTCAACGGCCGGACTGCGTTCGCGGGTGTGGACGCGGTTTCTCCAAGGTCCGGACCCGGTGTTGTTGGACGAATTGTACGTGCCCGGGCTCATGGAGGCGGTAAGGTATGACCGGTGCTGTGCGTACTTCTCCAGTACGGTCCTGGCTGCGGCCGCGCGAGGGTTCGGCAGACTCATCCAGCGGCTGATCTCGATGGGCGGAGATGCTCCCAAACCGGCTGTGCGACTGATCGTCAATGAAGAGTTATCGCCTCAAGACGTGCGAGCGATGACCGAGACAGGCGACACGCGCCGGCTGGAAGAGGTGCTCAAGAAGCGGCTCAAGAATCCCAAAGACCTGCTGGAGCGGCAACGACTGGCCATGCTGGGCTGGCTTGTGAAAGAGGGTCTGCTTGCGGTCCGTGTGGGTGTGATGCGACACGGCACGGGGATCGTCCACGGCAAGTATGGAATCATGATCGATGTGACTAACGATGCTGTAGTTTTCGCCGGCAGCGGCAACGAATCGGCACAGGGGCTCATGGGCAACTACGAGCAGTTGGAGGTATCGACCTCGTGGGCCGATGCCGAGCGATACGAGAACTACCGTAAGGAGTTCGACCTGCTCTGGAAGGATAACCACGCCGATGTCCATACCGTCACGCTGCCGGAAGCGCTGCGCCTGAAACTCATCAAATTCGCGCCCCAAGAACCCCCGGTAGTTGAGCCGTCCAACGCTCTGGCCCGGCAGAAGGCAGCGATGATCTGGCAGTACATCGTGGAGGCTCCTTTCTTCCCGGATGGAGGCGCCACATGCGATGCAACCGCGATGGTCGATCTTTGGCCGCACCAGAGGCATGTCGTTGAGGAGACAGCCAACGCTTGGCCAGATGGACGACTACTCTGCGACGAAGTCGGCATGGGCAAGACTATCGAGGCAGTTCTGGTCTTGCGGCGGCTGATAGCCGGCCGTGGTGTGCGACGGGCGCTGCTGCTCGTGCCCGCCGGTTTGCTGAAGCAGTGGCAGGGAGAATTGCGGGAAAAAGGTGGGCTGATTGTACCCCGGCTGGAGGCAATCAACACGCTGATCTGGCCGGACGATAGTGTGCAGAAGGTCACGGGCCTGGCCGATGCCCTAAAGCAGGACGTGTTGCTGATGAGCCGCGAGACAGCCCGAACGGAGCGCAACCTACCGATCATGCTTGAGGCTGAGCCGTGGGACATCGTGCTCCTCGACGAGGCCCATGCTGCCCGCCGCCGTAAACAGGAAGAAGGCGAGTTCAACACGGGGAATCTGCTATTGAGCTTGCTCCGACAACTCCAACTCCGACGCCGCGCGCGAGGGATTCTATTTCTCAGCGCGACGCCCATGCAAACCCACCCGTGGGAGCCATGGGACTTGTTAGGTGTGCTCGGGGAAGGCGGGACGTGGCTGGCAGACTTCTCGGGCGTCCGCAACTACTACGGGGCCATCGCCTCTATTCGTAGTGGCCGATGCAGCATGGAGACCGCCGGTGCGGCAGCCGCTGTGATTGCAGCGGACAAGGAGTTCCCCGATCAGCAGGGCAATCTCGGCATGATGACGGACCAACGGTCGTTAGCCAATCAGCTTGCATTCACACGGCCCGGCAACCGTGACAAGCTCGTGGACTGGCTGCGCCGAGCGTCACCGCTGGCACGAAAGATGCACCGTAATACTCGAACCACGCTGCGGAAGTACCACGAGATGGGCCTGCTCAGCAGTCCGCCGCCCTATCGGAAGGTCGATGACATCGAGTACGACTATCAGGATGTCCGCGAACGGGAGGCTTACGAGGCGATAACCGGCTACATCGACAAGCGATTCAAGGAACTGGAAGGTGAGAAGGCCGGGAAGGGTTTTGTCATGACGGTTTATCGCCGCCGGGCAGCCAGTTCACCGTATGCTCTGAAGGAAAGCCTGCTGCGTCGGCGCCAGGGTTTGGAGCTTGTGATTCAGCGGCGAGCATGTTCGTGGGACGTCAATAGAGGTGACATCCCAGAGAACATGGATTTCGACGAGTTGCCAGAAGGTGATGTCGAAGGCCACATTTCTACCGCTTTGCCCGATGATCCGGAAGTGGCACGACGGGAGCGGGAAGAAGTTGACTCCCTCTTGGATCGTCTGCAAGCCTTGGGTGCTTGCGACAGCAAACGGGACCATTTCTTCACGGTTCTGCGTCGGGCTACGGACGATGGTCGGCCGGCGCTCGTCTTCACGGAATACGCGGACACAATGATGTACCTCCGGGATTCCCTGGCAGATCATTATGGCGAGCGGTTGGGCTGCTACAGCGGCGATGGCGGAGCGATTTGGAGTGGTGCAGAGTGGAAAAGCATCACGAAGGACGCCATTACACGCGCCCTTTCGGCTGGGCAGCTCTCGGTCCTGATCTGCACGGATGCCGCCAGCGAGGGCCTGAACCTTCAGGCTGCGGGGGCGGTCATCAATTATGACCTGCCCTGGAACCCGAGCAAGGTCGAACAGCGAATTGGCAGAATTGACCGAATCGGGCAGAAGTATCGGGACATACGAGTCGTCAACTTCTTCCTGACACACAGTGTGGATGAGCGGGTCTACATGGTTCTCCGGCAGCGATGTAGTCTCTTCGAGCACTTCGTTGGCGCGATGCAGCCGGTGCTGGCCAGAGCACGCCGCATGTTGATGGGGCAGGAGCCCGTGAATCCAGAAATACTGACCGCGCAGGCCAGCGAGGCCGAGCAGGACAATCTGATGAGGGAAATGTATCTGGAGGGCGCCGCTTCGGCGGTGGAGCAAATCAGAACCGCTGTTCGTCGCGATGAAGTCGAAGCAGCTTTCGCTTTCCTATCTGGCGACTTTGAGCCTCGCGTGGTCCGACGGAAAGGCAAGCGGTCTGTTGACGTGCGTGGATTGGCAAAGAAGTCCTCCTTTGCCCCCGACGTGGAAGCCTTGGAAGCAGACCGTTCTGCCATTCCCATGTCGCCTCTCGTGGGTCAGTTGTGGGATCTGGCAGGCCGCTTAGTCCGGCCCGGCGAGAGGTTGCCCTTAGTCATTGGCTCTTCCCAGGAAGGACCGTTCCGCTCTTCCGTTGCCGTCTGGGTAGGAAGATCGGAGATGGTCTCGGTCAAGACACTCAGCGACCTCTCCGCCCTTACTGAGAAGTGGGATGGCACCTATCCCGATCCGGAGCACTGGCGTAAGGCCCAGGATGCTGCTGTTCGCGAGGCAGCCGCAGAGGTCCGACGCCTCCGCAACTCGGCCACTCAGCGCGAGACGGCGGCTCTGCACCGTCAGCTTGCCGCTTGCAGGCAGCGGCTCATTAAGGAGCTTGGCCGATATCTCGTATGCGTCGAGGGGTCTGCTGCGGACCTCAACGGGACATTTCACAGACAGATGTCTCGCGATATAGCAGGCGCGCATCGCCTTCAACTATGTAGCGAAAGGCTCGGCGGCTATCCTGAATGGAACCCTGATCTGTGCGGGGAGCTTGAGTCCTTCTACGCAGAGCTGACTGAGGGACAGCGAATGGCAAGACTCCTTGGCAGTGAACTCGATGCGGCTCTGGACGATCCCAGGTGGACGGCGCAGACAGCAAGACAGTAGCGGCGGCAACATCGAACTACTCCTGAACCAGATTCCTCGGTCCAATGGCGATTTGGACAGGTGAGATTCGACCAGACGACTCTCCCTACCGCCATCACTAACGAGGTAATGAAGCAGCTTGGGAGATGGATGTGCTCGGATTCTATTGGCGCGATTGCAGCCTCTCTTCGATGGCCCCGACTCGCTCTTCCAGTTCCTCAAGTTCCCTGTGCTTGAGGAAGTACTCGATGACATCCTTGGCAGCAAACCGCTTGAGGCGCTTGTCGCGATCATCCAGCAGACCGGCCAAGGTCTCCACCGCCTTGGTGAGGTTCTGTGACAGCATCCCGAACGCCTCTTGCGTGACCTCTTCCCGCTGCCGTTCGACTTCAGCCCTGAAGGCAGGTTCTTTGAGCCACTCGTAGAGCGTCGTGCGGTTCAGCTTACCTTTCTTGCAGGCTTCCGTGAACGTGGCACAGGTAACGAGCACGGGTATGAGCTTTCGTTGCCTCGCCGTCAGTTCCGTTTTTGGCTCATTCTGTTGGTTTCTGTGGGATTCTGTTGCCATTGTCAGCACTCCACCCATTGCTGATCGGTGTGGTTGTAGTAGCGGCCGCCGGCGTGAAGCTCCTGTCCCTTCTTCACCAGATGTTCAACGAAAGAACGCGGGAGCCTCACGACCTGTCCCGACTCGGCTGAAAGCGGAAGCGAGACGAACCTACCGTCTGCCCCGGATCGCCTCTCAAGTTGTCGAACACGTCGGCTCAGTCCATGCATCGTTGTTCTCCTTCATCTCAAAATCATCGCGTGTGGTACTCCACAATCCACCTATCTCAATAAGCCCTTCCTATCGGTTCACCTCATGCCGCCGGCACCTCTCGAACCGGGATCCTATCCGCCTGTACGTGGACCGATGGCAGTCTCCACACCTGTTTTTCGTCGATCTCATACGGGATGCCTTGTGCCTTTGCCTGGGCTGCCCGTTCCAACTCAGGACAGACAAGAATCACTGCAAGGGCGGATTCTCTCTGGGCAGTCAACTGAGGCTGTGCCGTGATCCAATCCGCGACCTGCTCGGGCAGGGCTGGAATGGTCCGCGTCTCGCCAGGGGGTGCCCATGTGCTCTCGATGATGCAGAGGATGGTCCGCTTTTGCCCGACCCCTACCGCCTTTTCCAGTCTGTCAAGCCTTACTGCCAGGTTCATCCGTGTTGCTCCTTTCACTATGTCCGCGCCGTTGCCGCCTCAAGCAACCGGTCAAAAGGCACCCTCCCGCGAAGCTCATGGTTGGCGAGCGTCCCCGGCTCTAACCCGTGCCGAAGCTCGTACTCCGCATAGGGGTCCGGGATGAAGACGCAGGGCACCCGCGCCCGCCGCGATTCGTCCCTTGCCTTCCGTAGCGTTGCCCACTGACCTATCGGCTCAGGGAAATGTGGAAGGGTATCATCGTCACCGTACTCGACGCTGATGATGATGGCGGGTTGGTCTTCTTCCTTGACGCCAACGTACCTCTCCGCCCTCTCTATTCTCCGTTCGATATTCATGGAACTTGCCTCCTATCGGCTCCAATACGAACCGGCGGGAGCGTCAGCGGCACTCCGCTCTCGAACGCTATCCGCAAGGCAGTCCGAATCTCCTCCAACTCCTCGTCTGTCAGAGTGTCCACCTCGCTCGCTTCATTGATGCCGATGCACTTCTCGGCCTTCTGGATTCTTCGCTCGATGCTGCTCATAGGGATGGCTCCTTGTCCGCCGTGCTGCGAACCAGTGCCAAGACCGCCGCCTTGATATGCTCCGGCAGCTTCGGCCAGCGTTCTTGAACCAAGGCAAGATCAGGGTCTTTCGGGGTCTTTTCGCCCTCAAGTGCGCCGGATTTTGCGCTCGGGGTCTGCGAAATCGCGGTTTCTGATAGCGCCAGCGGGGTACGTTCGAATCCCCCCGCCTCCATTCCCTGTATTTGCTTTTGAATCTTTGACGGAGGCAACTTGGCATCCAGCACCTCTGCCCCATAAGGCTTGGGTGCGCTGAGGTGGCACACTGCCGTGCTAAGAGC
>Ga0315279_10002993_pt1 | contig 24327 bp, 22 predicted proteins | sample YL17G06_20_MG_FD_203694 | JGI IMG/M metagenome (GOLD analysis project Ga0315279, IMG submission 203694) | Sediment microbial communities from Yellowstone Lake, YNP, Wyoming, USA - YL17G06_20 | ecosystem: Environmental > Aquatic > Freshwater > Lake > Sediment | place: USA: Wyoming | collected...
CCCGCTTTCCCTGCCGATCTCCACGCTCCGGGCCGGAAAAGCCGTGAACGGTTGCGACCGGCATGATCCGGTTGGTTTCCAGCCAGCAGACTTCTGCCTCAAGGGCCTGACTCCTTCGGGCGAACGGGCCCAAGACCGGCCCCTTCACGGGCGACAGGTCGGCAAACCAGTGTCCGTGTTTATTGGGTTCGACATGGGACCCTCGGGCGATGTTCATTCTGCCCAACGAGGAAAGGTCGATTTCCTCGTGATAAAGGCAGCGGACGACCCCGGCATTGTCGATGACAAGTTGCATTGAGTCCTCTACGCTACTTGGGCCTCCGAAGGATATTCCGGCGCGGGCGGTCAACCAGCAGACCGTCGAGCACGGACTGGACCCGGGAAAGCTCCGTAGCCACCTGCTGTCGCAGCCCGGCGTTATCCCTCAATGCCTGCGGCTCAATGCCGCGGACGACTCGCTGGGCATCCTCGACCAAGGAGTCCAGTTGCTCGTTTGACAGGACATTCAGTTGCCGGAACCTGGTGAAAAACTCGGTCAGGTTCTCGATGGCCGAGTCCCGGAAGATCTTTGGCTTGCCGTCAGCGTTGCCTGCCAACCGTTCCGTCAGATGGGAGACCAGTCTGGATAACTCGCCGATGAACGCATCCTCAGCCAGGTGGATAGCTTCGTTGAACCGTTGCTGGACCCGTTCGCACTCCCTCTGGTACAGCTCTGGATTCAATTGTTGGAGGTAATCCGGCGGCTGGACTGAAGGGAAGTCGAACTCGATCTGGAAGAGTCCCACCAGGGAGTTGGGGTAGTCCGCTACGTTGTAGAGATGCCCGAGTTTCTCCCGCGCCGTCTGCTTCAAGTTCTCGAAGTGTCGGTCCAGGACGGCCACGGTCTCGTCGAGTTCGGATTGGAAGTGACGCATGTGCGTGTCGAAGTCCTCGATCCGGTCCCGACGGATCAGCCTGATGCCCGGCTCCGGATAGGGCAGGCTGCCCCCTTTCCAGTAACTCATCAGCCGGCTCCTGACGGAAGTCACCGCCTTGAAGGCCGGATGGGTCGTGTCCAACAGCTTCTTCGCCGCACTGAGGAATCGCTCCTCGGCCCCGAAGGCATCTGCCGCCTGGGCGGTTTGCTGGGGAGTCAAGGACTTCCTGACCCCGAACCAATGCACCGATACCCGAGCTGCCGCCATGGTTGCCCGAAGCCGTTGGGCCGGGGTGGCGGCGATCTGCGGTTCCGACTCGGTAAGGACCGTGCTCATAGAACGATTCCTGTGTCAGGGGCTGCTTGTGGGGTTCCTCATTCTCTCCGTACCCCTCTCAGGGACGCTTCGCTCGGCTGACGCGCTGCGGGAGGGGGCCAGCCGCGTGCTTTGGAGTCCGACCGAAGAGCCACCTACGAACCTCGGTGCCGGTGCCGGTCTACCTGTCGACGGCTCCTCTGAGCCCACTCTTGACATCTCGGAGGGAATAAACCGCCGTCGAAGAGTATCTCTACTATTACTGCGGCGATAAGAACGAAAAACCGATGAACCTTTTTGGGGCCTGCGGCATCTATGTTTATGAGGGCCGACGGATTCGGTCGGCCCGTTTGCACGAACTTCCCCCCGAGTACTGCGAGAAGGGCGATGACTTCGTTTAGGTCAAGTCTTACGAGCGAACCACGATGCACAGGGCGATATGCCGGTCAACCGGCGAATCTGCCCTCCGTGCATCCTTTGCGCTTGTGACGCTTGACCTTACGTCACGATGGGTTTCAAGAAACCCGGTGTCACAAGTGCAGGTGACATCGGGTTTTTTGTTGGGCTGGTAGCTGAGACGGCGTAGCGCCTGGCTGAAGACCAGGAGACGAGGGTTCGAGCACCTCCCGGCCCACTTGGCGCTCAGCGTGCGCGCCGATACGGCTCGTTCGTCTATCGGACAGGATGTGACCCTTTCAAGGTCGCGAGGCGGGTTCAACTCCCGCACGAGCCGCTCGTAACAGAACGTAGCGAAGCCTGGGTATCGCGCCTGCTCGGGGTGCAGGAGATCGCCGGTTCAAATCCGGCCGTTCTGACTGACGTGCGGGATGTAGGGTAGCGGCCGACCCACGTGCTTTGGGAGCACGGAGACGCAGGTTCGAGTCCTGCCATCCCGACTGAGATTGCGGTAGCCGAGGGCTGGTTGCCCAAACGCGGCTGATAACCACGTGGCGCTGAGTTCGATTCTCAGGGCTACCACTGGGAGGAAAGGCAAGTGTTGCACCGACTGAAACAGATAGGTCCGATCCACCTGCGGGGTCGTGGCCGAATCGGCGAGGCACCGGACTTTTAATCCGGCGAATGTGGGTTCGAGTCCCACCGGCCCCACTGGGAGCGTAGCTCAGTGGTCAGAGCGGGACTCTTATAAAGCCCAGGCCGGAGGTTCGATTCATCCCGCTCCTACTGGCAATCGGGGTCGTGGCAGAACTGGCGATGCGCCGGTCTCTTAAACCGGTTGATGTGGGTTCAAGTCCCACCGGCCCCACTGACAAACGCACTAGTCGTCCAGCGGCGAGGACACTGCACCCGTATTGCGGTCACGAGGGTTCGAGTCCCTCCCGGTGCTCTTGGTCTTTGACAATCCGGCACACCGACAAGCGCCCATGATGTAGCGGTAGCCTGCTGCTTTGCCATGGCAGAAGTGCGGGTTCAACTCCCGCTGGGCGCTCTCAGCAAGCAGGACGCGGGAAAGCCTGGCATTCCGCGTGGTTCGGGTCCACGAGATCGCCGGTTCAAATCCGGCCGTCCTGACTTTGATTGCGGTGGGACCCGTGCTGGTACGGGTAGGCGGCTGTTAACCGCCCCGACGCAGGTTCGATTCCTGCCACCGCAGCCTTATGGAAGGGCAAGCCAACTGGCGATGGCACCCCGTTCGAAGCGGGACGAGCGATGAGCCTTGAGGGTTCGACTCCCTCCCCTTCCGCCTTCACGTGCCCTTGGCCGAGCGGCAGAGGCATCGGGCCTCCAACCCGGTGAGGCGAGTTCGACTCTCGCAGGGCACTCTCGGGGATCGGCTAGTGGTAGGCCGTCTGGCTTTGAACCAGGAGACGGAGGTTCGACCCCTCCTCCCCGAACTTCAGCAACACCATCTGTGTCTCCGGGGAAACCGATGCGGGATCATCCAATGGCAGGATGCGACGCTCTGAACGTCGTCATGTTGGTTCAAGTCCAGCTCCCGCAGCTTCAGAGAACGGAAGTCATCCGGCCGGATGAGGAGCCTGTCCTGAAAACAGGTGGCGGCTGAAAGCCGCTTGTGGGTTCGAGTCCCACGACTTCCGCCTTCCAATGACGATGGAAGCCATCCGAACGGCTGAGGAACCTGCTTGGAAAGCAGGCGGCGGCATTGTGTCGCTTGTGGGTTCGACTCCCACGGCTTCCGCTTCGGGGTCATGGTCCAACAGGAAGACGTCAGCATCGCACGCTGAAGATCCGGGCGCGACTCCCGGTGACTCCACTCGGAAGAAATGCAGCCCCGTGGTCCAACGGTCACGACGCTTGGTCCACACCCAGGAAACGATGGTTCAACTCCATCCGGGGCTACTTGTTGGCCCGGGTACGCCAATCGGAAGAGCGGCCTGGCTTAAACCCAGGCGGTTGCCGGTTCGATTCCGGCTCTGGGCACTCGGCCCGGTAGGCAATTTGGCAGACCACCTTGGCTTAGAACCAGGGATGCTGTGGGTTCGACTCCCGCCTGGGCCATCGGAAACACACCGTCCTCGTGGAGCAGCCTGGAGTGCTCGCCTGCCTGTCACGCAGGAGATCGCGGGTTCAAATCCCGTCGAGGGCGCTTTGGACAATGCCGGCGCGGTACGCAAATCGGCAAAGCGGCCAAGCTCAAACCTTGGTGAACTGCGCGTTCGAGTCCCGCCTGCGCCACTGAGAACATGCGCCGGCTGGGCATTGGTGAGCCTAAGTGGCTGTAACCCACCCGCCTTCGGGCTGTGCAGGTTCAACTCCTGCCCGGCGCACTTTCGACATGGCCCGTTCGTCTATCGGCACAGGATGCCAGACCCTCGATCTGGCGAGGCGGGTTCGACTCCCGCACGGGCTACTGAACACGACCAAGTGGCGCAACTGGCAGACGCGCGACGCTCAGAACGTCGTGCCGCAAGGCATGGGAGTTCGACTCTCCCCTTGGTCACTGACCGATTGCAGGCGCGGCAGGTGTCCAACTGGCTTTCATACGGCCGGTGCGCCCGGTTCGATACCGGGGCCTGCAACTGCGGGTGGGCCAGTGCCCAGCCGGGCCTCATAAGCCTGGACCGCCGGTGTGCAACACCCGGACCCGCCACCGACCGGGTACGCAAACGGGAAAAGCGGCGAGGTCGAGAGCCTCGTGACTTTGCAGGTTCGACTCCTGTCCCGGTCACTGAAATGATCCCGTGGTCCAACGGCGAAGGCGCCTGGGTGACAACCAGGAAAGCGGTGGTTCGACTCCCCCCGGATCACTCGACGGTCTGTAGGTGTTTCGGCAGCACACCTCCTCGGTACGGAGGAAGATCGGGTTCAACTCCCGGACGGACCTCTCGATGGGCTGGCATGTTCCCAGGAGGCGACTGACCTTTGCAAGGTCGGTGTGGCGGGTTCGACTCCCGTCCGGTCCACTCGACAAATCGGGCTCGTGGTCCAACGGGACGACACCGCCCTGGCGTGGCGGAAATCCGGGTTCAACTCCCGGCGGGTCCACTTACTTACGGAAGGTAGCCGGATACGGTTGGCCGGGCCGGTTTGCTAAACCGTGCGCCCTCACGGGCGTGTGGGTTCAAATCCCATGCCTTCCGCTTGGTGTGCCGGACAGCGTGCCCCGATGGTGAAATGGACGATCATCTCTCGCTTCTAACGAGAGGTTCCGGGTTCGAGTCCTGGTCGGGGTGCTACGCGAGACAGTTATATATGGTGTCTGTGGTGTAGCGGTTACTGCACGCCTGGCTGTGAACCAGAGAGTGCCGGTTCGACTCCGGCCAGACACCCTTGACGGAAAGGCCCCGATCATGACTCCGAGAATCCTGAAGCGTCCGACGCTGGTCTTAAACCGCAACTGGCAGCCGGTGAACGTGGCAACGGTGGCCCGTGCGCTGGTTTTGCTGGGGAACGAGTCCGCCCGCGTGGTGGACCCGGCCGACTTTCAGCTCTACACCTGGGCTGACTGGTTGAAACTGGCGCCGCGCAAAGACGAGCCGTTCATCCGGGCGGTCCGGTTCCGGTTGCGTGTGCCGGAGGTGGTCGCCTTAAGCGGTTATGACCGGCTGCCCGTGGCCCACGTGACCTTCAGCCGGCGGAACATCTTCAAGCGAGACCACTATACCTGCCAGTACTGCGGTGCCCAGCCGGGCAGCGAGGAACTGACGCTGGACCACGTTCTCCCGCGTGCGCAGGGCGGTGTGTCAAGCTGGGAGAACTGCGTGCTGTCGTGCGTGGTCTGCAACAAGCGGAAGGCCGACCGGACGCCCGAGCAGGCGCGGATGAAACTCCGCAGGCAGCCGGTCCGGCCCACCTGGAAGCCGCTCTACGCGGACCATGAGGTACGGATTGAAAGCTGGTCGAAGTTCATCAGCGAAGCGTACTGGAACGTAACGCTGCGAGAGTAATCGTTACGCCAAGTGCCCCCGGTTCTTCGGGGCCGGGGGCCGATACACGGGCCTGCTCCTGGGAGAGCAGGCAGGTTCCAACCCTGCCGCACGGGGTTCGACTCCTCGCGCTCGTGCTTGTTGCCGACGTGGCTCGATTAAGAAAGGCGGCGGTCCTGTAAACCGCATCATGCTGGTGCAAATCCAGTCGTCGGCTCTGGTTTGTCTGTCCCGATGGTGTAGCGGATCGCACGGGGCTCTCCTAAGGCCCTGGTCCTGGTTCGACTCCAGGTCGGGACACTGAACGTCTCGATGGTGCAAGGGATCGCATAGGACCCTCCGAAGGTCTAGATCCAGGTTCGAGTCCTGGTCGAGACACTTGCCCTGCAAGTGTACCGGATCGCACGGCAGTCCTCGAAACTGCCAGACGGGGTTCGATTCCCCGGTAGGGCACTGGAGAAAATGTCCTCGGAGTGTGCCGGATGAGCACGCGACCGTGCGAAGGTCGAAGACCAGGTTCAATTCCTGGCGAGGACACTGACAACGTGGCGCTGGAGCCAGACGGTACGGCGGCTGCCTGCAAAGCAGCTTCAAGTGGGTTCAACTCCCACCGGCGCCTCTGACCGTCCAGCTGCCTGGTTCGGACTACATCCTGTTAAGATGCCCCGTCTGAACCTTTCTCCTCGTTGGAGGGTCTTTATTGGAAGCCCAACTGCCTGCCGGGACTACATCCAACCACGATGCGATAGGTCTCGACAACGACTTCGTTGGGCGCTTTTGAACGGACTGGAGAAAACGACCGACTGCCGGTTGGAGTACATGCCTCAGAAGCCGGGGGTTGTGGGTTCGAGTCCCACCGGCGCCACTGGCACGAGCATGGCGCTGTAGCTCAATGGCAGAGCACCGTAAAGTCTCTGACCAAACCCTCGTCGGTCTTCTTGATACAACAGGATACACACTCGACTGCCGTGGTGGAGTCCATGGTCTTGCGGGTTCAAACCCCGTGCGGCCCCCTGGAAGACGTGTGGGGCCGTGCCCAGTGAGCGGTTGTGAACCGTAAGCGGGCAAAACATTCTGCCCAACACTTCGTCGAGTGCTTGAGAACACGATCCGACTGCCCGAGTGGAGTACATCCACGAACCGACGGGACTTCGGTCCCTCGGCAGCCAGGGAAGCGGGAGCTTCCCAGTACCGCAAGGTGCGGCAGCTCCGCTCAACCTTCGTCGGATCATTGTTTGTGATGGAGGTCACGATGGCCAACAAGTCCTTGTTCGCTAGTCTGAAGAGCCGTTTCGTCCGTGCCGACGCTCGCAATGAGGCGGGCGGCGCGGCTTACCAGTTCACGCCGAAGCACGCCCTGGCGCAGCTTGCCGCCACTGGCTGCTTCAACGGCACCTACTACGCCGGGGCCGAGGACCAGTTGGCCACGCTGAAGTCGCTCATCGACCAGATGGACGATAACGCCTTCCTGGCCAAGCTGGCGGTCTACGCCCGCCAGAAGGCGTTTATGAAGGACATGCCGGTGGCGATCCTCTTGGCTTTGTCGAAGCGGGATGCCCGGTTGTTCCGCCAGGTCTTCGACCGCGTGGTGGACAACGGCCGGACCCTGCGCACGCTGGTGCAGTTCGTGCGTAGCGGCCAGTTCGGCCGCAAGAGTCTGTCGTACGCCCTCCAGCGGGCGGTCCAGCGGTGGTTGAACGCCGCCTCGGTCGAGAGGCTGCTTTCGGCCTCGATTGGTAACGATCCGAGCCTCCGGGACGTGCTGCGTCTGGCCCGGCCTACCCCGCCGGACAACGCCCGCCGCGCCCTGTTCGGCTGGCTGACCGATAAGCCGTCCGAGAAGTGGGCACCGGCCACCGAAGCCGACCTGCCGGAGGAAGTGCTGACTTTGGCTGCCTTCCGCAATGCGGAGACGGCTGAGGCTCAGGTCCTCATTCTCGGGAACATGCATGCCCGCTGGGACCTCCTGGCCGACACGGCCAAGGGGCCGGCAGTCTGGGCAGCGATTGCCCGGAAGATGGGTCCGCAGGCCCTGCGCATGAACCTCAACACGTTGGTTCGCCACGGCGTCATTGGCCCGGATGCCAATCGGGAGATGGTTGACTATGTGACAGCCCGGCTGGCCGACCCGGAGGAAATCCGCCGTTCGCGTCAGTTCCCCTACCAGTTCTTGGCAGCGTACCTCAATGCCAGCCAGGAGGTCCCGCAGAAGATCAAGGCCGCTTTGCACAAGGCGGCGGAGATCGCCTGCGCCAACGTGCCGGAATTGCCGGGTCCCGTGGTGATCGGCCTCGACGTGTCGGGCTCGATGTCGGCAGCGGTCACTGGCCGTCGTGGCCGGGGTGCGACCAGCAAGATGCGCTGCGTGGACGTGGCGGCCTTGTTTGCTGCCGCCATCCTCCGCCGCAACCCCGACAGCGTGGTCATCCCGTTCGACACCTCGGCTTACGAGGCTAAGGTGGACCCGACCGACTCGGTCCTCAGCCTGGCCGAGCGCCTGGCCAAGTATGGTGGCGGTGGCACGAACTGCTCGCTGCCGCTCTCCACGGCCAACACCCGCTACCATGACCGGCGCTTTGCCGGCTGCGTGCTGGTGAGCGACCAGGAGAGCTGGGTCGGCAAGGGCCGCAACGGCTCGACGGCCGAAATGACTGAGTGGCAGACGTTTGTCGCCAATCAGGTCCGACTTCACGAGCGAGGCTGGGCCGGCCCGAAGCTGGTCTGCATCGACCTCCAGCCGTACACCACCACCCAGGCCCCGGATCGGAGCGACATCCTGAACGTCGGCGGTCTCAGCGACGCCGTTTTCAGCGTGGTGGCGGCTTTCCTGAATGAGGACGCCGGCCGGTTCGTGGCCGAGGTGGAAGCGGTCGAAGTGTAAACGAGCACGCCCCCGGTTCAGAGCTACTGGGCTGGGGGCGGTTGCATGCGCGGCAGACCGGAACAGCGGCTCGTCCCCGGTGTCGGTCGGTTCTAGTCATAGAGCAAAAGCCGCGCGGCCATCGCCTGATTGCCTTCCGGCCGGAGTCCGCCGCACGGAACGGACGGCTTGGCCCGTGAAGCCGCCCGCAGCATTCGCGTGCGACTCCGCCGGCGCCGATCAGTATTTCGGCAGCGTCGTCTGGATGCCCTTGTCCAACGGAGGGTTGTCGGGCAAGGCGTGGTGTTTCCGCATGAGTTGCTCCAACATCGCCTTCAACTCTCGCACGCGCTGGGCGTGAGCCGGCGCCGAAATCAGGTTGTGCATCTCCAGAGGATCGTCTCGCAGGTCATACAGTTCCGCCGTATGCCGATCGGGACCGCAGTCGCCATGGGGATAGTGGATGTACTTCCAACGGTCGGTGCGCACTGCCCGGACGTTGGGAGTGTAAGGGAACTGCGGCTCGTAGTTGTACTGATAGAAGAACGCCGTCCGCCAGCCGGCGGGGTTCCCGGCGAGCAGAGGCTTCCACGACCGGCCGTCCGCCTCCGGCAAGGGGGTTGCTTCGCAGAGATCGAGCAGGCTCGGCGCGAGGTCGAGGGTGAGAACCATCGGGTCAATGACCGTGCCCGGCTTCACGATGCGCGGATAGCGCACGAGTAAGGGAACTCGCACGCTTTCTTCATAGGCGGTTCGCTTGTCGGTCCGTCCGTGCTCACCCAGCGCAAAGCCGTTGTCGCTCGTGAACACCAGGATGGTATTGTCCAACTGCCCGGTCTCGCGGAGGGTCTCGTAGATTCGTCCAACGCTTTCATCGACCGACGCGATGCAGCCAAGGTACGCCCGCACAAACCCCCCGTATTCCTTCTGGCCGTAGAGCGGCCCGCCCAGCCCGTGCCAGGTGGGATAGGACTGCTCCAGCCATGCGGGCTTGCCATCGGCGGCGTGATAACTGGCGGCATTGGCCGGCAGGACGACCTTCTCTCCATCGAAGGTGTGTTCGTACTTTGGCTCGGGGACGATCGGGCCGCCGTGCGGGGCTTTGTGGCCGAGCACCAGGAGCCAAGGCCGGCCGTGCCTGCCGCGGAGCCACTTGACGGCGGACTCGGTCACCACGGTCGTGTAGTAGCCCTTCAGCACGCGGCGCTCGCCGTTGATGTTGAACTCGTTGTCCCAGTAGTTTCCCTGGCCCTTGTGGCTCATCCAGAAATCGAAGCCCGGACGCTGCCGGTCGTCGTCCTCCCCCATGTGCCATTTGCCGATGTATGCCGTCTCGTAGCCGGCGTCGTGCAGCCGGCGAGGGTAGCCGGGGAGGTTGTGCGGATAGTCGGCGAAGTTGTTGAGGACCTTGTGCCGGTGCGCGTACTGGCCGCTCAGGAGCGAAGCCCGACTCGGCGAGCAGAGGGACGTGGTGACGAACATGTTGCGAAATCGTGCCCCCTCGGCCGCGATCCGATCGAGGTTCGGCGTCTTGAACCAAGGGAAGAGGGCCTTGCCGCCCTGTTCCCGCTGAACAATGCCCATCGCGTCCCACCGCATGTCGTCCGTGAGGATCACAAGGACGTTGGGGCGTGTCGCCCGTGCCTCTTCACCATTGGCGGTCGTGTCCGTGATAACCGCGAGGATGGCGACAACTGCTAGAGTGCGACGAAGAGCCTTTGGTGTCATCGTTCGCTCCCCATGACCATGTCGTGACGTAAGCGAGTGCCGCCCCATGCGAGGAAGGCTCTGCTCTATTGAAACGATCCTTGCCGAGGGTCCCGTTGGCGACTGGCCTGCTCCTGCATCCTAACTCGATAATACTCGATGACCGCCTGACGATGCTCCAGGCCGGGTGGGGGTACGTTCGGCCCCTGGATCTGCGGCGCCTGAAGATCCACAAAGCGCTGGGGCGTCTTCTGCGGTCGCCAAGCAGCGATGGCTGCCGTCAGGCGCTTGATCTCGTCCTCGACCTCCGGCCGGCCGTAGAGGTTCTCCAGCTCCAATGGGTCCTTTTGCAGGTCGAAGAAGAGGTTCTGGTCCCGCACGTTGTCGGTCAGGATCAGTTTGTGAGATCGCGTCCGGGCCATGACCCGGTTTGGGCCCGATTCACAGAAGACGATTTCTCGTCCCCGGGCATTCGCGCCCAGGTCCTCGCCGCGCATCTCGGCGGCCGGTTGCAGCCCTGCCGCCCGGCACAGGGTAGGTGCCAGATCGACGTTGCTCACCAGCCGCTCCGCGACCTGCCCCGCGTGCCGGCGCCCCGGCCACTTGATCACCAGCGGCACCTTCACCAAGGGATCGTACATGTGATTGCCCTTGAGCAACATGTGGTGGAATCCCAGGTACTCGCCGTGATCGGCAGTGAAGACGATCAGCGTGTTGTCGTACACCCCTTTTTCCTTGAGCAAGGCTATCAGGCGTCCCACGTGATGGTCGATCTGTGAGATGCTGGCGTAGTAGTAGGCCATGACGCGACGGAGGCTCGCCTCGGTCAATCGATCGTTGGGGAAGTAACCGCGGTTGAGTTTCAGGTCGTACTCGAAGTTCTTCTCGCGCCATCCGGGCAGAATTGTCAGCTTCTGGGGATCGTACATCGTGTGCCACGGCGCCGGCGGGTCAAACGGATGATGGGGCTTGATGAACCCGACCATCAACAGATGACGTTCCCCCGCCTTCCAGGATTGGACGGCCTCCACCGCGCGGTCGGCGACCCACGTCGTCGAGTGATGAGCCTCCGGCAGGTTGGAGACCATCGCCCCCAGCTTGTCCCAATACTCCGGCGGCGCGAGCTTGCGATACTCTGCCCGTTGGTCTTCCAGGTCGTTCCGGTCGACCAGGCCCAATCGCATCAAGTGGCGATGGTAGTCGTCGTCCCACCGCCCCGGCCCATCCTGCTCGGCCAACAGCAACTCGTCGAAGCCGAAATCGAGGTAGGTGGGCGTGAAGTGCATTTTGCCCACCGCCTTGGTGCGGTAGCCGGCAGCCCGAAAGACCCTCGCGAAGGTCGCAATCTGCGGCGAGAGGGTGCTACGGTTATCCCAGCCGGCATGCTCGTGCACATAGCGGCCTGACAGCAGCGAATATCGCGACGGCGTACACACGGGGAATGCACAGAAGCTGTTCGTGTACCGGACGCCGTCCATCGCCAGCCGGTCGATGTTCGGGGTCTTCACATCCGGATTGCCGCAAATGCCCAGGCAGTCAAAGCGGAGCTGGTCCACGTGCAGGATGAGGACGTTCGGCCGGACCGAACCAGGCGACGCAGCATCGAGCACTGACGTAAGGGTCAGCAGACCGAACGTGAGTACCAAGTGAGAAGCAGATGTGCAGCGCATCATGGCACCCTTCCTTCGAGCCGGATTGTAGTACGGCCGGCTTGCTGGCCATCTTGGACTCGAACTCTCGCTTACACCTCGACCCACTGTCCAGGAATAGGCACCGGGTAGCAGCCGTTCGCGTCGGGCATGACCGGCGGCGGGCTGTCCTCGGTCATGGTGTCGATGTTCGGACAAAGCTGGAAGTTCGACTTGAGCATCTCCTCCCAGGTGATGATTCGGCCCATGTGCATGGCCGCGCGGCCCATCAGTCCCGTCAAGTTCGAGTAGGCGGCCCGCTCAGCCTCGTTCTGCGGCAGGTCCCGGCGGATGGAATTCAAGAGCACGTTCCACTCGGCCTGCCAGCAGGTGTAGTTCTCCTTGGGCGCCCGCCAGACGATGTCGTCGCGCTTCCTGCGCGCCTCTTCGGAATAATCATATTGTCCCGTCTTTGGATTGTACTTTGCCGTAACCCTGACGGGGGCGCACCGCTGGTCCTTGTAGATATGGCATGTGCCTGAATGGACCGTCCCGGAAAACTGTGCAGCCCGCTTCGTGCCATGCACGAAGGTAGCGAATTCCGTATAGCAGTTGGGAATGTAGCGGACCACGTCGTAGGCCTTGGCGCCGTCGGCGAAGGTGTATTCCACCGAGAAGGAGTCCAGGCCCTGGCCGGCGTCCTTGCTGTTGGCGGTGCGACCGCAGATGCCGTGGGCGGTGACAGGATAGTTGTCGTCCTTCAGCCAGCAGATCTCGTCGATCTGGTGGATGTCCATCTCCGCCCAAAGACCGCCGGATACCCAGAGGATGTCCGTCCGGTTCTGGATTTGCCAGAGGAGTTCCTTCATGTCGGGCGGGCGCCTAGACGACATGCCCCCACACGGCTCCATGCGGTATGCGCGGATCAGCAGGACCGGTCCCAGCTCGCCGTCGCGGATCCGCTTGATCAGTTCCTGCCGGTTCACCGAGTGGCGGCACATGAGGCCCGCGGCGATCTTCAGGTTCTTCTTCTTTGCCTCCTGACCGGCCTTGACGACTCGCCGCACGCCGACCGGATCGACCGCAAACGACTTCTCCATGAACACGTTGACGCCCTTGGAAACCGCGTAGTCGAGATGGACCGGGCGGAACGCCGGATAGGTGGTCAGCATGGCGATGTCGATCCCGGGCCGCAGGCAGTCGATCGCCTTCTTGTAGGCGTCGAATCCAACAAAGCGGCGCTCCGGCGGCACGTCTACCATCTGGGGGTACTGCCCGCTGAGCGTCTTGTAGGAGCCCTCCAGCCGATTGGCGAAGATGTCGGCCATGGCCACCAGCCTGCAGGGGCCGTTGGGCGACTCGAAGGCGTTGATCACCGCGCCGCTGCCGCGGCCGCCGGTCCCGATCAGCGCCAGGCGGATGGTGTTGTTCTCCGCGGCGTGGACGTGCGGAATCGCCACTCCGGCCAGGGCGGCCCCGGCGGTCAACATTCCACTCAGTTTCAAGAAATCCCGACGCGAATTCGCGCCCGCTGGCTCTTGCGACAATCTGGTCTCTCGCTTCATGGCTGCTCTGACCTTCGTTAGGGAGTTTTTAACCGGGGTCTTCCACGTCCGCTCCGCTGGGATGCTCTCCCGGCGGCCACAATTCCCGCATGTTAACGAGGTGGCTCACGAAGATCAAGTTGGCGAGCTGCCCTCGACCGAACGTGACATTCGTCGTTGTATTCCGGTGCGGGGCTGTCTGCCGCCCCGCGGCGGGTAGACAGGCGTTAGACAAGGCGGCACACGTAACCGAGGAACTTGTTGACCGGTTCAGCGATCTGCACCAAGGCCTCGGCTCCCGCCTCGTCGATCCGCCGATCCTCTTCGGCCAAATTGGGCAGGGAATTTCGATTCACCGTCGCGGCAGCCGTAAACCGGTTGACGGCCCATGGGCGCTGACCACACAATGGCAGGCGGCATCAAATTGCCGGGTTGGAGGAGGACAATTCCATGCGGTGTTTCCACGCGTGCCTCGGCGTGCTTTCCCTGCTCTTCAGCGTTTCGCAAATCTCGGGGTCGAATATCCGTGCCGATGGGTCTACGTTTCCCGAGGGCTGCACAAAGACGAGGATGTTGATGACATCCGTGGGATCATCAAAACCGCGGCCGAGCATCGGCTCAACGGGATGGTACTGGCCGCCGGGCTAGACTATCTGGACCGACAGCCGGCTGAATACCTCCAGCGTCTGGAAGCGGTCAAGCGGGCGTGCGCCGAACGCCACATCGAGATCATCCCGATCATCTTCTCAGCGGGCTACGGCGGGAGCATCCTGGCCTACGACCGAAACCTGGCCGAGGGGCTCCCCGTCAAGGACGCCCGATTCTTGGTCCAGGGAAAGGAGGCGCGGTTGCAGACCGACTTCCCTGTCGGGATTCCCAATGGCGGGTTCGAGGACCACACGGGCGACCGGGTCCGAGGCTGCCAGTTCCATGACCTGCCGGGCAAGGTGAGCTTCGTGGACACCCAAGTAGCCAAGGAGGGCCAAGCCTCTCTGCGGTTTGAGAACTTTGGCCAATTCCCGCACGGGCATGGTCGGGTCATGTTCGAGGTTCCGGTCCGGCCCTACCGCTGCTATCGACTCGCCGGCTGGGTGAAAACCGAGAATCTTCAGCCAGCCGGCTGCTTCAACATCCAGGTGCTGACCGGGGACCGGTCCCTTGCCCCGATTACCGTTCGCGTCGGTTCGACCAGCGATTGGCGGCCCGTGGTCATTGGTTTCAACAGCATGGGGTACGAGAAGGTGCGAATCTACGCGGGCGTCTGGGGCGGCAAGCAAGGCAGGTTCTGGCTCGATGACCTGCGGATCGAGGAGGTCGGACTGGTGAACGTGCTCCGCCGGCCAGGCACTCCGCTGAAGGTCCGGGACGAGAGTTCAGGGACGGTATACGAGGAGGGCCGGGACTTCGCCCCCATCGCTGATCCGAAGCTCACGTTCCGCTTCGATCACCCCGGCCCAACGATCCAACTCCTGCCGGGAAGCCGCATCCGGGACGGCCAGGCACTGCGGGTGAGCTACTACCACGGGATGGCGATCCACGACGGCCAGGTGACCGCCTGCATGTCCGAGCCAAAGGTTTATGACATCTGGCGAAAGCAGGCCGAACTGATCCAGAAGCACCTGGCCCCCAAGCGGTGGCTGTTGAGCATGGACGAGATCCGGGCCGGCGGGTCGTGCGAGGCGTGCAAGGCCCGCAAGATGAGCATGGCCCAGATTCTTGGGGACTGCATCACCCGGCAGTTTGAGATCATTCGCGGCGTCAACCCGCAAGCCGAAATCTTCATTTGGTCCGACATGCTCGACCCGAACCACAACGCGCACGGCAACTATTATCTGGTCGAGGGCGACTACGCGGGGTCTTGGAAGCATGTGCCCAAGGACCTGCGGATCGTCTGCTGGTACTACGAGAGGCGGAACGAGAGCCTGAAGCACTTCTCTGGGCTGGGCTTCAAGACCCTCGCCGGCGCCTACTACGACGGCGACACGCTGGAGAACCCCAAGGGCTGGCTGGAAGCCATGGACCAGACCCCTGGGACCATCGGCATCATGTACACGACGTGGCAGAACAAGTACCAGTTGCTCGGCCCGTTTGGCGATCTGCTCTCCAAACAGTAAAACGCGTACCGATCGTCAAAGGTAGTGCAGCACCAACTCCGGGGTATGCTCACAATGAATCTGACCGATCTACTGCGTGGCAAGGAGATAGACCCAAGACAGGTTCTTGTGCTCCGGCACCGTCCTTTGGAGCCCGAACTCCGTAAGGTGTTGCCGTGGCTGGCGGCGGAGAAGCCGGATGTGTTCAACGCCTACCAGCAATCGCAACGAGAGAAGGTTGAGCGGGCAATGACTCGTGCCGGATACATTGCTTCCTTCATCGGGCAAGAACCCGGCAAGGCTTTGTTCGTCGGCCTGTATTCGGTCAAAGGAGCGAAGCCAATCACACCCAAGCAGTTTTGGAAGATTCCGGCCAACGTCGAATTGAAGTCCTTCGGGGCGAAGGAGTTCATCGAGGAATCACCGCGATCCTCGATCCTCTGGTTCGATCTTGTGGTGACCGGTTTCTACGCTCACTGGAAAGGCAAGTTGATCGTGGGCTGGCCGGGACTTGAGCGATCCTGGCACCGTTGGGCGCATAAGCCCAAGAATGAAATGCCAGTTCTTGCCATCCTTGACGAGAGTGCCCTCGACGCCGCGATGCCGGAATGGAACGAGATAGACCTCACATGGGAGGAACTTGGTGTACTTCCGACGCGATGGAAGTCCTCGCTCTCTCAATGGCGGGGCATCTACTACATATTCGACACGTCGGACGGAGAAGGCTACGTGGGCTCAGCTTATGGTGATAGCAACCTTCTTGGCAGATGGAAGAACTACGCTGCTCGTGGACACGGTGGAAATCGCCTGCTTCGACAGCGCGATCCCCGGCACTTCCACTTCACGATCGTGCAACGAGTCTCGCCGGACATGGACGCCGGTGACGTCATTCGGCTTGAAGCGACCTGGAAGGAACGACTCCACACCCGCCGGCCGTTTGGCCTCAACGACAACTAGGCAGAGACTTTCGCCAGCCGTTGACGCTATGCGTAGAACCACGACGAGCCGACGATTGTTGGAGCGAGACCGCCGCCGATCTCTTGAGGTGGGAAGTCATCAAGACAAACTGGAGGGCGGGATGGACTCCCTGGAACACGCCAAGTCGATTGGGTACTCGGAACAGGAACTGGCGGGCATCCCGGAAGGCACCGTCTGCCACGGTTGTGGCAATCCCACAGCGCTGGCCGAGTTACGGCAGGGCGAAGCCGTTCTTGACCTCGGTTCGGGAGGAGGGCTGGATACGCTGCTGGCTGCACGGCGGGTCGGACCAACGGGAAAGGTGATCGGCATCGACGGGTCCGCCGAGGCGGTTGCCAAGGCAACGGATAACGCTGCCAAGGGCAGCTACGCGAACGTCGTTTTCAAGCAGGGGGAGATGGGGAACCTGCCCCTTGATGACCAGTCCATTGATGTGGTCATCAGCAATTGCGTGCTGAACTATGCCGGGGACAAGCTGGCGGCATTCAGAGAAGTTCTCAGATGTCTGAAGCCCAACGGCAGGATGGTCGTCACCGATCTGGTAGCGGAGGGCGGTTTCTCCGACGAGGTTCTTCAAGACAAGGTCTGGGGGGAGTGGCTCCGCCGGGCCCTCGGAAAGCAGGATTACTTGAGGACCATTGAGAACGCCGGGTTCAAGGAGGTGGCCGTCGTCCACCAGACAACCTTCCCGATGGCGGAGGGCGACGAGCTCCTGCGGGGAAAGATTGTGAGCATTGCGGTCAAAGCCCGCAAGTAGCGGGCCTGCGTGATTAGCAGCTCCGTAGTCCCGCCTGCCTTAATTGTCTGACGGGTTTCCTCTTCGGACTTGCCGGGCCTGCTTGGTAGCCTTCGCCTGGCTGCGGACATAGATCCCGGGTGCGTCGGCATTCAGGCAACGCCCACTGGCCCAATTTCTCAGCCGGTTCACGGACTCCGCCGCCGTGACTGCCACCGGGACAACGTTTCGGGCGGCCGTCATCAACGGCACGTCCAACAGGGCCGATAGCCGGCAGCAAGAACGGATCTCGGCCCCGGTCCAGTCCCGGTCCTCTGGCCGGGCCTGGTTGGCATCGAGCCCGAACATCTCCAGGTAGAGCCTCCAAATCCCTGCCTTCTGCTGAGTGCCAGGTAGATCCAGGAAAAATACCCCGTCGAAGCGTTCCGCCCTCGCAAACTCCGGAGGGAGCTTGCTGATGTCGTTGCACGTGGCAATGACGAACACGTCCGAGTCATGATCGTTCAACCAGGTCAGGAAAGTCCCGAAGAGCCGGGCTGACACCCCGGAGTCCCCGTTGCTCGTTGCACCGGACAAAGCCTTCTCGACCTCATCCAAGAACAGGATGCACGGTGCCATCGCGTCAGCGATGCGGAGGGCCTGACGTATGTTCTGTTCCGTTTGACCGACCAGGGAACCCATGAGGCTTCCGACATCCAGGATCAGTGTCGGGCGGCCGGTCTCGTGCCCGAGGGCTTTGGCGAACGCACTCTTGCCGGTCCCAGGGACACCGAGCAGCAGTACGCCCCTCGGTCGCTTCAAGGGATCACGATGTCCTTGGCACCGGATTGCCCGGAGGCAGAAGCTTTTCATCGCCTCAAGCCCTCCAAGATGGGCAAAGGACTCGCTCCCCCGGTGCAATGAGAGAAGCCCACTCTTCTTTAGCATCTGGGACTTGAGTTCCCAAACGGTCTCCGCCGTGACCCGACCTTGACGGACCAGCGACAAGCTGAAGGCTGCCTCCGCCTCGTACCGGGTCAGTCCGGCTGCGGCATCCAGGATGGTTTGAAGTTCGGGGCCGTCCGGTTTCTCCCCCTCCCCGGTTGCGATTGAAAACACTAGAGTTTCGAGTTGCTCCCGGGTCGGAAATTCATGTTCCACCACGATGAATTGCTTCTCCAACTCCGGGGGAATTTGCACCACCGGGGAGAGAACGATGATGAAGGTCCGGTTCCCCTTGCCCGTCGCGATCTGTCGGGCGACTGCTTGAACCACCTCCGGGCCGTTGAGAAACCTATGGAAGTTGACCATCACCAGGAGAGCGGAACCGTCCGGCGTCGCCAGGGCATTTAGGGCCCGGATGGCGGCCAGCGGGTCGTTTCCGCCGGCGTCGATGGTCTGCCCGTTCGCCTGGCCCGGGATCTGAAGTCCAGCATCAATGTCCCAGGTTGCCAGGCGCCAATTCTCGTTGCGGCACATCTGGGCGATCTCGGCCAGGGCATCTTCGTGCTCGAAGGACTGAATCCAGAGCCCCGTGAAGCATGCACTGATGTACTCGGACAACCGTTCTGCCAGGGGCATGACAATCTCCGTGAATCCGACCAGGGAGGATGTGAGGGGACAACTGCGCCCTCTTCGGAATCCATCATCTCCTGACTCCCTACCCTCACGAGGCAGGAATCACTTCGATCGATTTGCTCACGGAAGCCAACTCCGTTGCCGTAACGATAATGCTGAAAGACCTGAAGCTTACGGGCTGCCATAGCCCAGCTCTCGGAGCTTTTTGAGCGCGGCCTCGTCCGAAGGATACCGCTGGCAGAGGTCACAGCGATCGACCTTGTCCCCCGCTGCCAGCCGGCCGTTCTCCAGGTGGGCAAGGATTCCGGGTATGCCGCTGCAAAAGTACCCCGGCTCTTCGCACTCGCAGCGCCGGTCGTCGGTGTCCAGCAGGCAGTCCAGCCCGTGTTGGTCGTGGGCCTGATCGGCAATCTCATCGGTCAGTGTTACCAGGCCCTTCAACAACTCACGATCCTCGCCGGCGGCCATTTGCCCATGCAGTCGTAACAGGAGCTGCCGCTGCCGACGCAACAGAGGGCCATCGATCCGCAGGCTATAGTCCCCGGCCTGTGGCCCATCTTGTTCTGGGCCCTCCGGTAAAGCCGGTCTGCTAGAAACCACTTCACACTCCAGCGGCAAGACGAGCACGCTTTGCAGCCGAGGGTCCATCGCATCGACTGCCTCTTGGTAACTGGTGTATACCTGCGTGCCGACGAGCTTTTCCGTATCGCAATCGTAGAGCACAAATCGTCTGTTGACCGAGGTCGCGGTTTCCTCGTCATCGATCGTCGGCAGGAACTCGCCGAAGCTCGCACTGCCGTAGCCCTCCAAAACGTCCGGTGTGGAGAGGGCGGTCTTGAGGAGCCGGTCCAGAGCCGTAGCCAGCCCTTCCGGATCGGTCATCGAGGGATCGTACTCGACATCGAGCGTCATACGTGCCTTCATGGGGTCTTCCTCGGTCGGTTTCTCTGGTCGGCGATCAAGGGTGCCAGGGCCTTTTCGGTCTCGGCAGCCCCCAACTCGGCAATCGCCACAGTTTGCCGGGTTCGGCCCTATTACCCAATCCGAAGGCCGCTTGTGCTTCGAGCACCAGTAGAGCCATGTTCTCCGCCCGGTGCCGTCAACATCCATCAGCACCATGGCCACCGCAGACCGGTCACAGCCAAAAGCTGAACACTGCATCGCTCACCTCCCCAGAGCCCGGATCGACTTCGCCACACTCGCCTGCCGCAACCGCACGAGGTCCACGGCCGTGCCACGTCTCGTTTCGTTCATCGCACGGTCGCTCGCGCCAACGGAGACGCAGGCAACGCTGCCGTCTGGAGTCTGCTTGGATTTGGGCAGCGTGATTGTCAGAACGGTGCTTCCTCGGGTGTGCAGACCCGTTGGGGATAGTGGAACCCGGCCACGAATTCAAACGGCTCCAGGGGCGGCATTTCGCCCGGGAGACGCTTTTGGAGTGGTCTTCGGGCGGCCTGAGCCAATCGGATGGCGGTCTCGACGGAGCCCGATCGTGCAGATTTGACCGTCCGGGCCAATACGGATTCCACGGCTTTCACGCGGGAGGCCGCGACGATCGGCTCCCCTCGGCTGTCGCTTACCATTTGCCCCCGCCCGGTGTTTGGCCGGAACTCCACCTTCTCGTGGTCGTAGTCTTGCTGCCCGGCAGAGAACCGTGTGTACGCGACGCGGTGTTTTTCGAGGAATCGCTCCAACCTCGCGAACCGGCCCCATCGGGCTTTGCTGTTGCACAGTCTCAAGAGCCGAATGCCTCTCTTGCTCAGCCTGGCCGCTTCAAGCAAATCCTCGGCAGTTGCAGGGGCAAAGGCGCAATCGCCCCATTCCAAGGTGACGCCTTGCTGGCTGATCGCCGTACAGAGGTCGGGGACCAGAGTGGCCGCGATCTTGCCGCCGATCCAGATTTCACCGGGCACGTGTTTTGACATTCACAAGCTTTTCCGATCCGTCAAATTCTGCGACGCCGGGGTTTCCGGTCGCGGCCCCACGACACCCACCTTGGCTCAGAACATCACACCATCGTCGCCACATCCTGGGCATGACCTTCTGGCCTGTTGGCGACGATATGCCTGCCGGTACTGCTCCTGCCTCCCGGCGTCGGAGAGTTCCCGGAGCTGCTCCGGTGTCAAGCCTTCGTGCTGACATCCGAGGGTCGGTGTGGCCGCGCCAGGCTCTTGTGCTACTTGTTGCGTGTCCACGATGCTATGCTTTCATTCTCCGGATGCGGCGACATGGTTCTCATTCCCATGGTTTCGGGCCGGTTCATGGTCACTCCTGTGGTGTCCGCTATGCCGCGGCGGCGACCTGCGCCATAGTCAGGCCCACGATGGAAACGTAGCGGCCGTTGGTGTCCTCGGGTACTGAAGGCGGAACTGGGTCATTCCCAGATGGCTTCGATGAACTCGTTCCCGTCCTCATCCCGCTGGAGCCGCTCTGTTTCGACCCCCTCGGTGTCGTAGTCCCGGACGACGACCCTCATGCCCTTGGGGACTTCGATGTCCTGGATTACCCCACCTTCCATCGTGATACGGACGATCTTGGTCATCCTGGTGTCTTCCCTGGCGGGGCCTTTGGGGAAACTGCTCAAGACCGCTGTTGCTGGCTTTGACGGACCGGCTCGGTCTGGTAAAACTCGGCGGTCAGCCGTTCCGCCCCGGTTTTCCCGATGGCCTGCTCGATGAAACGACTGGCCCCTCGGCAAGAGGCACCCTGGAACCCGCGGGTCTGAACGGTTGTCTGTCCATTCGGGGTCACGATGATCTCGATGGTCTTCATGCTGATGCCCCTCCGTTGACCTGAATGGTCAGCTTGATCGAGCCATCAGCCAGGGGCTGCTCCGTGACTGTGTGCCCCTTCTTTCGGGCCTCAATCTTGGCCTTCTCCACGGCGTAGGCCTGAACAAAGCGGTCCAGTTTGTTCCGGTCGCCCCATCGACCCTCGAAGTTGTCGAAACGCATCTGCCCGGTACTCAGGTCACAGACCACTGGGTATTGCCAATCCGGCAGATTCACGAGCAGGCCGGCAACCTCGCCGGAGAACAATCGGGCCTTGCCCTGAACGGGCTCAGAAAGGCCAAGCCGGCGACAGGCAGCTTGAATGGCCGCCGCATCCCGAACCTCGGTCTTGATCGTGACGATATGGCTCATGATGCCTCCTTGGAGCGACCTTGCTCACAAAGAGGTACCCGGGGGAAGACGGGGCCGCGCACACGTCGCATTGGGGCAACATCGGGCCATTGAACGGGCGGAGTAGCTTGAAGTCAAGCCTGCGACGAGCCCTGGAAGGAAGGTGCGCTGTCTGCGTCCGTCTCAAGATGTTCCCGCGGTGTCTTGATTCAACGATCGACGGCTACCGAGCAGGTGTTGAACCAATTCGACTGTCCTGTGTTGTGTCTTCCTGGCATGTCACGCATTGTGCCTTCGGCTTTGGCCGAATCGCCGCAACGAAGACGCTCATGTGCTGGATACATTTGCTGCGGCAGATGTAGGGCGTCGCATCCTTGCTTCTCATGAGCTTTCGAATTTGGGAGCGTGCAGTCGTCTTCCCACAACGCGAGGTCGACCACCCATGCGTGAAAAGCAGGTACTCTGTGCCGTCATCGTAGGCCTGCTGCAACGCCTCAAGGGCGAAATCCCAGACTTCGTCCATGACTTCCCAGTAAGGATTATCGCGCGGTCCAAACTCCGACCAATGAAAATCCACTTCCACCGGTTGTGGCTGGAGTTGGCGGTACAGCTTCCAATCGCCGGATTCCTTTTTGAACAACTTATGTACCTCCACGGGCTTACGAGAAACGGCGGGACATACCAACACTCGGTACCACAGTTCACTGGCCGCACGCTTCTTCTGGTGAGTTAGCAAAAACGTTCTTCGTCTCCGGCGCGCACATCGGGGTCCAAACGGCGATACTGCTTTAGCGCATGATCAGACAAACGCCCGTCGTTCCTTCGTGTCGGGCCACGGGATCCGTCTGACCGAGGTGCAGCCTTACCCCATATGGGGGGGTTTTGGGGATGCATCGCCAGGATGTAGCCCCTCTCAATAGTGGTTTACAAATGCCTTGCACGATGCTATTCTTATTTGCAACATGGCGTTAGGTAATTGTAAAGCGATATTATACACTCACCATGAATCGGCGTCAACTGCCCAGGGGTAAGAATCTTCGTGATCCGCTTTCGATTACCAGAACTACTGCTGGAGAAGGAACGTCGCGAAGGCAGACGCATCAGGTGGAGCGACGTTGCCCAGGCCACAGGGCTGTCCCGCCAGGTCCTGGCGAACCTGGCTTCCCGCGACCGAGCGGTTGTCACCAACACGGCTTTCGTGGAAGCACTCTGCCGCTACTTCGGCTGCGGGGCCCAAGAGCTGATCGAGTTCTCCCCCCCTATCGGGCAGCAACCTGACTGCCACGTGGACGCGATCTATCCCGACCGTCGGCGAGGCACAGACGCCTGAAGACGCCGGGCAGTGTTTCCAACGCGGCCCGGGCCCGTTGATGCGTAAACCCTGCCCTCCCGTCGGATTGTCGGATAGACATCCTTGGACGGTCCGCACTCCACAGTTCGCCTGGAAGCACATCGACCGGCCAGTCTATTGCGATTCTCAGTGGACGTTTTCCAAGCACTGGCCAGCGTCGCATTCACATCGAGAAAGGAAACGGCACGGCGATTCACTCGCCCCCGAGCAACCGGAAGATGTCGTCATCGTCTGCTGGTTGGCTGGGCTTCTTGGCGGCTGCGATGCCGGAAGACCCCGTAACAGACGCTGAACTGGCGGCGGCAGGCTTGCCTGGTGACGCAGGCGCACGTGCGAGACGCCACGGCTCATGTCGCCGGGTCGAGCGATACTCCATGAGCCGATCGGCAAGACGGTCCAGGGAATCGGCCGTTCGCGGGCAGACCCACCACCAATTGGGCACTGGGTACCTTTCGCCCTGCCTTGGCCGGCGAATGCGTCGGATCGCCTTTGCCAGGCCCCTCACGAAGACTACTTCCTTGATCAACAGGGGGATCTCCACATACATGTCTGGACGCGATCCGGTGATCGTGCCGCCCTTGCCAAGAATCAGTTCCGTCACTTCGTCATCCAGAGGAGGATTCGTCAGGTACAGGGTGCACCGATCTTTTGCGCTCTCCTGAATGAGTACCGACATACGGCAGAAATCAGAGCTGACATCCCTCTTACCGCGATCATCAATCCTGATCGACAGCAGCCCTGAAGACGGGTGTGGACAATCGCCAAACGAATTCTGGTACGATTCCCGCAGGAATCGGGCGAGATCCGAGAAACTGGAGCCTTGTGGGGCTGGATGCGCGGTATTCGCCATTGCTCTTTGAACTCCGTAACTGAAGGTTTTCAGGCGCTGGGCAACCTACCTGGGGCGTGCTCATGCGGCAAAGCAGTGTCAAGTTATCAGGGCCGGTCTCCATTGGATGCCACGGAACCGATTCCCAGGGGTATTCCCCAAAGGCTAAGTCCGGAGGGTTTCGGGGCAGTCGGGTGGCCCCCTCCAGGACACTGGTCCAACTTGAGGTAATCTTTCATGGTTTGGGCATACCCTTGCTTGAGCAGTGAATCGGTTTCGACGCATTCGCAAAGATGCCCGCAGCCGCACCTCTTCAGTAAAGAAACAAGCTGAGCGTCCTTCTG
>Ga0315279_10002994_pt1 | contig 24321 bp, 14 predicted proteins | sample YL17G06_20_MG_FD_203694 | JGI IMG/M metagenome (GOLD analysis project Ga0315279, IMG submission 203694) | Sediment microbial communities from Yellowstone Lake, YNP, Wyoming, USA - YL17G06_20 | ecosystem: Environmental > Aquatic > Freshwater > Lake > Sediment | place: USA: Wyoming | collected...
TGTTCAGCTATGTGGTGGACTACGACGAGGTGGCGCCGTTTGCGCAGCTCCCGAGCGAGTACCACTACAACATCGTGAACGGGTTCGTGTCCGCGGACGGCTGGAAGTACATCTTCTCCTTCGACCTGAACGCGGAGCGGCCCGAGTTCAACATGAAGTTCCCGATACCGCAGGAGATCACGGAGTTCACCTGGATCGGCAACGCCTTCTATCATCTCGTAACCAGGGTGGAGCTGACCTTTGACGGCAAGGAGACGCTCTCGTTCGCTACCGAACCGAACAACGAGCTGCAGACCTTCGCCATCACGCCGCCGCGGAAGGTCAGCGATCTCCGGCTGCGGGTTGCGAGCTGGGAGCGCGCGAGCAAGACCGCCAACGTCGTCGGCATAGACAACATCTACCTGAAGGCCAAGCGGCCGGCCGAGTTCTACCGGACGGTGAGGCCGATGCTGAATGTGGGCGGGCTGATGGAGTACCGCAAGGGGAAGGGCGGCATCGTGCTCTGCAACCTGCTCTTCAAGGACCAGGAGCAGGTGCCGGAGAACGCCGGCAAGAAGCTCTCCATCCTCGCCACCATCCTCCGTAACCTGAAGGCCCCGCTCGCGGGCCAGCAGCAGTAGAGGGCCTGGGGGGGCCGCAGGCCTGGCCGCTGCTGGCGGTGGCCGCGGGAATCCTGTGAGGTTTCATGCGCGAACAACGTCTATCTCTATGGGAGTTGCCAAGCAAGTAGTGGAGCGCACACGGGTGGAGGCCGTCTGCTTGGGAGGGCAGCGCGCGGCGGGCGAGGCCGGAGACGCGGAGCGGGCGCTGGTCGAGCGCGCTCGCCGCGGCGACACTGGCGCCTTCGAGCAGCTCTACCTCAGCCACCGCGCCCAGGCGCACACCCTCTGCCTCTCCCTCTGCGGGAACCGCGAGGATGCCCACGACCTTGTCCAGGAGGCTTTCGTGAGGGCCTACCGCGGCATCTCTCGGTTCCGGGGAAGGTCGTCGTTCTCTACCTGGCTGCAGCGCATTGCGGTCAACGTGTGGCGAGATACGTTGCGCCGCCGCCCGGCCGAGGCGCCAGACCCGGCGGAAGGCGGCCAACCCAGCAACCCGGAGGCGGCCGACCTCGTGCGTGCTGCCATGCTCAGGCTTCAGCCCGAGCAGCGGCTGGTGCTCTCTCTGCGCTTCAGCCAGTCGCTCTCTTACCAGGAGATTGCGGAGGTCCTGCGCTGGCCTCCCGGCCGCGTGCGGATGAGCATACATCGCGCCCGGCGCGCGTTCCGCGACGCCTATCGCCGGGCGAACGAGGCAGAGCCGTGAGTTGTCGCCCCGTGAATAACCTACTCACCGCGTACCTGGACGGGGAGCTTCCCCGGCGTGAGGCGGCTGCGGTCGAGAAGCACTTGGCGGGCTGCGCGCGCTGTCGCGCGGAGGTCGTCAGCCTGGGCCAGGCCGCGGAGGCGCTCCGACTGCTTGCTCTCCCTGAGCCTCTGCCGGACGCGGTGGGCGATCTGCGGCTACGCCTCGCCACTGCGCTGGCCCGCCGGCCACTCCGCGTTGCGCCCGCGGTCGCGGCCGCCGCGGTCGCGGCCGCCGCGGTCGCGGTTGGGGTCATGCTTCTGCTTGCCACGTACCATCGCGCGCCAGTCGCAGTTCGTCCGGACCGCCGCGCGCAGGCGCCCCGTGTCGCGCTGGGGCCCACGGTGCCCTGCACCCCCTCTGCCCTCGCCCCGCGCTCCAGTAGCGCAGGTCCGCGACCTGCGCGGGTGAGTCACCGCCATCCGCAGCCGGTTCGCCCGGAGCGCGCGCGGGGGACCGAGCGGGAGACGCCCCGGCCCGAGGAGCAGCGGATGACTCCGGTCTCTCCCGGTGCGGGCTCGCCTGAGCCGGTGGAGGCAGAGACCGCGCCCGGTGCCGGGGGGGCCTCGTTGCCTCCACAAGGAGTGATCCTGCTGCTAGGCGATCCGGACCGCGTGCTCCCCTCGTCCTCCTGCTATCTCGAGATCTTGTTCCCGGATGGCGCCAGGACGATCAGCGACCAGGCAGTGCAGCGCGACGCGACCGGCAGGCCGCGCGCGATGCAGATCACATACTCCCAGATCGCGCCGGACCAAACGGCGTCGGAACACGGAGGCTGAGAGATGAACGAAGGTCGCTGCTCACCATGGTTGCTGCCCTTCCACTGGCGGACCTGCCTGACCCTAGCCCTCTTCACGATGCTCGTCTCGCCCGCGCTGGGCGGAGGCAGGCAGGCCTCGACCCGACGCGCGAGCACACGCCAGGACGTTGACACGCTGCGCGTGGCGGCGGCGGAAGCGCGACTCGCCGCAGCACGACACGCCCTGGAGGCGGTACGGAAGAGGCGCGAGGCGGGTACGGCCAGCGAGCAGGAGGTGACCGAGGCGCAAGCGGCGGCGGCGGCCGCGGAACGGGCCCTGGCCGAGGCCAAGCTGGCAATGGCTCCCCGCCTGGTCAATCTGGAGCTGAAGAATGCGCCGATCGGAACCGCTCTGGCCCAGCTCTTCTCAAGTACGGGGCAATCCTACACCCTGGCCCAGGTCGAGGGGGAGCAGCCACGCGTGACTCTCGCGCTGCACGGCGTGCCCTTCGACCAGGCCGTAGCCGCGGTGGCCGAGCTCGCCGGCCTGGACCAGCAGCGCCGCGACGGAGTCTGGGAGCTGAAGCCCCGCGCCACCGCCATCACCGTGGGCGGCGGTCAGGTGCCGGTCCTCGGGGCGGTGCACCTGCCCGATGCGGAGCTGGCGGGGGCCTATGCGCGGGCATCTGAGGAACTCCGTGCCGCGCTGGCGGCTCGGGGGGTGCCCACACAGCCGGAATCACCGCCGGCCGCTCCCGGTTCGGGGCCCAGGCGCAGGGAGCAACTGCTGAGCATCCCCGGGGGTGACACGCTGGTGGACCTGGATGTCAAGGATGCGCCACTCGCCGAGGTCGCGGCGCGGCTGTCGCAGGCCGTCCAGGAGAAGCTCGACAGACAGGCAGACGAGGAGAGGAAGTTCCGCGAGAGTGCCGGAATGGGGGGCGGCCAGATCGAGACCCAGGTAGTCCAGATCATCGTAGCCGATGCCGCCAGCGATCTGAAGGTAACAGCGCGTGTGTCCAAATGGCCCGTGAACAGCATCCTCAGCATGATCCTCGACCGCACCAACCTCACCTCCACGATCGAGAGGATCGAACCGCCACGTGCGAGCCGCCTCGCCGAGCGGCCAACAGGTACCGGGGGCCCTTTGCAGGTCGTGCCGACGACCTTCAGGCTCTACCTCGTGCCCATGCCGTTCCTCGAGGTCACCGGGCCCGGAGCGATCTCTGGCCGTCCGAGCCAGACGGGGCGAGACAGCGAGCGGCCTCCCACAGCCGGCGCATCTGACGGCCGCGAACCGACCCTTGGCCCGCGTTGATCCCAACCTGCAGGGCTCGCATGTCTCTGCAGGCTACTCCGCCGAAGCGGCCTCGGCTGCGAAGGGTGGATGCCAGCCCTATGGATCCGCAGCCGGCATGTAGCTGCGGACGCGATCACTATCCAGCCAGCGAGCTACGATGCTGCGGGCGGGCACCTTGGTGCCCCGGTAGACGAAGCTTTGCGTCGTGAAGTTGGCCACCACCTCCACCCGGTCGCCGAATACCGTGCGCTGGACGAGCCGGTCCGGTGTCAGCCACGAGAAGTCTGTCATCGGCAGCAGTGCGACCTCCCGGTGCAGCGGCGAGAAGAATCGGTAGTGGGAGACGATCCGCTCTCGCTGCTTCTCGAACTCGTCGAGGTTCAGGTGGTACAGAGGTGGCACCCCGTAGAGCAGCTCCAGCAGCTCCGTCGTCGCCGCCTGGTCCCGGAACTTCAGGCTCCCGGCCGACCAATGGTGGGTAGCGATCACCGAGTCGTGGAACACGGTCTGGTAGAGTGGGACCCGGAACCGCGGATCGAAGTATCGGGTGCGGTAGGCGGGCTTCAGCGGGACTTGCTTCATCATGATCTGCGGCCCGTCGGGCGGCCAGTAGCCGCCCAGGTAGTAAGGCGAGGCCTTGTTCTTCTGGAGGTCGGGGTCTCCCCAGCCGATCACCGGTGTCATCATGCCATGCGCGAAGTGGATGACCGGGGCCGCGTAGGCCACGCCTCGCTCAGACCCGATCACTAACCCGTACGTATCCCTGATCCACGCCATCCTGTCCAGACGCGCGCGCATGTCGTCCTGCTGGGTGGCGGGGTGCGCGGGTGAGTAGTCGTCCTCCAGATCGCCGTAAGCGTCGCAGTCCACGAACCAGGAGTTGAACGGCTCCGGCAACTCCTGCATCAGGCGCGTGACTCTCGCCTTCACATAGGGCATGGCGACGATGGGATTGAGACGATAGCCCTTCCCCTGGAATCCACGCAGCGGCTGGCCGTTCCGGCGGATGACCGCGCCGGTTTCATAGAGGTGTAGGTCGAACTGCGCGGTCTCCCAGGTGTCGGGCTCATCCGGGCGATGGATGCTCTCATAGGAGTCGTAAGTCGCGACCAGGTAGCCCAGCTCCTTCGCCTTCCGGATCGCCTGGGGATGGCGGAACCCGCCTTGCCAGGAGTCGAGCCCCAGCCAGAGCCGATCCATCCCGGCCGCCGCGAGTCGCTCCATCATCTTCACCGAGACTCCGTCCCCCCACCGATCGCTGCTCACGAACTCGCCCGGGAAGGCCGCCTCCAGCAGTAGGCAGTTCAGTCGCAGCAGCCGCGGGGTGGAGAGACCCGCGGGCCGGGTCGCCAGGAGCTTCTGCGTTTCGGCCGATACCCGAATGCCCCTCCACGCGGCGGCCTGGTAGAAGTCGCTCCGTGCGAGCACCTCGCTCAGCGCGTCGGCGACCTCGCGGGTCAGAGCGCGATAGGCCTGTCCCGGCGACGCGACCTGCTCCACCGCGCGTCGCGCCTCCGGGGAGAGCAGCTCCCAGATTCGGCGTTCCGGCGAGGGGCGGGTGTCTCTGCCCTGCTTGACCAGCTTACCGGCGAAACGCCGCCACTCCCGCACGTCATGCCGGCTGAGCAAGGAGTTGCCCCAGAGGTAGACGTGGGCGGCCCCCACCAGCTTTGCCGCCTCCGGTGTCTTCCTGATCTTGTCCTGGAGGCTGACGAAGTCGCCGTGCTCGATCAGCCACCGGCGGTACTGGCGCGCCGGCTCGACCGGCGAGCGCGGGCCCAATCGGATCACGACTTCGTAGTCCTCCGGCTGCGGGGATGCGAACTCATGCGTGAGTCGGGCGGCGCTCCGCCCCTGGTGCGAGTAGAAGGTGAGCGCGTTGTGGAAGGGGTTGGTCAACAGGTAGGTCACCGAGTAGTCCTTGCAGTCCAACCCCCAGAACGGCATCGCCAGCCCCTCGGTGGTGGTCATCGGACTGGCCTGCACGAGGGAGGACAGCCACTCCGCGTTGTCGGCCGGGACGTAGCTCCCCTCGTCGAGAGGCAGAACATAGGCCAGGACCGCGCGGTCGTGGCCGATGACAGGCCAGGTGATCTCACCCTTGGAGGTTGATCGGAAGCGCACCGATAGCGCCTCCCCTGCCAGCCGCATGCTGACCGAGCAGCCTTTCCCAGGGATCTCCCAGCTCGCCTCCTCCTTGCCCTGCGCCAACGCGCCCGCCGGCCCCAGCCCCTCTTGCGGCGCCGACAGCTCGATCGGGGCCTTCCCACTCGGCCTGGCCGTGACGGCGAGTGTGGCAGGAGCGATTTCGACGCTCCAGGTGGAGTTCGCGAGTTGGAAGCTCTGCGGAGCGCCAGCCGCGTCGCCAGCGCCGAGGCACGCAGTAGTGAGCATGAGGACGAGACACCACACCCGAAGGGTGCGCATTTGCTCCGCCGCTCGCGTGTGAGTCATCAGCATGCCGTCCTCCCGACTGCAGTGGCGCAGGCTTGAAACCTGTCCCACAGTTCTGGTTTCACACAGCAGGAGGGGTTCCCCTGCCGGATATTCCGCTTGCCCCAGGAACGCCGACGAGTCCCGGCGAAGCGGATGCGCCAGTGCCGACGACTTCAGCACCATCACCGCCTTCCCCGACGGAACCGGGCTCCGGGGTGAGGCCCCGCGCGATAGGCATCGCCCTCGTGCTCATTGTCGCGCTCGCCATCGCCGGGTTCTTCATCGAGCTCCAGCTCTTCCTCGCCTACGACTTCAACACCCAGTCTCCGCCCGTGGCGCCGCTGGGCGTAGTAATCCTGGTGGCGCTGGCTAACATGGCGGTCTCGCGGTTCGGCCGCGGCCTGAGCCGCAAGGAGCTGCTGACCATCTACTGCATGGTGACTGTGGGGGCGCCGCTCATTGCCCACGGCACGGTGCTCTGGATGCTCTGCATCACCATTGGCCAGCGCGAACTCGCCCGCACCATGACGGACTGGCCGAGTGCCTTCTTCCAGTACATCCCCTCCTGGTTCGCACCCAGCGACGCGGGCGCGGTCGAGGGGTTCTTCCGGGGCGACTCGACGGTGCCCTGGGCGCTGTGGCTGCAGCCGCTGCTGCTGTGGGGGCTGTTCTTCCTGGCGCTCTACGGGGCCAATCTCTGCCTGCTGGTGATCTTCCGCCGGCAGTGGGTGACGCACGAGCGGCTGAGCTTCCCGGTGGCGCAAGTGCCTCTGGAGGCGATCCAGGATGGAGACCGAGGAGTGGGCCGCCTGTCGCGGTCGCGCGCCCTCTGGATCGGGTTCGGCGTCGTGTTCGTGCTGGCGCTGGAGGAGCGGCTCGCCGGAGTGCTGCCCTGGCTCCCGACGATCCCCGCCACCTCCGACATCGTCCTGGTCCCCTGGCAGCGAGTCGGGCCGCTGGCAGGCATCGGCGACTTCACCATCTCCTTCTGGCCGACCGGCCTGGGGCTGGCCTACTTGATCCCCAAGGAGCTGTCGTTCTCCGTGTGGTTCTTCTGGTACCTGCGGGTGGCCGAGACCGTCGCGGCGATCGCGGCCGGCGTGACCCCGATGAAGCCGCAGGACTACTGGGGCACGGAGTTCCCCGCGCCCTACTACCAGGGCGCGGGGGCCGTGCTGGCGCTGGGGGCGCTGGCCTTCTGGAGCGGACGGCATTACCTGGCGCAGGCCGTGCGGCTGGCCGTCCGCGGCGAGCGCGAGGACGACATCATCTCGCCGCTAGGATCTCGGCTGGCGCTGCTGGGGTTGGGGCTGGCCATCGCCTACATGCTCGGGTTCTGCCTCGCCGCCGGCATGCGCCTCGTGGTGGCGGTCGTGCTGGTGACGCTGGTGCTGACCTTCCATATGGTCTGGGCGCGGCTGCGCGCGGAGAACGGGATGAGCTTCATCGGCTTCCCCTACAGTGCGGGAGCGCTGATGGAGGACCCGCTCGGAACCGCCATTCTCCGGCCCCGCGATCTCGTCACCATCCACGCCGTGGCGTGGACCTACTGGCCGGGGTGGGGCGAGGGCAGCGAGGTCATCACGGGCGCAACGCTGGACGCCCTGAAGATCAGCACCGCCGCCCGCATCGCCCAGCGCCCCCTGCTCCTCGCCATGCTCGGCGCGTTCGGGCTCGCACTGGTGGTCGGCTGCGCCGTCATACTCACGGGGACCTACCATCGAGGGTTCTGGAACTACGACCTGCTCTACAGCAGTTGGATGATCGTCACCATGCGCAACCAGGGCCAGGCCAACTTCGACGGGATCATGCACCCGACCGGCGTGAACGCCGAATCAACGACGGCGGTGGCCGGCGGCATGGCCTTCACCTTCCTGCTGGCAGTGATGCGCACCCGCTTCTGGTGGTGGCCCCTGCACCCGGTCGGATATCTGGCGGCGAACGTCTGGGGAACCCAGTCGTGGTGGAGCCCGATGTTCATCGGGTGGCTGGTGAAGACGCTGGTGATCCGCTACGGAGGACTGCGCCTGTATCAGAAGACCATGCCGGCGGCGGTCGGCATGATCCTGGCCGATCGCTTGCTCAGCTTCTGCTGGCCGGTCGTGGTGGCGCTGGCGCGAAGCTAACTCGTAGGGCAGGAGCTTGCCTCCTGCCCCGCGGCGCTTGTCGCTGCAACCCCGGCCGGGCCTCCCAGGGAGGGCATCACGCGTTCCGGGCGAAAGGGTGACGCACTGACGTGATTACCTCGGCCAACGACGGCAACCATAGGGCGGGCACACCGATGCCCGCCTGGCAGGGATTGGCATCCCCGCCCCACAGACCCCACCGTGGAGGCGTCACCGCCCGCGCGGTGCTCATCGCGCTCGTCCTCACCCCTCTGAACGTTCTTTTCCTCGTGCGGGGGAGCTGGCTGTTCGGCGGGATCACCGGCGACATGTCGCTCTTCATGAACACGGTCGGCACGCTTTTCCTCAGCGCGCTGCTCAACCGCTGGCTCCGGCGTCACCGCCCGCGCTGGGCCTTCTCCGCGGGTGAACTGCTCACCGTCTATCTGACGCTCGCCCTGGGCACCGGACTCACCTGCAGCATCTGGGATGTCGGCGGCGCCGCCCCCATCTACATGACCCACGCCTTCTGGTTCGCCACTCCGCAGAACCGCTGGCAGGACCTCGTGTGGCCCAACCTGCCGACCTGGCTGACCGTCCAGGACCACGACGTGCTAGAGGGTCTCTACTACGGGCAGTCCACTCCCTACACCGCGCAGGTCCTCCGGGCCTGGGCGGCCCCGGCGCTCTGGTGGACCCTTCTGGTCAGCACCATCATGTGGGTGGGCCTCTGCCTGAACTCGATCCTCCGCCGCCGCTGGGCCGACGAGGAGAAGCTGGCCTTCCCCATCACCGTGCTGCCGGTGCAGCTCGCCGACGAGCGCTACTCCCTCCTCAGGAGCAAGCTCTTCTGGGTCGGCGCAGGCGTGGCGGCCGGCATCAGCATCTGGAACACGCTGGTCGCGCTGCTGCCCACACTTCCCTCCATCCCCACCGGCTGGGACTTCTCCATCCTCATTGCCAACAACCGTCCCTGGAACTTCCTGCGGTTCGGCAGTGTCTCGTGGGATCCGTTCTCCATCGGGCTTACCTACCTCATCCCCCTCGACCTCGCCTTCTCCATCTTCGTCTTCGGCGTGATCTGGGCGATGCAGTACGTCGTGTTCGGCCAGCTTGGCTGGTGCGTGAGTTCGTGGTCGGGATTCCCCTACGGCGAGCAGCAGACCGCGGGCGGGTTCATCGCCCTCGCGCTGGTCGCCCTCTGGCTCGACCGGCGCTTCCTGGCCCGGGTGCTGCAGCGTGCGCTCGGGCTTTGCCCTCCGCTCCCGGATGAGAGCGAAGAGGGGCTCAGCTACCGCGCCGGAACGCTTGGCGTGGTGGCCGGGCTCGGGGTGCTGTGGTGGCTCTTTCAGCGCGGCGGCATGGCGGCCTGGGTGACCGGCATCTTCCTCGCCCACTACTTCCTCATGATCATCGTGATGTGCCGCGTGCGGGCCCAGCTCGGCCCCCCGAGCCATCAGTTCTACGGCGCCATGCCGGGCTGGGTGCTGCCGACCGTGGCCGGCACTGACGCCCTGGGACCGCGCACCCTCGGCATGCTCTACATGCTGCGGCCGCTGCTGCTGGAACAGCGCAACAACCCCATGCCCAACCAGATCGAGGGGCTGAAGATGGCGGAGGGCGGCCGCATGGACCGGCGGCGCCTCACTCTCGTCATGGCCGTCGTTCCGATGGTGGCGCTCGTCGCCTTCTTCTGGGCCACGCTCCACACGGGATACCACTTCGGCATGGCTTCGGGGCACACCGTCGGGTGGTACACCCGCATCGGGGGCTGGGCCACCGATGGCCTCCGTTCGGACGCAGAGAATCCCGCCGGCCCCCAGTGGGGCGGGTCGCTGGCGATCCTGATCTCCCTGGCCATCACCTCGGTGCTCTACTACCTGAAGCTGCAGTTCGCATGGTGGCCGCTGCACCCGGTCGCCTACCCCATCTCTACCTCCAACACCATCGCCGGCATCACTCCCGCGCTCTTCCTCACCTGGCTGGTCAAGTCCCTGCTGCTCCGGTACGGCGGACTGCGCGCCCACCGCACCGCGCTGCCATTGTTCCTGGGCCTGCTGGCTGGGGATGCCACCGTCTCCCTTCTGCGTGAGGTGGTGTTCTCTCTGCTGGGCCGACGGGTGTAGGAGGCCGACCACCACCGACGCCCATCTTCTCCGCCCCGAGTACCTCGCGGTCTGGGTGCAAGGGCCAGGTGACGCGTGGGTGGATGACATCTCCCTGCGCGAGATCGTGCCCTCACCAGCAGCCCCTCCTAAGGATTCTCTTGCGTTACGGTTATGCCCGTAACGCAAGAGAATCTCGCCAGACAGGCGTCACGCTCTCTCGCCGGGAGTCTCTTGCCTCATGGTCTAACCGTGAGGCAAGAGACTCCGTAGGTGACACATCCGCGGCGGCGGAGCAGCGCGGCAGAACGCAGAAACGGGGCGCCCGAAGGCGCCCCGCTCTTACGAGAGCACGCGCAATAGCCAGGGTGTACCCGTGGCCGTCCTCAGGGTCTGATCTGGTTCCAGTTCCGGCAGCACGGGTAGGTGCAGTTCTGGATGCCGCCGGTGATCGCCCAGTCCGTGCGGTTCGGCTGCGCGTGGTCTATGGTGTTGCTGATGATCGCTTCCGAGCTCATCCAGGCCGCGTGACCATCTGCGTAGCCCAGGTTCGCGCCTCCCAGGTGACGGGCCTGGCAGAATGTCTTGCGGTACTCGATATCCGTCGCCAGGCGGAGACTGCCCGCGCCGCAGGCCTGGCTGTGCTCGCAGTCCGGATTGTCCCACTGGGCGTGAAGATTATCCGTCGTGTCGTTCCAGCACACGCCGCCGACCATGCAGCAGGCGAGACCGCAGACATCGGGGTAGGCCGCCAGGTTGGCGTCCCACATCGTGTCAATCGCCCCCGTCTCGCCGACCACGACATGCTTGGCGGGGTCGTCAATCTGGCCGGTCTTCAGCTCATAGGTCGTGGGGCACCCGATGGTCTGCTCGAAGCCGCCCACCACCCGCGTGCCGGAGGTGTCGGTGCGATTCGTGGGGCACGCCTCCTGCGCGAAGGAGTCGGTGATGCTGCCGCCCCAGCCGGGCGGGTATATCCCCGTGCAGATCGTGCCATAGCACCCCCATACGTCCTGGTCCTCGTACGCCATGGTGTGAGCGAACCAGTCCGGCCCGGGGCAGATGCTGATGGTCGGGATGCGCTTGGCGCTGGGGCAGCGCCAGACGTCTCGGTTCTTCACGTACTCATCGAAGATGACCGGCCACCTCAGGTACGGATTTGCCGCAGTCGCGTACTGGCAGTTGCTCTTCTGGCCATGCTCATCGAAGGCGGCTTGCACCTCCGCCCGGTGCTCGCTCGGCGGAAACCTATCGTAGTCGGTCAGGTACATCTGGATGGCGAGGGCGATGTTCTTCACATTCGAGAGACACTGGATCTTGCGCGCCGATTCCCTGGCGCGCGCGAACACAGGAAACAGCATCGCGGCGAGGATCGCAATGATCGCGATCACCACCAGCAGCTCGATCAGCGTGAAGCCACGGCGTCTCGTCAACATCGGTTCCTCCCTCCTCCTTCGAAGCCACGCTCTGCCCCCCGTTCGGCAGTCCGCCAGTTGGCGGATTGCTCCTGCCCACTCGGCACTTCGGGTGCCTCGCCCCCCGGCTCGGCCCGTCCCCTGACGGACTGGACCGCCGCGGTGGTATTGCGCCTAGTGCAAGGGAATCCCTCTTGTCGGCCCTCATGTGGCGCAAGGCTCAGGACTGGACGAAGTGATGACCCCAGGAGCACGGGGAGAGCGCGGCCCCACTCCTACCCGCTCACCACCCGCATGGCGAGGTCAGCCCATTCCCAGAGCCGCTGCGGCCGATAGCGGACCGTGCTGATGTCCTTCAAGATGAGCTCGACCGGGCAGCCGTGAAGGGCGCACTGCTCCAGCGTGTTCCGCAGGTCCCTCTCCACCCGATCCGGCTCCCACCTGTCCCCGGCCAGCAGGGCGGGGCTGGGTTTGCGGGAGAAGACGAAGTCCCGCCCGATTCGCTCCGCGCCCTTCGCCACGTCCACCCACGGACTCATCGAGATCTTCCTGACGTGCGGCATCTGTCGGATGATCTCGATCTTCCCGTCCAGCGGCTCACAGCAGCCGTAGTAGCCGAGGCCGAAGCGCGAGAACCACTTGGCGGCGTAGTCCAGCCAGAACTCCTTGTGCATGGCCGGGGAGACCGTCGAGAACACCTGGGCCATGCCGTAGGTCCACAGGTCCCGCGCCCGCGGCCGCCCGGGGTCATAGCCCGGGGCGGGAAGCTCGTCCGTGTACGCGCCGGTGCAGTGGATGGTGTGCTGTCCGAAGCCTAACAGCCCCTGTCGCTCGAGTTGGCCGAGCAGGGAAAGATGCACCTCGGTGAGGCGTGACACGATCCGGTGCATGAACTCCGGCCTGTCCACCAGGTCGAGGATGGTGTGTTCCGGGCTGCGCCACTGGACGATGATGTCCCACGGTGCGAACACCGGGAACCGCCCCTGCATCCGTACGGTGAGCACGCCGCCGAAGATCCCCTGTGCCTTCTCCTCGGCCTCCGACGTGGCCTTCTCGTCGAGCCACACCTCCGGCTCGCGAATCTTCCGGAGATCATCCTCGGTCTGAAGTTGGTCAGTGTAGGCATGACCGACGACATCGTTCCTCGGATCGGTGACCGCGATCCTCTGGGCGATCGGCAGCCCGAAGCCTTCACCGTGGATGACCTTCGGGACCTCCACCACCGGCTCGACCACCATGTCCGCCCGCATGTGTCGCCACGCATAGAGGGTCCGGCGCAGCGTGGTCTCGGTTCCCCGGCAGAACTGGTCCTCGGTCTGGAGGACGAGCTCTTCCCCCACCTCCATCTCGTGCCATGGGATCTGGTCTACCATGACCATGGGGCGAACGGGCCGGAGGCCGTTGAGCGCCTTCCAGAGGGAGATCGTCTCCTGCTGCACGGGCAGGGCCGCGATCTCGGCCACCTGCTGCGCGAGCAGCCTCAGAGTATCCCGGTCCTTCCGGCTCACCGGCATCGGCGGCGCTCCGTTCCTGGTGGTCGCCCCCTCGCACTGGCCCCTTCCCGGCGCCCGCCTTCGATACCTCCTGCCGCCAGGCGAACGAAAAGTGGTGCGCCGCTTCGCCGGCCGAAGGAGGATCGTGCAGGCGGCAAGCAGAACCCCGCATTCCAGATGCATGTACCTCAGTGCGTCGGAACCGTAGTGCTCCGGAGGCGGAAGATGGCGGGCAGCTCAGGAGGCGGTATCTCGAGGCGTGACTTCCTTCGTCAGGCGGCGGCCGGGGCGATGGCCGCGGCCGGCATGGGATCGGGTCTGGCGGCCGCCGGGGCCGGGACAGACCCGGGGCCGGCGAGCTCAGGGGCCCAGTCGGCCGTGCAGCTGCCGGAGGGCGTGAGCGCGGTCTGGGATCTGGTCAAGGCCTTCCAGGAGCAGACACCCACTCGCGCCAGTGTCTGCATAAACGGGCTGTGGCGCTGGCAGCCGGCCACAGAGAAGGCCGATCAGTTGCCGGCCGGCGCGTGGGGGTACTACAAGGTGCCGGGGGACTGGCCCGGGATCAGCGACTATATGCATAAGGAGTCGCAGACCCTCTATCCGCACCCGGAGTGGAAGGCAACGCGGCTCGACGGGGTCACCTCGGCCTGGTACCAGCGGGAGATCACCATTCCGAAGGAGTGGGCGGGACGGCGGATCGCGCTCTCCGCGGAGTGCGTGAATTCCTATGCGGGGGTGTTCATTGACGGCAAGGAGGTGGGCGAGATCCTCTTCCCCGCGGGCGAAGTCGACCTGACCGCGTACTGCGTGCCCGGGCGAACGTACCTGCTGAGCCTGCAGGTGGTGGCGCTGCCGTTGCGGGGGGTGATGCTCTCGTACAGCGACACCAACGCGGCGAAGCAGGTGGCGGGTTCGGTGGAGCGGCGGGGCCTGGTCGGGGACGTGTTCCTAGTGGGCACGCCCAAGGGAGCGCGTATCGAGGAGGTGCGGGTAGACACCTCGGTGCGGAAGAAGGCGATCACCGTCACCACCGCGCTCACCGGGCTGGCCGCCAATGCGGAGTACACGCTGCACGCGAAGGTGCTGGAGAAGGGCCGCGTGGTGCACACCATGCAGACCGCGCCGTTCCCCGCGGCGGACCTGAAGAACGGGCACTTCGTCTTCACCGACGCGTGGCTGGCGAAGAAGCTGTGGGATATCCACACACCGGAGAACACGTACGAGCTGAGTGTCTCGCTGCAGAGCGCGGGCAAGGTGGCGGACACCGCGCTGACGGTGCGCTTCGGGTATCGAGAGTTCTGGATTGACGGCAAGGACTTCTACCTCAATGGGACGCGGCTCTTCATCTCCTGCGTGCCGGCGGACAACGCGGGAGTGAGCGCGTACATGTCCAGCTATGCTCCCGCGCGGGAGAGCTTCGAGCGGCTCAAGGGGATGGGGATCAACTTCGTCTACGGGCATAACTACGGGTGCGAACCGGGCTCGCATCTGCAGTTCGAAGAACTGCTCCGCGCGGCCGATGACGTGGGGATGCTCTTCGCCCTCTCCCAGCCGCACTTCGGGCACTATGACTGGGAGGCCGAGGACGCGGACCGGAACAACGGCTACGCCCGGCACGCGGCCTTCTATGTGCATGTCGCGGGGAGCCATCCCTCGGTGGTGGCCTACTCGACCAGCCACAACGGCTGCGGCTACAACGACGATATGAACCCGGACATGATAGACGGGCGGCAGCGGCCGGCGAATCAGTGGTCGGACCGCAACGCGGCGCGAGCGATGCGGGCGCAGGCCATCATCGAATCGCTCGATCCGGCGCGCATCGTCTACCACCACTCCTCCGGCAACCTGGGCGCGATGCACACCAGCAACTTCTACCCGAACTGGGCGCCGGCGCAGGAGCTGTCGGATTGGCTCGAGCACTGGGCGACCGTCGGCGTGAAGCCCTTCTTCACGGTCGAGTATTCAGCCCCCATGACCTGGGACTGGACCATGTACCGCGGCTGGTACAAGGGCGAGCGCACCTTCGGGAGCGCGGTGGTGCCGTGGGAGTTCTGCCAGGCCGAGTGGAGCGCGCAGTGCCTGGGTGACCGCGCGTACAAGATCACGGAGCCAGAGAAGGTAAATCTCCGGTGGGAGGCGGCACAGTTCCGTGCCGGCAAGCTGTGGTACCGCTGGGATTACCCCAACCAAGTGGGGGCGAAGGTCTTCGATGATCAGCACGAGATCTGCGGCCGGTACACGGAGGACAACTGGCGGGCCTATCGCACCTGGGGCATGTCGGGCAACTCGCCCTGGGATTCGGCGTTCTACTGGCGGCTCAAGCCGGGCGTGAACCGAGCGCGGCGCGAGTTGGTGGTGGACTGGGGGAACCTCCAGCGGCCGGGATTCAGCGCCGACTACATCGGCGAGCAGTACGAGCGCATGGACATGGCCTACCAACTCTCGGACTGGGAGGCGACCGCCGATGGGCAGGCGCTGCTGCGCAACAACCAGCCCCTGCTCGCCTACATCGCCGGCAAGCCTTCCCGCTTTACCAGCAAAGACCACAACTTCCATCCGGGGGAGGTGGTCGAGAAGCAGTTGGTCATCATCAACAACTCGCGCGCGCCGGTCACGTGCGACTACCAGTGGTCGCTCAACCCGCCGCGGCCTATTGAGTCCGGGCGCGGGAGGGTCGTCGTGCCGACCGGCGACCAGGCGCGGGTTGAGATTCGCTGCGCGCTGCCGCCCGCGCTCGAACCTGGCACATACGAGCTGACCGCGACCGCCAGATTCGACAGCGGAGAGAGCCAGACGGATTCCTTCGTGATTCACGTCATGCCGCATCCACCGGCCGTTCGGGCGAGCGCGACGATCGCGCTCTTCGACCCCAAGGGCGAGACCGGCGCGCTGCTCGCCGCGATGGGGCTCCCCTGCCGCCCCGTCGGCGCCGACGACGATCTCTCGCCCTACCAGGTGCTCGTGATCGGCAAGGGCGCCCTGACCGTGGACGGGCCGGGGCCGAACCTCGCCCGGGTGCGCCAGGGACTGAAGGTGATCCTGTTCGAGCAGACCTCCGAGGCCCTGGAGAAGCGGCTTGGCTTCCGGGTCGCGGAGTACGGGCTGCGCCAGGTATTCCCCCGCGTGCCGGGCCACCGGCTGCTGCAGGGCCTGGGCGAGGAGCACCTCCGCGACTGGCGCGGGGAGGCGACGCTCACGCCGCCGCGGCTCAAGTACACGAACAACGACGACGTCTTCAACGGCGCCAACGTGGTGAAATGGTGCGACATCCCGGTAACGCGGGTGTGGCGCTGTGGCAACCGCGGCAACCTCGTCTCCGTGCTCATCGAGAAACCCGCTCGCGGCGACTTTCTCCCCCTCCTGGACGGTGGCTTCGGCCTCCAGTACAGCCCCCTGCTGGAGTACCGCGAGGGAGAGGGCATGATCCTCTTCTGCCAGATGGACGTGACCGCCCGCAGCGAGAACGACCCCGCGGCCGAGACGCTGGTCCACAGTATCCTCGACTACGTGTCCTCCTGGCAGCCCAGCCCCAACCGCGAGGCCGTCTATGCCGGCGATCCCGCCGGGCGCACCTACCTCGAGGCCGCCGGCCTCGCGGTCCGTCCCTACCAGCGCGGTCCGCTCTCCTCGGGCCAGGCGCTCATCGTCGGGCCTGGCGGAGGAGCCCAGTTGGCCGCCAGCGCGCCCGCCATCGCCTCCTGGCTGAAATCCGGTGGCCATCTCCTGGCGATCGGCCTCGACGAGGCCGAGGCGAACGCCTTCCTTCCGTTCCGCGTGAGCATGAAGAGAGAAGAGCATATCGCCGCCCAGTTCGGGCGGGCCGATGTAGACTCACCGCTGACAGGCGTCGGCTGCGCGGACACCCTGATCCGCGACCCGCGCGAGCTGCCTCTCCTCACCGGCGGCGCCTCGGCGGTGGGCGACGGCGTGCTGGCCGTGGGCGGCGACGGGAACGTGGTCTTCTGTCAGTTGGCGCCCTGGCAGTTCGAGTACCGCAGCCCAGACGCCCCTTCCGCGCCGGCCATCGAAACCTTGAAGATGAACCTCAAGCGGACCTACCGCCGCACCAGCGTCTTGCTGGCCCGCCTGCTGGGCAATATGGGAGTGGCCGGATCCACTCCCCTCGTCGGCCGCTTCGGCCAGCCATTGACGCCGGCCAGCCCGGACAAGCGCTGGCTGGAGGGCCTCTACCTGGATCAGCCCGAGGAGTGGGACGACCCCTATCGCTTCTTCCGGTGGTAAGCCGCGTTGTGGGAGCCCCGTCCGCGGGGCGATGATGAACCCAGGTCGCCGGGAGGATCCGGCTCCCACAGTCGCGGGACGGGCAGACCCACGCCCGCTCAGAAGTAGTAATACCGGTACGTTTGCTGGTGCAGAATGCAGCCGACGAGGGACCAGCCGACCCCGACGAAGGCCTCGCCGATCACCAGCCCGAGGAAGAACGGCAGGGCCTGTGTGTAGCCGCGGCGGCCGCCATAGCGCAGGATCAGGCTCTTCACGACCCAAGCGAAGAAGAGCGGCAGCCAGTAGCTGCTCGCGGTGGCGGTGCTCGCCAGGCTGTAGGCCACCGGGTCGAAGGGCCAACCGGGCATCCGGAGCCGCATCGCCTGGAGCCCGAAGCAGGTCAGCATCCCGATCACGATCGCGACCATGGACTGGGGCCTGCCGCCGGTCGGCGTCGCCAGCATGTGGTCCAGCCGGCCGAAGCTCTCCGTGCCATACCACATGGTGCGCTGGCCGAGGGTCTTGCTGCTCATGTAACCCAACTGCTGTCCGAAGTACAGCACCGTGATGATGCAGAGCGACATCCCCACCACCCACGCCAGCAGCACGCCCCAGAAGAACGGCGTCTGCCTGGCCCCGGTGCGCGGGGCTGACCCGATCCGCAGCGCCTCGATGCTGTGCGGCATGGGATGAGTGAAGTTCTCGGCGGTGTACCAGATCTGCATCGAGAGCATTCCCAGCGCCCGCGGCCCCAGCAGCGCACTGCCCATCACCTTCGGCATCACGATGTCGGGCGTGTTGAACTCCACGTCGTGGAACGGCGCGCCGAACTCGGCCCGCAGCCGGGCGATGCTGATGGAGATCACCAGGAATGCGAGGATGAACACCACCGATACCACCGGAGCCGCGCTCACCCAGGTGAGCAAGGCCGCCAGCAGCACGGAGCCCAGCGCCGCCCCGACCAGGGCATGAGGGTAGCTGATCGCCTCCTCGTGGTCCTGGGAATCGGGGAGGCGGCGGAAGAGCTGGAGCAGCGCACGCCGGAAGTCGAGCCGCGAGGCCCACAGCGCCATCACGCCGAGGGCCAGGTATCCGCCCTGCACCTGGTCCGGGATGTACGGGAAGATGGCCTCCGCGCCAATCCCCGGGTAGGGGTATCCAAGCCCGGCCACCCCCAGGCGAATCGCGTTCCAGAGGAGGTAGAAGAACCAGAAGGAGAAGAGCACATCCAGCGGCATCAGGAAGCCCAAGCCCACCACGAAGGGGTAGAACGAGACCCCGAAGGCTCCCCACTGCATCATCGTCCAGGGGAAGCCCCAGGCATTGAGCCGGTCGGCCAGGTCGTTGTACTGCACGGCCAGCGCCGGTAGCGCCGGGTAGATCCTATGCAGGTTGTTGAGTGCATCCACCGAGCCGGCCAGAAGGATGCCCAGCCAGAGCAACCGGTTCCTGAACAGCGGCGTCCCCGGGTTCGTCATCGCCAGCGGGACCTGGGTGAGCGGGAAGTTCAGCCTCTCGCGGTCGGACCACTGCCTGCGAAGCAGCACCGACAGGCAGAGAAACACGTACACCAGCACCGCGAAGAACATCACCCACCAGGCCATCGGCGGCAGCCAGGCGCGCCAGTACTCCCCGATGGCCGTGCTCTCGTCGGCGCCCTCGTAGAAGGTCTTCAGCGCCGGCAGGTCCTTGACGATGAACCAGGACGGCAGGGAGTTGACCACGCTGGTGAGGTCCAGCCGCGCCTCGGAACCCATCTCGCCGCCGTGGCCAGGTGTGCAGTACCAGGCCATGTAGCCGGCAACCGTGGGCAGGGACTGCGTGTACCAGAAACCCGAGGCCGCCGTGCCGACTACCAACACTACGTACGCTATCAGCAACTGGGCCTGCGACAGCCGCCAGCGTGGGCGCAGCCTTCCCACCACCGAGTTCAGGCCCACCAGCAGGGCCAGCTCCAGCACCACGTTCAGCGGCAAGGACATCTGCGTCGCCAGCGCGCCCCCCAGGACGGTCTCGTTGTAGACCGTCCACAGCACCGTGGGCGGCAGCAGCGCCAGGCCTACCAGCAGCCCCGGTATGGGGCGGAAGCGAGGGCGCGCGCTCGCCTCCGGTGGGACGCGCTCCGCGCCCTTTCCTGACCGGGAAGAGTCAGCCTGCATAGTATGCTCCGCGAAGATGGCCGAGCCAAGTTGCAGCGGGGCGTGCCCCAGACCTGCCCTACCACAGCGCGGCGGGCGGCCCGTCCCTGGCAGGTTGGAAGCCTGCCCTACCTGCTGCCGCGGAAGGCCGCCGCCAGCCTGGCCATCCCCTCGGCCATCACCCCACCATCTGAGCCCAGGCCGACGAACGTGAAGCCTGCCGCGATCGTGTCAGGGACCTGCTCCGGGCGTCCCAACAGGATTCCCGCGGCCTTCCCGGCTCGCCTGCATGCCTCCGAGACCCGCGCCAGCGCCGCCTTGAACCTCGGGTGGTCGTACTGGAGCACGATTCCCATGCTCGTGCTCAGGTCCATCGGCCCGATGAACAACACATCCACCCCGTCCACCGCCGCGATCTCGTTCGCACGCTCCACCGATCCTTCGGTCTCGACCTGCACCACTGTCAGCAACTCGTCGTTCGCGCGCGCGAAGTAGGCCTGGAACTCCCGGCCGAAGTCACATGCACGGTTGAGGCTGGCCACCCCCCTGATCCCTTGCGGCGGGTAGCGCATCGCCGCCACCGCCTGCTTCGCCTCCTCGGCATCGGCAACACACGGAACCACCACCCCCGACACCCCGAGGTCGAGCACCCGCTTGAAGCGCGGCGCCTCGTTCCAGGCCACCCGGACCAGGGGAGCCGCGGGAGTCGCCGAGACGGCCTGCACCTGGTGCACCATGCTCTCGTGGTCACCCGCGCCATGCTCCATATCAATCACCACCCAGTCGAATCCCGCGCTGGCCGCGATCTCGGCGGTGAGACTTGAGCCCAGGTTGAGCCACGTCCCGATCACCAGCTCACGCTTCAGAACCCTCTGGCGTATCCACTTCATACCGCGCATTTCATAGCCTCCCGTCGTGGCGCTGCCCCTGTGTGGGCATGAAATGCGCCCGCGAATGCGAAATGTCCTTGCCGCGCTGTCTCATAGCCCGCCCACGGCGGGCTATGAGACAGCCTATGGCAACCTCACTTTCGCGAGCGCTGTAGGGCGGGGACGCCGAGCCTGCTGCGCCGGAGTAGCCTTCGGCTGCGATGGCTGGACCCCGCCTGCCGTCTGCCGGTGTTCCCTATTCGCTTGCAGAGGCAGGGCTTCCTCGGAAGACCTGCACAGTCGGCGGCACGCAGGGAACCTGGCCCCTCCGGCGAAGGCTACCGCGTCTGTCCGCTGGAGGATCGAGCCGCTCGGAGGAAGATCCATGAAAGTCCTGGTCACCGGCGCGAGCGGGCGCTTTGGGCCCTGCCTTGTCGCCGAGTTGGAGCGCGGAGGCCACGAGTTGGTGCTGATGTCCCGCTCCCGGCCCGAGGGAGCGGCGCGCTGGCCCTGGGTGCAGGGCGACATCACGAGCTTCGATGACTGCCTGCGGGCCACCGATGGCGGGATCGAGGCCGTCCAGCACGCGGCGGCGAACCCCTGGGCGAGCGATCACCCGGAGTCCAGGGCCAGCTACGAGAAGCGCGGCGTCCCCTTCGACGACACCATGCGCACCAACATCATGGGCACCTACTACCTGCTCCAGGCCTGCCTCGAGCGCGATGTCCGCCTCTTCGTCATGACGGGCAGCAACTGCGCACTGGGCCACGGCGGCCGGATCAGCCGCAGGGAGTTTCCTGTCAAGTACCTGCCCATAGATGAGGATCATCCCTCGGATGTGGAGGACTCCTACTCCTACAGCAAGCTCGCGGGCGAGGGGCTGCTCGCCTCCTACTCCCGCGCCTACGGGATGAAGACCTATGCCCTCCGCTCGGCCGGCATCTGCAATGCAGTTCGCAGGCAGGAGATGGCCCGCAGCGCCGGGCCCGCCGGCGGCTGGAATCCATGGATGTGGGCCTGGATCGCCTGCGAGGACCTGGCCTCGGCTCACCGGCTGCTGATGGAGAAGGCGGACTCGCTGCCGCCGCACGCCGTCTACTTCTGCAACAATGACGACACCACCGCGCTGGAGCCCAGCCGCGAGCTGGTGAGGCGCTTCAAGCCCGAGTACCTGTCGCTCTGCCAGGACCTGGAGGGCCCTGCCAGCTTCCTCTCGAACCGCCGGCTTCGCGGCGTAGGCTGGGAGCCGCGCATGTCCTGGCGGGATGCGCTCGGAGCGGAAGGAGGCTCGAAGCGATGACCAAGCCCGTCGGAATGGGAGTCGTCGGCGCTGGCGCCATCGCGCTCCGCGGGGTGCTCAACCACCTGGCGGTCGAAGATGCGCACGACCGAGTGAGGCCCGCGGCCGTCTGCGACCCGGTCCCGGGGCGCGCGAAGGCCGCCTCCGAGAAGTTCGGCGTGGCCCGCTGGTACGAGACCTATGAAGAGCTGCTCGCCGATCCGGCCGTAAACGCGGTGAGCCTGTGCTCCCCCATCGGCCTCCACTACGAGCAGGGCGTGCAGGCCATCGAGGCCGGCAAGCACGTGCACTTCAACAAGACCATGGCGATTACGGTTGCCGAGTGCGACGATCTGATCGCCCGGGCGGCCGCGCGCAATGTGCGGCTGGTCGCTTCCCCGGGGATGATGCTGCATCCCCATAACCAGCGGATTCGCGATGCGGTCCGCGGCGGCGCGATAGGCCGGGTCATCTGGGCCATCACCGGCGTCAGCGGCGTCGCCGAGTATCATCTCGGCGAGGAGTACCGCACCGGCGAGGACGTGCTCACGGCGGTTGACCCGACCTGGTACTTCCGCAAGCCCGGCGGGGGGCCGCTCTACGACGTGATCGTCTACTGCCTGCACAATCTCACCGGCATCCTCGGGCCGGCGCGGCGTGTCACTGCCCTCTCCGGCCTGGCACTGAAGGAACGCGAGTTCCGCGGCGCCACTATCAAGTGCGACATGGATGACAGCACCTTCATGCTGCTCGACTTCGGCGAGACGGTCTATGCGGTGGTCTACGGGACCGTCTCCGGCGGCGTCGCCCAGGGCTTCCAGCCCACTATCTTCGGCACCCGCGGTTCAGTCATCGGCACCGAGGTCAATGGTGAACCCATGCGCCGGGAGGGCGAGGGCATGCCGCACTGGACCGGGCCGCATGGGAAGATGCCCGAGGCCCACGTCTACGAGGACGTGATGCAGTTGGTGGACTGGGTGCGAGAGGGAAAACCGTCGGTCGCCAATGCCGAGCATGCCCGCCACGTCATTGATATCTTCGAGTCCACCTACCGCTCCGCCGAAACCGGCCAGACTGAGAACCTGGTCACGGCTCAGCGGGCCTGGTGAGCGTCACTGGCGACGGGCCCGCCACCATCGGCGAAGGGTTGGCACCGTCGCGTAGCGAAGCAGTAGGCACCTTGACCCACCATCTTCGTGGCAAGGCGGCGTTCCCGTGAGGCGCATCCTGGCGACGGCTGCGAAGCAACGTCGCAGCCTTTGGCACAGGCGGAGGGGGGTGCTGATCGGCCTCGGCCTCGGGCTGATGCTGGCGTTCGTCACCTGGGTGGCGTATCTTGACGGCGGCACCCAGGGCAGCTTTATCCACTTCTTCTACATCCCCATCGTCCTGGCCAGCTACCTGCTCGGCGACGTGGGGGGGATCGTCACCGCCTTCGCGGCCGCCCTGCTGGCCGCTTTCCTGCCGCTCGACGTGACCGGCGATACCTCGCAGCCGCTCAAGGACATCATCATCCGGGTCATTCTCTTCTATTTCATCGGAGTGGTGACGGCTCGCCTCTTTGCCAAGCTCGACGAGCGACGCGAGGATGCCTCCAGTCTGCTGGAGGTTTCCCGCACCGTCAACGCCTCTCTTCGCCCCGGCCAGGTCCTCCGCACCATCGCGGAAACCGCCGTCCATATCACCGCGGCCAAGGCCTGCTCCATTCGCCTGCTCAGCACCGCGCCGGCTGTGCAGCAACGGCGCAGCTTGGGCAACCCGGCGGGGGCTGCGGAGCAACCCCGCAGCCTGGGTGATGAGCTCATCCCCGCGGCCAGCTACGGGCTCAGCCTCGACTACCTGGCGAAGGGGCCGCTCCGGCTCTCCGAGAGCCCGCTGGATCGAGAGGTGCTCGCGGGGCGCTCGGTCAGCATCCTTGACGTGCGCCACGATCCCCGCTTCCGCTACCGGGAGGAGGCCGCGACGGAGGGTCTGGTATCGGTCCTCTGCCTGCCGCTGCGCCATGGGGAGGAGGTCTTCGGGGTGCTTCGGGTCTACTCGGGCACGAGGCATTACTGGTCGCGCCGCGAGGTAAGGCTGCTCCAGGCCTTCGCCGATCAGGCCTCCATCGCGATCTACAACGCCCGATTGCACGAGGGCCTCCGCCGGAGCTACTGGGAGACCGTCAGCGCGCTGGCCCGCGCCATCGAGGCCAAAGACCCCTACACTATGGGTCACTCGGAACGGGTCACCGACTACGCGCTTCAGCTCGGACGGGCGCTGGCCCTGAGCCCGGAGCAGATGGAGATCCTGCGGTTCTCTGCCACCCTTCACGACATCGGCAAGATCGGGCTGACCGACGAGTCCGTCGCGCGCTCCGGGCATCTCGACATGAGCGACGAGATCCTGGTCCGCATGCACCCCCTGATCGGGATCAGCATCCTCCAGCCCGTGGAGTTCCTCGCCCCGACCCTCGACGCGGTCCGCTACCACCACGAGCGCTGGGATGGCAAGGGTTACCCCGAGGGGCTGGCCGGAGAGCAGATCCCGTTCCTCGCGCGGGTGTTGGCGGTGGCCAACCTCTGCGACCGTCTCCAGACCGGGTCACCCGGCCGGCCGGGCTTTTCCCCCCGGGAGGCCGCCCGGGAACTGCAGCGGCTGGCCGGCTCCGCCCTCGACCCCAATCTCGTCGACGTGTTCCTGCACGCCCTCACCGCCGCGGCCCAATAGCCGCCCGCCTTCACTCCGACTTCTCAGGCTTAGGCTTGGCCGCGGCAACCGGAACGGCATCTTCCGCCGCGGCCTTCTTGTCCTCTGGCTTGCGGTTGTCCGTGCTGTAGAACCCCGGCCCCTTGAAGATGATGCCCACCGCCCCGAACACCTTCTTCCCCCGGC
>Ga0315279_10002995_pt1 | contig 24318 bp, 20 predicted proteins | sample YL17G06_20_MG_FD_203694 | JGI IMG/M metagenome (GOLD analysis project Ga0315279, IMG submission 203694) | Sediment microbial communities from Yellowstone Lake, YNP, Wyoming, USA - YL17G06_20 | ecosystem: Environmental > Aquatic > Freshwater > Lake > Sediment | place: USA: Wyoming | collected...
AAACTCATTGTACCACCTCCAATAATGTATAGTGAGATTGGTGCGGGGAGATAGCCGTCAATGTTTTTGAGCTCCTGATCGATGTATGCTCTCTCAAATGTTGGCATATTACCGTACTCCATATTGTTTGGCAAGGGTTTCATAGTCTTTCCAAGTAGGGAGGAATTTGGTTTTGGGTATATGCGTTCTAAGGTAGTTTAGGAGTATTTGAATGTGATCGGTGAGATTGTAGAATCGTGCTTTTTTTACCAGGTCGGCTGGCATTGTTTTTTCCAGTAAGAGGAGTGCATATGCGTTGTAGGTTTTACTTGTCCTGTCGATAAGGATGGTGTGAAGGATAACGTCTGCAATGGTAAGTGGTCGTTTGGCAGTGTAATAATATTTGCTGTTGCTTACGAGTGGAAGGCCGTAGTTGGAGAAGACGGTGACCGCGGTTTTTTGTACGCTGGTAAGGTCTTGCTTGGTTTTAAAGAGGAATTCATTGCCATGCTGCCAGAGGATTACTACATCATCGGTAAGCATTGATGCGTGGCGGTAGTGCTGAAATTCCATGTAGGTTGTGGCGAAGTCGTAGATTTTCTGATGGACGGGATTGATGGTGTAATTGTCGTCTGTTTTTAGAATGATGCCGTACGAGCTGAGTTGTCTGATGATTTTGTAGATCCATTGTCGTGTTACTCCTATCGTTCTTCCTAGTTCTTTGATTGTAAGCGGGTAACTCATTGATGCAATGAGAGTGAGGTTGGTGTGGGTGAGGATGTTTTCTAGGGGGAGTCTAGGGAAGAGTGTGATGATTTCTTCGAGTTTTTGTGCTAGAGTTGTTTTTTCTTTTTGGATGAGCATTGTTTTCCCATTTCGTTGTTTGGTTGCAAGGCCATTATTGATGAGTTTTCCTGTGATTTTTGACGCAGATGAGGGAGAGACATCTAACTTTTTTGCTAGACTTGCCACTGTTGTAGGGAGAAGTTTGAAGGCGTGTATCTCATTTTTCGAAATCATATGTAAACTATATGTTAAAACTTATTTATATAATTTTCCTTTTAGTTTACATTATTCGTTATTTATTATACCTCTTGCTCCATTCATCGTATGAGTAAAATCTACTAGACTTTTTTCTGCCATCAGAACTTGTGATTGGGATTTTCACATCTGATCATTTCTGTTTTTATAAATTCAAAAAGTATAAAAAAATATTTATTATCGTAAATAGTAAGGGAATCTGAGAATAATGAGCATCATAGGTACAGAAGGATTTGTAGCATGGTTTTATGCAGTCACCTGGAGATTACTTCAAGATTTCAGCAGGAAAACCTACGGAAAATACATCACGCACATTATCGGATTACTGTTCATGATCCTTGGTCTCATTCCTATAATAAAACTCATGAACCCTGTGTTTGTGTTTGGTGGGATAGCTCTTCTTCTTGGCGGGATTGTCATATTCTCTATTCCATTCTTTGTTATAAATAAAGGGTAATAATTTCATCAAGGAATCATGATAGAGTTCTCCTGTTGGACTGAATTTATGATTAGATGCTTTTTTTTTCATCATACTTTCTGATAAGATAAAAAATCACAAAAAAATAGAGATTTTTTTTAAAGAAAAGGCAGTATTATTTTACGATAGATTCAAAGAAACCGTCTGAGCTTTTTTCTTTTTATAATATTCCTTAATATATTTTTTTCGTCTCTCTTTTACCTCAGGTCTCACCAAATATTTCTTAAAATATTCTGTTCGTTTTTGTTTAACATACGGTCTTTTACTATATTTCCGTGCCCACTTCCTCTGACGTTCTCTTACTTCAGGTCGTTTACTATACTCTCTATAATATTTGATCATTTTCTCGTGAACCTTTGGTCTACGGATGTATTCTTTATAGATTTTATTTTTACATTCTCTGCAGACAGGATTGAGACCATCTCTTTTATCATTATTTCTCGTAAATGCTGTATATGGAAGAACTCGTTGACATTTTTTACAGGATTTTTCAGCAGGAATAACTGGTTTTAAGGTTGCTTTTCTTTTTTTCCGTGATTGTTTACTGATTTTCAAAGCACATTCTTTGCACTGTGAACTTAATCCATCTTTTCTCCTCTTTATTGGATAGAAATTTGAATATGTGAGGACTCTACCACAGGTCGAACATTTCTTTTCAAAAGAGGGAAACAGACTGAACGTGTCTTCTTTTGAGTATTGACGTTCTTCCGCCCATTTGATGGCATAGGTGATTAATCTATTAGCTTCGCATTCTTTACAAATCGATGTTAATCCGTCCTTTCTTCGATTATTCATATTGAAAAACGTAATCGGGAGTACACGATGGCATCGTATGCACTTTTTTTCAGCCAGAATCTCTTGAGCGGTGGTGCGCTCTGTTCCCCATCGTTCCATATACTCTTGTTGTCGTGTTCTTTCGCATGCGATGCACACTCCGCTGAATCCATCCTTCCAGTATCGATTCTTGTAAAATCTATTTACAGGGAGAAATTTATGACAAAGAATGCATTCTTTTTCCCGTATTGTTCGTTTTACTTGAGTGCGCTCCTCCTCCCACTTCTTTGCGTATACTTTTTGTCTTCGTAACGTACATTCTCTGCAATAGAAACTCACGCCATCCTTCCAGCCTTCCATGATGTAATATGCAGAAACAAGTAAATCACGATGACAGGAGGGACAGAGCTTATGAGTTATTGGTTCTTTTGTACGAAGTTCTGCTCGCCAGAGCAATTTCTTTTGTTTTCGTTGCTGTGCCTGACATGATTTACATGTGTGACTGAGTCCATCTTTTGAATTCCCGAAATAGGTAAATTGTGTTCGTGGATACCGTTGACCGCAGATGTTGCATATTTTTTCTTTCGGTACATCGTTGTCTTGGTTTCGTTCGCGTATCCATTTTTCTTTCAGTATTATCTGTCGTTGGTTTTTACAGTCTTTGCAGATATGACTCCAGCCGTTCTTATGGTATTTATCTTTTCCAAATGCACTCATTGGTTTGATTTGATGGCAATCCTTGCATTCCTTTTCTGTGAGAAGATCGGTTTTTTTCCCCCGTTCCTGAGTCCATCGATCAGTTAATGCTCTGATTTTCTTTTTTTTGCAGTCTTTGCAAAGAGGCCGTACTCCATCCGTGTATGCGCTATCTTTATCAAACTCAGACAACGGCTTGCGCTGATGGCATTTAGTACATATCTTTCCTTCTAAGACTACCTCAGTCATCCTCAACATCGTCTATGGAATGTTACAAAAAAACTATAGTTGTATGATATAAAAGGTTTTACTTCTGCATTGTGAATAATTTATGGTAATATTTTAGATAACTGCTTCCGGGCTCTGATGAGTTGTTCTGATTCGCCGTTGTTTCCTCATTCATTGTTTGTTGTTTTACTTAGTACTCTCTCAACATCTTATCTGAAACATGATCAAAGGTTAGTGATCGGAATCATGATTTGAATTCTTGATAGTAACTGAAAAATGATGGTCTACTTTTTTTTATAACCAAACTTTTTATTGTAGGTTGGATGATCGACGAAATCAAGAACAAAGGCTATAATTTCTATCTTTGTTTCATCATCTGTTAAGGTATAGAGCATCCTCCAATAGTTTGGGAGTTCAACACGGAAGAGGTTTTTTACGTCATATTTCTCTTTGTATTCCTGTGGTATGAGATCTTTTGCGATTGGGTCTCCATAATGATAGTTCATTTTGATTAACTCTACTTTTTTATTGATTGCGTTTAGGATAATACGTTCTGTCTTTGATGTTGGTGCTTCTTTATTGAGGTGTATGTAAACTTCTTCAGCTTCCGGTGAAAGAACTACTCTTACTTTTTTCATAGTTCAAGGCCCTCAGAAATCGCTTTTCGTAGGTGTGGATTGGTATTGTGAATCCAGGTGATTCCTTTGAGGCTGACCGCGATTTTATTGCTTGTTTCGAGATAGGCGAGGATGATCATGAGGGTATTGTGATTTATTTGTTTAGGAAGATGTTTTTTTATCTCTGAAATTTTAATGACGCTTTCGTTCATGTTTTGAAGTGTGTGCTCAACCATGAGAACCGTGTTTAACGTGGGCGAATGGTTGAGTTTGTATTCTTGAACAGTTTTTGACATTTTTATCACCAATTGTTATTAACTAATAACTATATGGTATTAGATAGTATATAAATATTTCTCTAATTTCTAGGAAAATGCCTGTGAATAGATGATGAGATTCAAATCAACGAATCATGATAGAGTTCTCCTGTTGGAATGGGTTTATGATTAGATTCAAAGATAGTTTAATCAAAAATCATGATTAGATTCTTTGGTTTGTGCCTACGATAATGATTAAGTAGTGATAGTTTATTTAAAATAGGAATATGAATAAAACCCATCGATTAGCCCTTGAAGAATTCACTACCAAAGCGAAGCACTTACTAAAAGATAATTTAGTGGATATTCTCGTTTATGGCAGTGTTGCTCGAGGGGATGAAAAAGCCGATTCTGATATTGATATCATCGTTGTTGTGAAACATCATATGTTCAAAACTCAGATGCGACTTGCAGCACTGGCATTTGATATCTTACTAGAAACTGGTGAATATATCTCTGTCCAGACGATGAAATCTACAGATCTCAAACGAGATACAATTTTTATGCAGAATGTGCGGAGAGAAGCAATCCATGCCATATAAACAATATTTGGATCAATCTGAAGAAGAACTGGATGCCTCTCGTCTCCTCTTTGAAAAAGGATTTTACCGTGAGGCAATCTCACGAGCATATTATAGTATGTTTCATGCGACTCAAGCACTTCTTTTTCTGAAAGAAATATTTCCTAGGAGTCATAAGGGAGTCATTCAAAAATTCGGTGAAGAATTTGTGAAATCTGGTGTACTCGAAACGAAAATGGGGCATCTTCTCTCTCAAGCAGAGTCAATGAGATTGAAAGCAGATTACGATGTTGGGGTGAAGATCACCAAAGATGAATGCGAAGAAATCCTTGACAATTGCGAATTTTTCATCTCAAAAATAAAAGTAACGATAAAAGAAATAAAATGATCAAATTATTATGAAGGATTTCTCCTGTTGTGAATAGCTTATAATTAGAGATTTTTTTTCAATAATCAAAACTTATGATTATAGGTCATAGTTTCATCTCGGAATCATGATTAGATACTCCTGTTGGACCTGATTTATGATTAGATAAAAAATTTGATAGATTAGAGTCTCTATAAGTGATATTTTATAAACAATTACATTGTTACGATATTTTGTAATGGAGACCGAAATGGAACAACTTCATAGAAGAAACTCACCGGATATTCCAAAATATGTTGTTTATAGAGATACTGATTACCCTACTAGCTGGATAGATAATAATAAATTAGATAATTATAAAAATGCAAATACAATTGTTGATTACCTAACTAATAAAACCACAAAAAATGTGCCAATTCCATTTGTTGAAAAGAATGGGGACAAACTTAGAAATTGGATGGAAAATCTAATTAAAAAAGAAAGCGCAAAAGGATATGTTGTAGTATTTTCTCAAGATGTAGTTCCCGAAACTGTTTTCTATGATAAATCTGATTGTTTAATAAGAGATTATTTAAATTTTGGTGGTAGGGTAGTCTGGATTGGAGATATTCCTTTTTCAATTAAAGGAAAGAAAAAAGAAAAAATTCCTATTTTAAAAATCATAGATGGCCAGGCACAATATGTCGGTGAATATCCCGATTTAGAGGGAATGCGTTTTAATGATACATATGCTTTGCTCGGTTCCTTTCCGGCTTTTGCATTTTCAGAATCAAAGGTTGAAATAACAAAAGAAGGACTCGAAAAGGGCTTAAGTAAACCATGGTATAGTATTAGACCTGTACATCCAAGATATATCGCTCCTTGGGGGAAGAGAAAGAAGTATATCCTAGCAAATAGCAACTTAAGATATCCACTAAGAGATCAAGATATAAATCCTCAAAGGGTTAAAGGGGAAGGTGCCAGTGCTTTTTCTTCGATAAAGAGTATGGCAGAATTTTTACATACCTCTTTTAGCCTTCCTGCGATATTAATTGCACTTTTATCTGCATTTTTTGTTTGGATTATAAATCTATCAAAAATTAATGTTAATTATTTTTTATTAGGTTCCATCTTATTATTTTTTTCCATTATAATTTTTTTAATATGGATTTATATCAGAAAAAGAAAAAAGTGTTTTGCGAGTGCATGGATAAAAAGTTTTCAGAATGATGGACAGTTTATTAGAATTTGGGATTGCAGACCAAAAGATGTACCAGATCAAATGCTTAAAGATTTATATCAAGTAGCAATTCATGATATGGAGTAAGTAATTATATTTACAATAATCATTTCCATTTCTGCAGTTTTTATTATTGAGAAATGTCTTTAGAATTATATCTAAATATTTGTTTTTTCAAAGTATTCTTTCACCATATCATCACTTACATGATCATACTGTAGGGTTGTCTCGATTTTACTATGTCGTGCTTTCCGTTGAATGATTTTTTTTACATTGATTACATACTGTTTTTTATCAATGAACTATAATGGATTTCTCCGACAAAAACAATTTTAATTAGAGTCCGTAACAAGACTCAATTATAGTTATTTTCGAAATCTATAAATATTGAATTTTCTCCATCTTTTTTGATTTTTTAAATTATTTTTCTCCTTATTTTCTTCTTCTTTAATAAAAATGTATGCTCCTAAAAGAATAGAGAATACTAGAACTATAAACACAATAATAGAACCTATTGTAAATAATTGTGGGCAATTAAAAATTATATAATTAAAAATCACGCCAAAATAAAAGGGAATACTAATTACCTCTCCGATGTAAAAAATGACTTTCATAGATTTTGTTTTTTCGACTTTTTTCTTCAATCCACCTACATATAACAATCTTAAAACGATTAAAGTAATTCCAGTGGATATTAAAATCCAAAACACGGTAACTTCTTGATTTCTAGTGAAGATAAAATGTAGTTGATTATTATCAGCGGATACATTGATATGCCAGTCTTTGGTCGTTCTTGAATAGGCGTATCCATCGAGAGTTAAATTAATATATTCTGTATTTACCTCATCGACTGCATTCAATTCTATAGATTCATTGTATTCATCGAATGGATATTTAAATGAGTCCCCTTTTGCTCGGAGTGGAATGTTAACACGATAAATACTTTGTTTAGGATAAATAGGCGTAACGGTAATTGTTTGTTGCATATCGTCATTTGGAGTTGAAATTTTAATATCTCCAATAGATATATCTGAGGTAAGAATAAGATCGAAGGCTACATTAAAACTAAATTCGTTAGCTTTTATATCCGTTAATTCAAAATCTCTGTTAAATATCGGTGTCTCTACACTTGAAATAATTCGTGTCTGAAAAAGACTTTGATATTTACCAGAAATTGTTTTATTATAACTCTTTACATAAAAAAATAAGTCTATCTCTTGCAAGGGTGCAAGTGTTCTTTTAAGGGTAAATGATTGCCCGGATATCTCTTTTGATAGAGAAATGAAATTATCATTATCAGTGGAGTTCTGATCAATAAAAATCTTCATCGAAATGTCGTTAAGATTAGGATTATCACCGATGCTAAGCCGTTCCATCTCATAATTTGTTTCGTTATTTTTAGATAAAATCATTTCACCATCAAAAAATATTTCAATTTCCTCAAAAACAGTTCCTGAATTCACTATCTTCCAGTTTGAAACATAATGATACAAGTTATCTGCATTAATTATTGGAAATACAAACATCTTACTATCTAGTCCGTAAGGAAATAAAAGAGATACAGAAACTGTACCATTATATATAATTCCAGACCATGTGTCAATCGTTCGCCATTCTCTAGATAAATTGTTTTTATTAGATTCAATACAACCACTTAAAAAAAGCAATAGAAATACTGTAATTGTAACACTGATAAAGAGACATTTTCTTATGTTTTTTCCTTTTTTAATACCTTGAATAAACAAGTCTTTCCCCTTGAATAAGTTATTTTAAACGTCTGAGTCTTTAAATATTTGTCTTTCACCAGATTGCCGAAAAAATTCGATGAATTTTTTGAATGGTATCTTACTTAAATTCTTGAAAAAAATTCTTTTTCAAATTTATTGATAGTATAATTAAATATTATCTTTCCATTATAGTTTTGCAAAATATTCTCTCACCATCTCATCTGTAACATGATCGTATTGTAGTGTTGTCTCGATTTTGCTATGCCGTGCTTTTCGTTGGATGATTTTTGGGTTTATATGTTTGTTAAAATCGCATGTTATTGATGATGGTTTGATGATGTATGGTGCTACGTATTTTGTTATCCCTGCTTTTTGTGCTATTAGTTTTGTTTGTTTTTTTATGAATCCTCCGAATGGTTGTGGTGCTTTTCCTTTGTATGTTCCATCTGGAAGTATTACAAGATAGTCCTCATATTCTGGCAGTGGTTCTCGACATGGTAGATAATTCTTGATTGCTTCTACAAGTCGCGGACTGAGAATGATGTAATTGTTTCCGGTTTTTGTATCATCAAGATAAAAAGTCTGATTGTCAAGATCCATATTGCTAATTTTAAGGATGCTGAACTCGCTTGGTCGCAGGAGTCCATCTATCTGAAAAAGCGCTATCATATGCCACAGTGGATTTTCTTTACTCGTTTCAATATACAGATTAAGTTCTTGCTCACTGAGCACAATCTTGTTGCTGTGTTCCTGACCAGGCACAGGAAGTTTAAGGTCGCTTCGTTCCAGCCATTTAGTGAAATGATTCACGGACATGACACGACGTGCATTACCGTTTTTCTTGAATGTGTGAAGCAGGTATCCTCTCCAGTTCAGCATATCCTCTTTGGTAACATCTTTTAGTGGTTTGTTTACCCATTTGAGAAAGAGTCTGACGTAATAATAATAGTTCATTATCGTTGTTTTCTTCCGATAATTAAGATCGAGATACTGACTATATTTTGTCAAGAGATTTGCTGTTTCTTCATCGAGATTTATACTCATTTCTGGCTTTATCGTAGGTTGTGTATTAACCTCAGAAAAAGTGGTTACATTTTGATTTGATAGTTCTCCCAGCTTCAATTGTACAAAATTATTTCTACTAATTTCTCCATGTGTCTGATTTGGGATCATAACAACTCATCCTTGTTGTGGTCTCAGACCTCTGGATGTTCAAGCATTCAGAGGTCAATTCAACCATGTTTTATATGGAGAAAAGTAAGGTTTTCCCTCCTTATATACTCCTGTTGGGGTGACTGAAAGTATTCCTCCTGGAGCTATAGGAGAAAAAATTAAGTAAGATTAAAAAATGGGGTTATAGCAAATCCTTTAACTCGTTGATATTTGTTTTTATTTTATCTTCAAGGTCTTCTATTTTCTTGATAATTACTTCTGGTTTTTCGTAGTGAATTTCCTCGTAGACAATCTCTTTGTATTTGGATATTGAGAGGTCGTATCCGTTCTCTTTGATTTCACTGAAGGGAACGAAAAAGCATTTTCCTTTCCGATCCATTAGGTTCTCTTCATTTCGTTTTCTATATCGTTGAATGATATCCGGGATGTCCCCTTTTCCGTCGATGAATGTCCGCTTGTCATCAAGGGAGTATCCATCTGCGTCCATGTCGTAGAACCAGACCTGGTCGGTTTTATCTCCTTTGATGAAGATAATTACTGCGGTGGAGACCCCAGCATACGGTTTGAATACACCACCCGGCATCGAAATAACTGCTTCCAATTGACATTGCTCCAGCAGGATTTTTCTGAGTTTCTTATGAGCATTCGATGAGCCGAAGAGCACACCATCGGGGACGATGACCCCACACGTTCCTCCGATTTGTAGGAGGTTAACCATTCGTTCGACAAAGAGAATCTCTGTTTTTGTTGTGCCTACGGTGAGGTTGTCGTTGATGTCGCTTTTATCGATGCTACCTTTGAACGGAGGGTTCGCAAGCACCACTGTGTATTTATCTTGCTGCGTGTATCGTTTTGATAAGGTATCTGTCAGTGTGATATTTGGTGTTGGTATCCCATGAAGTACCATGTTCATAAGTGATATTCGTACCATGGTCGAATCAAAGTCAAATCCGTAAAAGGAATTCCATAATAGACTCCATGCTTTCTTATCCGTTATTTTATCTCCGATTAAACCAAAGTAGCTTCCTTCTTCGTCTTCCTTGACCATGTCAGAGCTGGTATATTTTCTAATAATGTATTCGTAGGCGTTGATGAGAAAACCTGCGGTTCCGCACGCAGGGTCGCAGATTTTATCTCCAATATCTGGGTCAACGAGCCCTATGATCATTCTGATGATATGACGGGGTGTCCTGAACTGACCGTTTTTCCCTGCTGTTTTCAGTTCACTAAGAAGGTATTCGTAGATGTCTCCTTGTGTGTCTCGGTTCTGCGCTGTGATGTTTAGGTCGTCAATGATAGAGACGGCTTCCTGGAGAAGCGATGATTTGGGGATGAGGAACACTGCGTCTTTCATGTGTTCTGAAAAGACGGTATTTTCTCCGTTGTGTATATTTTTGATAAAAGGAAATACGACATCACGAACATGCGTAAGCATTTTCTCTGCAGGAAAATGTTTCCAGTTTGACCATCGACAGTCATCACGACCTTCAAAAACGGATTTATGAGGTTGTTTTTTCGCGGATGCTTTTTTCTGCTCTGCGACATCCAAGTCCTCAAGACGTTTCATGAAGATGAGATAGGACATCTGCTCGATGGATGAAAGAGGGTTTGATAATCCACCGCTCCAGAATTTATCCCATAGAGCATCTATTTTGGATTTTAATTCGGGTGCTAATCTCATGCTACTAACTCCCCTGTGAATGCTTTTTGCATTAAAACACTAATTAATTCATCGCCTTTTTCTCTTAATTCTTGCTGTTTTTCTTTCAGTTTTTCTGTATTTTTAATGATTTTTTGAAATCTATTTTGCAATTCTTTTGGTGGACATATACACTGGAAACCTTTTACCTGCTCTTTATTGACTTTAGGAATGTTTGTTCTCGAACTATATTTCAAAATATAATTCAGAAAAGAAGATGACCTTAAAATAAAAGTAAAAAAATATTTATTTGTATGTTCTTTATTCATTAACAATGGATACGAATCTGCACTACATAATCCATCGAATGAGGGTAGCGCAACTTTGTTTAGATTTGGTCTAATCTTGCTATAAATAATATGTTCTTTTGAAAAGATATATTTCCCGCTTGTTAATTTTTGTTCTCCAACTTTTTTATAATTTACAAGATTACCCGTATCTCTTTCGATATTCTCAATACCTATATGTGGATAACTGGCATATTTTTCGAAATCTATTGTCATATCTGTATCTATCTTTGCAAAATAATCAAAACTTTTAATATCCCATTTTTTTGGATTCTTTATTGGGTCTCCAAAAATCTCTAAGAAAACGCTCTGAAGTAATTGATTCGTCAGTTCATCTGCTTGTGTTCTTATTTTTTTTATTGCTTCGGCTTTCTCAAGGATCGTGACGATTTTCTTTTGGATGGATAAAGGAGGTAGAACGACTTCAATATTTTTTACGAAACCCTGACTTATGTGGGGTTGTGCCCCACCATAACTTAAATCCATTATCCTTTTTCTTAGCGTTTGCAAATAATAAAATAAATATTCAGGAATGTGTTGTTCAGAAGGTAAAATTCCTGTTACTGATTGATTAGCAGAAGCCTCAATTTCCAACAATCCTGTCTGACCAGTTGTTGCACCTGTTAAAGCAATTAAGACTGTTTTACAGGACATAATTTTTGCAGCACTATTATCTAATCCTAATTTTGTAATAAAATTGTTTGCCTTTGTGATTTTACAGTTCTTTAAATCACCTGATGGTAACCATGGAATTGTTCCATTCTTCCAATATTCTTCCACAACAGTAGATGGAGTCCCTCCTGTGATGACTTCAGCAAAGTCTTTAATTTTTTTTATTTCCCATCCTTTTGGTAGTTCTCTGTTCATCACTTACTTCCTCACGTAGATTTCCTTCTCCAGCACACTACAGATTCGGATGAACTCTTGCAACTCACTTTCAGTGAACATCGGCATCGGTGCATTCACACCAAAATTCGTAAACGGTGCATCAAACAACTCCGTGTATTCAATATGTTTTTTCTTCGCAAACACCGTCTGTATCGTCCTGATAAAATTAAGCTGATCAGCACTGTAATGCTTGTTATTCTCAATGATATACGTGTTAAACGCATCCTTAATCCTAACTTCAGGATCAGGGAACTTATACAACCCAAGAACATTCTTGATGAACTGCACGAGCGTTCCCTTACTTTGATCAAACGCCTTCTGCAACACATCCTCAGTGATATACAACTCAGGGCTATTCAGTGTCTCTTCGAGTTTATGCAAATCCTCCTCAGTCAACACCTCATCTCTCTTGATTTTATAGATCGCAGGACTCTCTCTTGCCAACAACTTTATTCGTTCCTCAACCTTCTCCTTATACTCCTTCACATATTCCTGCTTCGCATCAGGACCAAACTCAATCAGCTTCCGCTGTTGAATCATATCATCCATATCAAGAACTATGGTTTTCCGAGGCTCAGACGCCATATACTTCATCAGTCTCCCAAGCTCAGAAACCAACATCTGCGAATCCTCAAACGAAACACCAGCCCAGAACCGATGAGACAACACCTTTTCTTTTACCGAAAGTTTTGGTTTTATCACATTCAATTCATCAGGAAGACACTCCACCATCTCCCCAATCTTCTGTTTCAACCGTTCAACTTCCTCGTGATCATTCTGAAGAAGAGCAACACCAAGCTTTTCACATTTCAAGGTAAACGATGCTTCATTGAGGTTCACATCCTGCTTAAACTTCATAAGAGGAGTGATTTTTGTTTTTAAAAATTCAACAGGTTTCAGACCAACATTATCCCAAAGACCAGGAGACACTGCTTTTTCAATATCGTGTAAATGTTCCCGAATTGTAACAGAATCTTTTGGAAGAGAATCAACATCATCAACGATTTTCTTTTTAATACGATGTACTCCTTCAGCATCACCAGCATTCAAGAAATATTCCAGCTGTTTCAACCTGACAAGAAAGATACGACTGGTGATCGCCTCCCCGGACTCAGTCACATCGCCCTCAGGATGCATATCCCAATACTCGAAATTATTCCAGAAATCAAACACCTTAAAGTATTCCTTTTTCCCGTTCGGCAACCATTCCTTATGATCACACACCTGATCCGCTCGCGTGCCTCGACCCAGCATCTGCCAGAACTTAATCTTCGAAAACACGGGTTTGGCAAACACCAGGTTACACACCTCAGGCACATCAATACCTGTATCAAGCATATCAACCGAGATAGCAACCCGCGGAAACGACTTCTTCTCAAAATCCTCAATAGAACTCTGCGCCCGCGGATCATCAGACACAATCACCCGAGCAAGCTTCCCCTTATACTCAGGATACAGCCGTTCAAAAGCCTCCCAAAGCCTCTTCGCATGCTTCTTTGAGATAGCAAACACAATTGATTTCGCAGGATGATGACCGGTCTGATCCGTCAAACAATTCTCCATAAACTCCCGCACGAGAGACTCACTAGTCCCCTTCACCGCTACCTTTTTCTCAAGCTCGGTTCCCTCAAAATTAATCTCAAAGGGGTCAATCCCTTGTTCACTCAACCGATGGACTTCACTTTTAGATAAATCAGGAGGTTTGATACCGTCGATCTGGAAATGAGTCTGAGCGCCAGCGATATTCTTCCTGAAATCTACCAACACCTCATCCTTGATTGCTTCATCATATCCGTACATCGCTGTCGCTGCTTTACCATCACACTGGAAAAACCGAAACGTATCCCGGTCGATGAACTCAGATGGTGTCGCGGTAAGACCAATCTGAATCGCATCAAGATACGTGAACACATCCCTCCATTTATTGTAAATAGAACGATGCGCCTCATCAGAAATGATGACATCAAACTCTGCAGGAGAAATCAGATATTTCCCAGAGGCATCCTTCTGATTATAAATCTCCATAAACGTTTGAATCGTAGACACGTACAACCGTGAATCTTTGTTGAACACACCAGAAAAAATCTTTGATTTCGCCTCCTCAGGAAAGAACTGTTTAAATCCTTTATTATTCGCCTGATCACGCAAGGCTCTTCGATCTGCCAAGAACAAGACTTTTTCCGCCCACCCTGCCTTCAGTAGGACGTCGATTATTGCCATCGCAACCCGTGTCTTCCCCGTCCCTGTCGCCATCACCAGGAGAGCCTTTCGATTCCCTTTCTGAAGGTGCTCAAGAACCCGCTTCGTACATTCAATACCTTTCGGCCGATCTACTATTCTGGTATCGATTCCATAGTTGTTGAGGCTTTTTCTTGCTCCTGTTTGAAATCGTAGTCGTTCAAGATTTTTCTGAGAAAAAAACCCTTTCACAGGTCTTGGGCCATAGCGTTCTCTGTCCCAGAACCAAATCTCATATCCATTTGATAAGAAAATAAACACATCAGACCCGAGTTTTCCTTTAATATCATTCGCATACTCTTCCGCTTGTTTCTGCGCTGATAATATCGGGTCCTTTGATGTCCGCTTCGCCTCCACGATAGCAAGCGGTGCACCAAAACTATCAAGAAGTAAATAATCAACATATTTACTTTCAAGGTCGTTTCTCAGTGTCTCTGCAACTGTTTTGTAGTTTTGCGAACGAAAATCAGATTGTTTTGTATCAACCTCGGTAATCACCTTGCTTCTATCATCAACTATCCAACCCTGCTCCCTTAGCAAAACATCGATTTTTTGTTTCCTTGTATTAAACTCGTTGAGATCCATACCCGTTTTTTTTCCTCTCTTTGTAGGGTATAGTAAAAAAGCCATATATAACTGTTGGAAAGAGGTGGAATTAATTCAGTGTATTAGGCGGATAGATAAATGTGAAATAATTTAATGGACAAATTATTATAGGTTATGAGAATCTTTAATGAGACAATACTATAAAACTCCTACAAAAGAAGTCTCTAACAGAATGAAAAGAGTAAAAAGTAGTCATACATCCATAGAAAATAAGATGGAAACATTATTACAAGAGTTAAATATTAAATATGAGGAACAACCAAAACTATTCGGACACCCAGATTTTAAGATAGTTGGAACTAATATTTTAATATTTTGTGATAGTTCTTTTTGGCACGGCCGACGGGAAAAAGAAGTTAATGGGAAAGCATTTAAAAAAAACAGACATTTTTGGACAAAAAAACTAATAGAAAATAAAAAAAGGGACCAACGGAATAACAGAAAGATGAGAAATGAAGGATGGTCTGTACATCGTTTCTGGGATACGGACATCCTTAAAAATGAAGAGAAAGTCAAGGTACGGTTGAGGCGAATAATGAATGCTAAAAGCAAATAGAACATTAACCGCTATTGATTTGTTTTCTGGTGCAGGGGGTCTTAGTCTAGGTTTAACAAAAGCAGGCTTTAAAGTATTAGCAGCTGTAGAAGTAAATCCTAAAATTGCTAAAACGTATATGGCGAATCATAAACATACCAAACTTATCATTCGAGATATTAGAGACATTACAGGAACGGACATATTGCAGACTATTGGTTCAAACAAAATCGATTTGGTTGCAGGATGTCCTCCCTGCCAAGGATTTTGTTCATTAACTACTAAATATCATAAACAAGATTCGAGGAATGAACTTGTTTTAGAAATGGCCCGAATCATTGAGGAAATCGATCCTCATATTGTTATGATGGAGAATGTTGCAGGATTAGCTGATAGAGGAAAACCAATTTTGGAAGAATTTATTCGTAGATTGGAAAAAAAAGGTTACATAATTAATTTTAAAATATTACAATTGGCGGATTATGGAATACCTCAATCTCGAAGAAGATTCGTATTACTTGCAGGGAAAGGTTTTAAAATTTCTTTTGCAGATCCGACCCATTGCCGCAACGGATGTAAAGAAAAGAAATTAAAACCTTGGTTGAAGCTCTCTGATGTTATACTTGATATGGAAAAACCAGTTACATTGTCAACAGCTTTAGTGAATGGTGGACCTAAAAAATTTAATTGGAATGTAGTTAGAGATCTTAAAAAAATAAGCATAAGTAGATTAGAGAGCATCAAACAGGGGGATAGCCGAAAATCTTTACCTGATAAACTGAGACCAAAATGCCATGTTAAAAGTAATGAAGGATTTACAAATGTATATGGTAGACTTAGTTGGGATGTGGTTCCTCCAACTATTACTAGTGGATGTTTAACTCCCGCAATGGGGCGGTTTGGGCATCCTGATGAGCTTCGTACGATATCTGTTAGAGAAGCGGCATTAATACAAACATTTCCTAGAAAATATATATTTGATACTGATTTCATTGACACTGCATGTGATTTAGTTGGGAATGCTTTACCGCCAAAGTTTGCGGAAAAAACAGCAGTATGGTGTAAAAATGCTTTTTTAGCACAACAATCAAATTCAATATAAAATCATTTTTTCCTTTTATTAAGATAAACGAAATCATTTTTAATGTAAACATACATTCAACCGACGAATTAGTTATGATAATGGAGCGGATAAAATGACAGGGCAAAGCCTTCCTAATAAATTTACAATGTCATTTGAACCAAACACTATCGAACATCTTGGATTAAAACTCTATAGTATTTTACCTCCTGTGATAGGAGAGCTAATATCAAACGCATGGGATGCTGATGCAACTAAAGTAGAAATATCTGTTCCAAAAGGAGAGATTACATCCAGTTTAGAGGTCGTTGTTCGAGATTTTGGACCGGATGTCGGGATGACACCAGATGAATTGCAAAATGCATATTTACCAATAGGAAGAAATAGGAGAGATGTATTAAGTACGGACATATCGAAAAATGGACGACCATTAACTGGAAGAAAAGGTATTGGGAAACTTTCTGCATTTGGAATCGCGTCTATTCTGGAAATTCGAAGTATAAAAAATAATTTTGCTGTATGCATTAGTCTAGATTACGAAAAGATGAAATCCTGGCCTAAAGGTAAAGATTACGAACCAGATATTGTTCATGACAGATGTGGTCCAACAACGGATCCTGCTGGTACAGAAATTCGTATAAAAAATCTAAGACGAAAAAGTCCAATTGATGAAGTATCTTTAAGACGGGGGATAGCTAGGAGATTTATTTTTATTGGTAAAGGTTTTGAAGTAATATTGAATGGCATACAAATAACAAACAAAGACAGAAGATTAAAAGAAGATTGTAACAAATTTTGGGATGTCTCTGAACTTCCAGATGGAGGTTTAATCGATCATGATAAGGGATGGATAGTTACCGGTTGGATGGGGTTAGTTGAAAAATCTTCTCAAACAGAGAGAGGAGTTGATGTTTTTGCCCGCGGTAAAGCGGTTGAATTAGAAACGATGTTTGGATTAAAGACTACTCACATTCAATTTGCACGTGCATATGTTTTGGGTGAGATATATGCCGAGTTTTTAGATAACGAGGAAGATTTTATTTCAACTGGGAGGAATTTAGTTCATTGGGAATCCATACCCGGTCAAAAACTCGAAGCTTGGGGACAAAATGCTTTAACGTTTGTATTTAAAGAATGGTTAAGATTGCAACATGAATCGAAGGAGAAAAACATTGTAAAAGATACTGATTTTGAAAAATGGCTGTTATCACGAACCTCACGTGAACAAACAATTGCAAAAAAACTAGTTCACACCATAGTAAAGGATCCTAATATTGAACCTGAATCAGCCAAACCTTTACTCGATATAGTTAAAACTAATATTGAATATGTAGCATTTCAAGAGCTTATCGACGAAATTGAGGAATCAGGAACAGGAGTACAAACTTTCTTAAAACTATTCGAAGACTGGAGAATTATTGAAGCACGTGAACATCTGAAATTATCTGATGGAAGATTAGAGATTTTAGAAAAATTATCCAAGTATATAAAAGAAGGAGCATTAGAGGTTCAGCAGATTCAACCTCTTTTTGAAGATAACGGTTGGCTAGTAAATTCTTCATGGGGAGCGGTAACTGGACAAACGAGGTACACCGAATTACTCCGAAAAAATTGTGTTGAATCAAAGACCATAGATGAAAAAGATAGAAGAATAGACATATTAGGATATTGCATTAGCGGCGCTGTATACGTAGTTGAGTTAAAAAGACCTGAAAAAACATTATCTAGAGAAGATTTAGAACAAATTGAAAGATATGTCGATTGGGCGAGATCTAATTTTTTAGGGACCGGACCTGATTCGCCAAAATATATTACTGGTCTTTTATTAGTTGGAAATTTGAGTTCGGATGCTGCGATTCAAAAAAAGATGGAAAGGTTAAGCGGTGATGATATACGAGTAGATACTTTTGATGCATTATACGAAAGAGCTTATAATATATATGGCGAAGTGGAAAAAAGATTAAAAAAAGTCGCTCCGGAATATTCTCGTGAGGCAAGAATTACGAAAAAAAAAATCTTAAAGGGGGAAATAAAGAAATAATTAAAGATGAATTAATTAAATTAACAAATGGTAATTTTTTATATTTTGCTTATGGGTCAAATATGTGCATTGGCAGACTCAAAAATAGATGCCCTTCATGTCAACCACTTTTAATTGCAAAATTAGAAAAATATGTTTTTAAATTTCATAAAATCAGTAATGATGGCTCAGGGAAAGGAAATGTTTTTTTTACGAATAAAGATGAAGATGCGGTTTGGGGAATCGTGTTCCTCATAGCCAATAATGATGAGAAAAATCTTGATAAAGCTGAAGGGAAAGGTGAAGGATATCATGATGAGATGATTGATGTGAAAGATAAACAAAATAATATTTATCAAGTAAAAATATACAAGGCGGATAGTGATTCCATTGATGAAAAATTAAAACCATATTCATGGTATAAACGATTTGTAATAGAAGGAGCAAAATATAATGGGCTCCCTGGTGACTACATTAAAATAATAGATCAATTCGAATCTATAGAAGATACCGATAAAATCCGAGAAAATAAAAACCTTATAATTCAATGTAAATGATTCCTCGCTAGTATATCACTTAATTAATTTTAGAAAATGTAAATTTCGATTTACCAAGAACATTTTTAAATATCTGAAAAGATGATTTTTCCATTGTTCTGTATTTTTAAAGAGATGAAGAAAAATAACTTGATATCCGTTTTTGTTAAAGATTTTCATTCTGTATGAATAGTTAAATTTTTCTGATCCGCACACCTCAAGATAGATACCAAATTGCTGAAGGTAAAAATCGGGAGTCCAAACTCGGGGTCTATTGGTTTCGTCCCATACGAATACGGGTTGTTCATACGTCCATTGAATTTTTAACTCTTTCAATACATTAGCAACCTCTTTTTCAGCATTTGTCATACGATCATAGATTGATTCTTTTTGCATGGTTAAACCTCCCAAAAAAGAAAAAAATAAAGATGGGTTTTAGTGAGAAATGTCGAACGTACGCTACTGCCAAAAACAGGGTCCGGAGCGTACACGCCAACAGGAGAGAACAGAAGCTAACCCCCGACGGGAGCACTAATTTACCAGTAAATTATAAAAATACAACAGATATTTCTCTTTTTAGTGAACTACTATGGGTAAGACTGAAACGATCAAAGAAAGGTCTGTCTGGGTATATGTGTCAAAACTGGAACAAAAACAAGGGAGCAAATAGCATCAGAAATTGGGAATGAAATCATAAAAAACAGTAAGATTTTATCTGATTGGTATAAATGATAAAAATTTAAGCATTAGGGATATCTGTAATGCCGTCATGAAAGCAGAATGGGAAACAAGGATAGGGAGGTATAAAAAGTTAAGGCGAGGGATACTTTGAAAGATGAGGATGTATTGAGATGTCGAAAAAAACTGAAAAACGTGCAGAAAAATATCTAATTAGCAAATTCAAAAATGATAAGTATAAATTTTTTGAAAAACAACCAGAGGAAGAAGGTTTCGATTTATGGATGGAGAATATTAAAACGAAAAGAAAAACGAAAATTGAACTTAAATCTACAGAAGGTAAATTTTCAAAAAATAGCGATATTTTTCAAAAATTATGTTTTAATATGGAGAATGAAGTTGAAAACTTTGAGCAGGGGATTACTAAAATATTGCGAATTTTCATGGGAAATAATCCGCCAAGGATATTTATTTTTGATAAAAACATTCTTGGTAAAAAGGCGAAATTCATAAAAGTGTATCGTGCAACAATAAAGGGCAAAATAAATTATAATGCAATTGAAGAAATTTAAGATGATGTTGACAATGTTACGGTTATAATCCTGATTGTTATCATCCGTCAATAATTGTCATGTCGCAATTTATTACAAAACGGTCGAGGACTACTTCGTTGGCTGAAATTTTTCATCCATGGATGATCAAAGTTGTTCCCTCTTTATTTTAAATGTTGTTCAAATTCTTTCAGTTTTACAAGGATTGTGGCAGGATCTCCAGTTAGTAATTTGCTAAATAACCTAATAGTTAATTTTCTATTCTCTTCACTTTGGTCATGAACTGTCTTTATTCCTTTTTCTTCTGTAAAATTTTTAAATTCTTTTGCGAGTGCACGCATGAATCGATCATCGCTTTTAATTTCTGTTCTAAAGGCTTTAATAAAAGATGGGCTGCTCATTATACGATTAAGGTTTAATTTACCAGATTCATTGGCTTTCAGAGCTTCTTCAATCAATAACCAATCTTTCAACTTGAATACTTGTTTGAATTCATCTCGATGTGTATCTATTTCCTCTAAAATTTTTTCAATGTCATTCACGACTGCATTATAGTTTTCTTTTAAATTCTGAACTATATCTATTGCTATTTGGTTCGATTGAATTTTTGGTTTTAAATAGAGACTTGCACCTAATGCTCCGTTAAATAAATAGAACGCTTTCAAGAAGTTTATATATGATATATCCAGATCCTTCAAGTATGGATTGATAATTTCTTTTAATTCCTTTTTTAATTTATATCTTTTAAAGATCTGAAAAAACCATGGCGCTAAGCTAATTATCAATCCAAGCTCATTCGTCATTTAATGTTTTCAATTGAAGAATATGGCTTAAGGTTTACTGTTGTTTAAAATACCGTCAGAATCACAAATAAGGCATGGAGTATGTTTTTAAAGAAGTAAATGTTACAAAATTGTAGGACGGAGGCAAAGTTATGCGAAAAATATTAGTGAGGAAAGCATTAATTATGTTTTTGTTTGTATCGTTAATATCATCTAATGTTATATTAAGAAGTGACAGAGTTACTGCAGAACAAACAGGACCGTTAGATGGGGGATTTATTTCTGTTGATTCAAATTACGGGGACCCCTCCACTATCCGTGTAAAATGTTTTCCAACTAACCTTAATGAAATCGATGTCGGTCAATACGGAGATACTGTCACTGTACAAGTAGATTATGAGATTAGGTGTGAAGGTTATTGGGATCACGCATATATTGATATTTCTTTTGTTGAAGGTGGTGGAACCGATTCTTTTGATACTGGCAATAGTTTAGCTCAAGGATCTTTAACTATTAGCAAATTTATGAGCCCTGGGACTAATTTCAATGTAAAATTACATGCGAGATTCTATGATGGTTGGCCAACTCAGGAGTTAAGAGGAGAGGATACTGCATATACTGTTGGCTCCACGCATAGGATTGTGTGCCCAATCGCAGATTTTTCGTATACCCCATCAAATCCCAATACAGACAACATCGTTTATTTCACGGATTTATCAGTGGATACAGATGGTACTATTGTTTCATGGTTATGGAATTTTGGAGATGGTGTAACTTCCACAAACAGAAACCCATCTCACCAATATTCTCATAGCGGTATATACACAGTTACATTGAGGGCATGGGATAACGACGATTGTTATTCGGATTCATCGAAAAGTATTACCATGAAACAAAAACCAATTGTCAATTTTTCATATTCACCATCAGCACCAACTACAGTTGAAATAATACAATTCTACGATAATTCGTATGATAATGATGGGACTATGACTTCTTGGATTTGGGATTTCGGAGATGGTACGTCTTCAACAGATCAAAGTCCAACCCACCAATACACAACTAATGGCACATATACAGTATCATTGCAAGTAACAGATAATGATGGTTTAGCAGGAAGAAAAACAAAGAGTATTACCGTCAAAATAAAACCAATTGCTGATTTTTCATATACCCCACAATCACCCAAACCAGGTGACACTATACAATTCACTGATCTATCATATGATCCCGATGGGAGGATTGTTTCTTGGTCGTGGGATTTCGGAGATCAAATAAGACTTTCAACACAAAATCCCGCACATAAATACGTAAATGACGGTAAATACAAAGTGATTTTATTGATAACTGATAACGATGGGTTTACAGCAACAAAAATAATAAATATTTCAGTAAAAATAAATCAATTACCAAACGCAGATTTCGCTTATTCTCCCTCAGCCCCAACCACAGATGATACTATTCAATTTACTGATCATTCCACTGATATTGATGGAACCATTACTGTGTGGTCCTGGGACTTTGGAGATAGCTCCACATCAACAATTCAAAACCCAACACACAAATACACCAACAGCGGCACATATTCAGTCAGTCTACAAGTTACTGATGACGACGGTGCCTCAAAATCAAAATCGATAAGTGTTACTGTTAAACAGAATATTAAACCGAAAGCAAATTTTACCTATTCTGCATCAAGCCCCAAAGTAAATGAATCTATACAATTCACGGATGGCTCTCAAGATCCCGATGGAACGATTGTAGCATGGTCATGGAATTTCGGAGACGGCAAAACATCAACGATTAAAAGTCCGACTCATACTTATACAAAGGTCGGTACCTACCAGGTCTCTCTACAAGTTACAGATAATAATGGAGCAGTACATTCTAAAACTACGTCAATTGTAATAGCAAAAACACCAGGTTTTGAATTAATTCTTGTGATTAGTGCAATAGCATTAGTTTTTCTTTGGAAGCGAAAAAGAACTTGAAGCCAGAGGGAGAAAATCATAATTTTTACTGGTAAATTCGTGTTCCCTTCCCGACGGGAGCATATTTTTCTACAGCAGAAACTCCCATCATAGGTCATAGATTCTTCTTATAAGTGCCTCTTTTTCAAAGATATGATTATTGTCAAGACTCTTCCCAATTCTCACTCTATGTATTGGACCTTCTCGCTTTACAAAACACATATATTGTTCACTATGAATGAACAAAATTGTCATTTTTTGTTCACTGGCAATGAAAACAAGTAATAAGTACTACTGATGCAACACTCATACAATATGTTCCTTTAACCCAGCAACATCCGTGAAATACACCGTGCATCCATTCACCTTCATCTGCCCATGTTTCCCTTTAAAGATGACAACGAGTGCAGTTTTTGGATGATACATCTCGATAAATGACCGTAAGCCACGTTCAACTTTTCCAGGGTCTGCGCGTAGCTTCACTTCAACAGGAATAACGGTATTGTCTTTCTCAACAACAAAATCAACCTCGGTCTTCGTTTTTGTCCGCCAGTATTTTGGCATCACACCAAGTTTCAGAAGCTCGCTAAACACATAATTCTCAAACAACCTTCCGTCAGGCTCCACATCAAAACTTTTCGCAATGATGTTCCGCAGCCCGGTATCAATGAAATAAATTTTCGGTTGTTTGACGATCTCTTTGAGTTTATTCGTAAAATAGGGGTACACTCGTGCAATGAAATAGCTTTTCTCCATGGCGTCAAGGTATTTCTTTATGGTCTGAAAAGACATCGTAAGCGAGTTCGATAACTCTCCATATGAGATGAGAGCACCACTGCATAATGCAAGATATTTTGCGAACTCTTCCAAAGATCGAATATCATCGATTGAAAACGTCCGTGCGACATCCTTGAGGAGCATTGTTTCAGAGAGATCACCAAGGATTGTTTTTTTCATTTCACTATCATTTGTCAATACAACCTTGGGATACCCACCGTACTGCATATGTTCCCACATCAGCCTCTGGGCAACCACCGACGTCATCGTTTTCTGTTCCTTTGCAGTTAAGAATTCCTCGTACGAAAACGGATACAGCTTCATAATGGAAATTCTTCCAACAAGATAAGATAGGATTTCTTTTCCGAGAATAACCTCTGATGACGACGTAATCCATAATTTTCGACCGGAATCAACAAGATATTTCAGTTTCCGTCCGGCGTCTTTACAGGATTGTACCTCATCGAGTACCGAGAGATCGTATCCTTCAAGATACTGAATCTCAAATTTTTTCACGTCTTCATCGAATAACG
>Ga0315279_10002996_pt1 | contig 24317 bp, 17 predicted proteins | sample YL17G06_20_MG_FD_203694 | JGI IMG/M metagenome (GOLD analysis project Ga0315279, IMG submission 203694) | Sediment microbial communities from Yellowstone Lake, YNP, Wyoming, USA - YL17G06_20 | ecosystem: Environmental > Aquatic > Freshwater > Lake > Sediment | place: USA: Wyoming | collected...
TCAAGCATGTGAGAGGCCTAAAATCAGGAAAACACATCAGGTTGGGGGTTGCTGAGTAAAGTGGATACCCCCATTACGGCAATTGGTGGCACGCCGGAACCATGTATGTCTGCATGCAGGACCGCTTCGAGCGGCGGCTTGACATATTCCCCGCCGGATTTGACGCCGACAACGTCATGTATGTCAACACAACCTACGGTGATTTCCCGATCACCATTCCCGCCGCCGCGCGGGACCATACCAAAGACCAGACCGCCGGATGGGCGCTGTTGTCGTATAGGGCGACGGCGCAGGCATCAAGTACAATGGACCAGGATGCCTCGATGGCGTTTGACGAGGATGTGCAGACCTGGTGGAGCGCGCAGAGCGGCAATCCCGGCGAATGGCTCAGGGCCGATCTGGGAAAAGTATGCCGGATCAATGCCGTGCAGGTCAACTTCGCCGAGCAGGATCAGAGCGTCAGTAACAGACCCGCGGGTCTGTATCAGCAGTACAGAATCGAATCGTCGCTTGACGGTGCAGCATGGACTACAATAGTTGACAAGAGCGCCAACCGACAGGACGTGCCCCACGACTATGTCGAGTTGTTGCAGCCCGTCCAGGCGCGATACGTCAGGATCACGAACGTTTACACCATGCAGCCCGGCGCGTTCTCCATCCGCGACCTGAGGATCTTCGGCAGCAGCTTGGAAAGCCAGCCGGCCAAGGTGACGGGTGTTACCGTAAGCCGCGATGCCGGCGATCAACGCAATGCAACGATCTCCTGGACCGCCGTTCCCGGAGCGGTTGGCTACATGGTCCGCTACGGCATAGCACCCAATAAGCTGTATAGCAACTACCAGGTGTTCGACGCGACAACAGTATCGATCCGAAGCCTGAATATAGGCGTCCAGTACACCTTCAACGTCGAGGCGTTCAACCGGACCGGCGCAAGCGGCGCGACCATGGTTGACATGCCGGCATTGGCGCCGCGGTCCGTGCGGCCCGCCACTCGTCAACCAGCCATGCTGTACGACATGCGCGGCAGATGCGCGGGGCATGCGTCGGAGGCGATTGCGCATGATCGCGGAGCACGGGGCGTATTCGTGGCGGTTCCGTTGATAAGCGGCAGCGCCTCTGCCCATGGCGCCCGGATAGTGGCGCGCATGCGTGATTTTTAGCGGCATATAGCGGCTTCAACGCCTAAATCGCGGGGGTACTCAAATGAACATTCCAAAGCGGCTGATTTTGGCGACCCTGATCATGGCGTTGTTCGCTCCCGCGCTTCATGCCGTCGACGGAATTTTGGGACGAACTTTTATTATTTTATTTATCATGCCGCGCATCCATCGTTTTGAATTCCCCGGTTCACTCGTCCACATAATGGCTCGAGGTCTAAATGGGATGGCTATCTTCCGCGATGATGAGGACCGCAGCTTCTTCTTATCGTATTTTTCTTCCGCGCTAAAAATATCCGGCTATGAGTGCCATGCCTGGACGCTGATGAATAACCATTACCACTTGTTGGTAAGATCTACCGACCTACCCATGAGCAAACTTATGCGTCCCCTGAATGGATCATATGGCATCTGGCATAATAAGAAATATGATCGTCGCGGATATTTGTTCCAGGACAGGTTCAAATCGGTGTTATGCCAGGATCAGGAATATGCACGCCAGGTAATTCGCTACATTCATTTAAATCCGCTTCGCGCGGGGAATGTCAAGGATCTTCAAGAACTGCGCTCATGGAAATGGTGCGGCCATGGATATCTAATCGGCGCCTCCGGCGCAATCGGAGGGGATTTTCAAAATCGTTCGGAAGTGCTGCGCCGATTCGGCAATACTGAAAAGAAGGCAGTGAAGAGGTATCTGGAATTTCTGGATGAAGATATTGGCGACCCGACATTAGCAGGGATACTTTCCGGCGATCAATATGCCGAAATAGCAATTTCACATAAAGGATTGCCTGCGATTATCGGCAATGCTGAATTTGTGCGCGAAGCCTTGCGCAAAAACAAACACCGCATAGCAGCGATGCGCCGCTTCAAAAACGATCCTGAGGCGCTCGATATGCTTGCGCAGAAGGTCTGCGCCAAGTACAAAATATCGGGTAAGGAATTAAAATGGCAAGGAAGATGCAACGCGCGAAGTGCGGCACGAAGAGAATTTTGTGCTAAGGCGTACGATGAATTACATGCCTTGGTAACCAATATTGCCCGCTATTTAGATCTCACCCCGCCGCCGGTTTCGATCATGCTCCGGCAGTGGAAAGAAAGCACGCTGAAAATAAAATAATAAAAGTTCGTCCCTATACACAGGGAAATTAAATGCGGGAAACGGAACGTCGCCGGCGTCGTAATCCAGCCCTTCGTCGCGCCAGATTATACGGATCGCCGAGATGCTTCGCCCCATGCCGATAGCGCACTACGTCATCACCGTTTTTGTCTTCCGCAAGGCGGAGATCCACCATCATTCGAGGATATAGACTCCGCACGATCGCGAATGACCCGCAGAGCTTCTCCGTACGCCCGCGCCCGCGATCCGCCGCCCCCGCACGTCGAACAGCGGTCCCTGTGACGCGAGGTCCGGCGGTCCCACGATCATGCGCGGCGCCGTCTTCCGACTATTCCCATTTGTCAGAGTCGATGCCGCGCCCGTCACTCCGGCCGACGAATATCCGCCGCCGTTGAAGGCGTCCACGGCAAAGAAGTACGGGACATCGGTATTGAGGCTGTTGATCGTCAGGGTGGTTTTGCCGAACACCTGATAGTGGTTGTAGAGTTTGTTGGCGGCAATGCCGTAGCGGATGATGTATCCTTCGGCGCCGCTTGACGCCTGCCAACTAATGGTCGCTTGTTTACCGAGTCCTGAGCGTTGCACGGCAGGAGAACTCACCGCCGGCGGGGGATTACCCGGCCGCAGGCCGAACGCGCGCAGATCGCGCAGGGAGAATTCGCTGTTTGACGGCATTGACACGTTGCGGACGCGGACGTAGCGCGCCTGCGCCGGCGGGGCCAGCTCGACGTAATCGTGCGGAACATCCTGCGTATTGGCGCTTTTGTCAACGAGTGTAGACCACGTTGATCCGTTGTCCGACGCCTCAAGAACGTAGCGATGCCCTCCCGTCGGTCTGTCGCCGGAGAAGTTCCCATCATCGAAATTGACCTGGACGGCATTGATGCGGCATGTTGCTTGAAGATCGATGGCCAGCCAGTCCCCAGCCGTGTTGCGGCCCGAGGTCCAGCCCGTGCGCACGTCCTCATCAGCCGCATTGCCGGGATTTGCGCCGGTTGAGGCGGTTGCGGGCCTGTTGCGCGACAGAAGCATCCAGCCCGGACGGATGGCGTTGCTTTGCAAGTGATTTCGCACGCCGGTTGGGAACAATAGCGGAAAGTCGCCCAGATCGGTGCGCGTATATAATTGACCCGCGGCATCGAATCCGGCCGGGAAAAGGCCGATGCGCCGTTCGAAGGAATTCTTGACACCCACGAGCATGGTGGCCACATGCCACCAGTTGCCGAACTTGTCCTGGAAGGTGCAGGAGTGGCCGGCGCTGCAGATGAATCCGTCGGGGCCGGGCTTGTGGGAAAACGGCGAGTAGTCCTGATATGCGTAGGGGCCGTTGATGTTCGTGGCGGTATAGACGCCGTCGCCGTAGCTGATGAATTCGGTCCCTGGCGCGGCATATTGCAGGTAGTAAACCCCGTTGTATTTGTTCATCCACGGTCCCTCGAATGCTCCGCAGCATCCGGTATTCGTGTTATCGTCGCCAAGGCATTCCCAGCCATGCGCACCGCAATCGCCGTAGGCGCCGGTGTTGATGTCGTTGCCGATTTTCTGCAGCGTCGAGCGGTCCACCTGGCAGCCGCCGGCCCCCGCCATGCCGTCGATGACATACAGTTTCCCGTCATCGTCAAGCAAATACGACGGATCGCCGCCGTTTGAGTAGCCGCCCCGCTCGTGCCAGACGCCGCCCTTCGGATCGGTCGTGAAGTAGCCGTCGGAGAAGCACGCGGTGAAGAAGACCGTGTCCCCCACGACCACCACCCCCGGCGCGTAGGTGTCGATGATGTCAAGCCCGGTGGGCGTCACGAAGTTCCAGGTCTTGAGGTCCGGCGACCACCAGTACCCGCCGGAATGCGAAACGAAGAGGTAGTAGTCGCCTTTGTAAATAATGATGGCCGGGTCCGCCCCCTCGCGGTAGCTTCCCTGGAATTTGTCGGCTTTTGCGGCCAATGCCCGGAATCATGCCGGTCTTTTGGCATGATCCTGATTAAGGGCTACAAATTTCCGAATCGGGGCTTATAAAGAGCTATAGGCAGGTGCTGGGCGAACAGGTGATGTTTTTCTTCGGAGAGCATGAGACCATATGCAAGTGTCAACAAGCACATTCATTTCATCCGCCGCTGCTGCCCGCATCCCTTCAGGCCGCGCTTGGAGGTATGCGGAAAATAGCGGCATGGGGGAGGCCAACTACTACTCGCCGCATACCATCCGAATCGATGAAATTGCAATTCTGGTTCACTTCACAACCGCGATCATCCGCAGCTCCGCGGTTTCCGCTCCATTCGCTATTGAGGGAACCGCGCGCACCACATACGCGCCGGGCGCGAACGCATTTTTCGCACACATGAAAGATCCGCCCGAAACGCGCGCCCGCAGTGCGGTACGGCCGTCCATGCTTGACAACTGCACTTCATACTGACCCTTGCCGGGAAGCGCAATGATGAAAGCGTCGCCGCGGCAGACCGCGGAGAGGCCCGTTCGCGCCGCCGGCGTGTTTGTCTGCGGGATCGCGGCGACGACATTTTTATCCCTTATTGTCAATAGCGTGACCGCGTAGGTATTGAGCGTGAAGCTCTTGGTGAAAGTCCCGCCGGTAATGGTCGCGGCGCTCGAATCGATGCTCGTGAGTTCGGCGACCGCTTTCATCTGCGTCCACTGGGTCGAGGTGGGCGTCGGCGGGCCGCCGAGCGATTGCCAGGTGCGGTACGGGTTGCTGCGCGTGCGGTCGACCATATACTGCTGGACAATCCCATTGGCAAAGGATATGCCCGCCACCGAAAGGTTTATATTGTCCTGGTTGGCCGAATTCGCCGCGCCGCCGTCAACGTGGTTGAAGAGCAGCACCTGCACCGAAGATTTATCGGCCGAGACCGTGGCCAGGCCGTTGACCCCGTTGCCGGTTGTGCCTCCGGATAATGTCACGCGGCGGTCACCGAGCCGGTGAAGCAGTTTATAGGCGTTGAAGACCGCTTTGGGCATATCGAATGACGCTGGAATGGCCGGATCGCCGCGCATCATCATTCCGAACTCTTCGTTTTTAAGCGCAGTCGCGGGTCTCGCGTCCCACTCTTCGAAAATGTCCGAGAGCACCCAGAAGGAGTAAACGGTCGGCGGCGGATATCCGACCCCCATGTCCATCAGCATCTGGATGGTTTTTGCCATGCAACTCGCGGAACTCTCTTCGTCGCTGTGTAGCGAAGAACCGAGCTGGGGCGACCACTCCGTGCACAGCAGCTCGCCGGTAAAATTATACTTCTTTGCCACATCCGCTATTGACTTGTGATAACAGACAAGACTTATCGGCATAGAGGGTCCGCCGTTGCACGACATATCGCCCGAGTAGCGATGATACGATAGAAAATCGCACTTGATGCCCGGCTTGCCCGTGGCCGCATTAGGATCCGACGTGATGTGTTTGAGAAAAAGATCAGCCTGATCGGGGCTGTATCCCGAGCAGGCCGGTCCGCCAACCCGTACCAGCGAATCGGCAAGGCGAACGCCTTCGGCGGAATAATCGTAGAGCTTCAAATAGTCGGCCCAGGTGCCGCCCCAGAACCCGTCGACATCCGGCTCGTTCCATGCCTCAAAGTACCAGTTTGTGCGCACTTCGTCAACGCCATAGCGCTGCTCGCAATGCAGCACCAACGCTTTCACCAGGTCGCGCCACTTGGTGTAGTCTTTGGGCGGGCTGACATTGGCGGGCGCGCCGTTATACCAGAACTGCGTCTGGCCGCTTGAAGCGAGGGCCGGCGGCATGTGGCTGAGTTCCACCATGCCGTGCATGCCGTCGGCCTTTATCACATCGTAAATTGAGTCGAATTTGACCCAATTGTAAATTGGTGTTCCGGAGGCGTTTTCCGAATAGACGCCGATGTCCGAGTTGAAGATGCCGTGATCGCGGATGCGCATGAAACCCGCTTCACCGTGTCCGCGGGCCATGGCATTCTGGATGTTGCGCTTGTACGCCGAGTGCAGCACCGTTACCGGATGACACGTGCCCACGCATTGCTCGTAAAACCGGTTCAACGCGCCCTGATCGGAAGCGGCATTGACCGATATGGTATAGGTCGCGGCGCCGGAGGCGGCAGCGCAGAACAGCCCGATGAGGCAACTTCGCAAAAATCCGATACTGTTTTTCATAGGTACCTTCCTTCCCGTTTACAGGTGAAAATGATCTTCAGAAGCCATAGCCGATCTTCAACACCCACCACCAATGCTTGGTATCGGGCAGTACATCTTGCTGATCTTTCAATTGAAAAGATGCGGAATAAGGGATCAGGTGATCGTGCGCCGCCTGGCCGGTCAGGGTCAGGCCGCGAAAAAGCGTTTTTGAAGCATACACGGACCACCGCCATTTATCGTGCTTGAAAAAGAGATTCAGAGGGTCCACGACCGGATGCGGATAACCATATTTAATTGCCTGGTAGTAGCTGTTGGGATAAGGGTTGTCCCACCATTCCGCCTCCAATGCGCAAACATCAAGCACGGCAAAGGCGGGGAAATTAAATCCGAACATTACCGGGACCCGCTGCTCGATGCTGTGATAATACAGCGAATCTTCATCCCATCCCAGCAGGGCCGCTTCGGCATAGAACCGCAGATCGTTTTTCCCCAGAATGGGAGCGGTGAAAAAAGCCTTGGGATCCAACGATATCCGCGCCATGCATTTGGTCCCGGCGAATGAGTAGTACCTGGTTGTATCCGTTCCACTCATGAGGTTTTCGGGTTTTTCCGGGGCGGTCTGCTTTTGATTGATAGGAAAAATCCGATGCAGGCTGATGCCCAATCCGATGTCGACTACCTGAAAATTTGCATTTCCGACCCACGAAAGCGAAAAATCGCACAGCGGGTAATTATTGGTTTCGCTGGTAAGCAGAAGGTCTTGATGGAAACGGGAGAAGATCGTGTTGCCCAGACGCAAACCTAACAGCCGCTGAAAGGGCTGGTCGAAATTGTTCCTCAGGAACTGAGGCATCAGTTCGGACCTGAAGAGAAACTCGCCAAGATTGCGGGCATCGGGATTGTATTTATACGGAAAAAGTCCGCTTCCGGCCTCCAATTCAACCGGATCGTTCTTGACTATCCGGATAATGGCCTCAACGTGCGTTGGAACAAATGAGAACGCCGGGTACTCATTGGGAAGATATTGGTCGAGAAACGTTCCACTGGACTGCTGGTATGAAAAATCGAGCCGGCCTTCTCCGCCGGTAACAAAGCGCAGCCGCTCACCGGCTGTCGCCTCGATCTCGATACCGAAAAGGAGCTTTTGGACCCAGGCATGACTAATGGCGCCGGAACCGTTCTGGTTCTGAAAAACGCCGCGAACGATCTGGCCCGCTTCATAGGAACCATATCCCGAAATCTTCGGTCCGTTCTGGGTATTCGCGGTCGATATGATTAAAGCAATCCCGATTGCCGCGGATCTGATGCCGGTTTTCCAATGCATGATGCGACTCCTGTTTCCTGCCTATAATCTATTGGCGGGAAGAAGATCCGCGCGTACATTATTTTGTATTCGTTGCCCAGATTGTTACAGTCATATAAGATGAAGGAAACACCATGTCCGCTAATCCATCACAGCCGGCATTGACCCGCGCAATCGCCCATGTAACCGCGGCCGTTGCCGAGCGCGGCGAAACCGAAGGAAGCAGGCTGCCCCCGCTGCGGCTGCTGGCGCATGACGCCGGCGTCTCGATACTTACCATGTGGAAAGCAGTCCGGAAACTCGGCGGGCAGGGGATCGTTGCCGTGCGCCACGGATCGGGAATTTTCCGCGGGCCATCATTGCCCAAAAAACCTCCTTCCGATAACCCGCGAACGCCAAAATGGCAATCGCTGCGCTCGCGTATGATGCGTGAAATCGCGTACGGCAATCTTCACAACAGGGAATTCATTCCTTCATTCAAAGAGCTTTCCCGGGGCTATGGATGCGCCTATCGTCCGCTCCGGCGGGCGCTTGGGGAACTGGAGCGGGACGGCATCCTGACGCCGCATAAGCGGACCTATCGCATCAGGCGTTTTTGCGCTTCGCATGCAACCATCTCAATTGTTTTCATGTACGACAAGGGCATTGAAACGCGCTACGAATGGCGCGGGTACCGCCATCGGATCGATGAATTCATCCGCGTGCTGGAAACGGAATGCGTCACCCGCAATATCCGGCTGGAGACCCGGACGATTGACAATGGCATCATCGATCTCCGGCCATTGCGCTCAACGGATGCGCAGGGCCTTCTGGTATGGGGAGCAGGCGGCGCTCCTTTAGTCTCGCATTGCGATGCGCTGTTGCCCGAGTTCCAGCGGTTTGGCCGGCCGATCGTGCTCTTTGATGATATCGGCGGAATGGAAATTCCGGAAGCCTTCGCTGGGATTAAAAACCTTTACCGTGCCGTTGTCGATGATTTTGAGGCAGGCCGCCAAGTCGCCGGATTTCTGCTCGACTCAGGGCATCGTCATGCGGCGTTCTTCTCCAATCACCATGATGCGGAGTGGTCGCGGAACAGACTTGGGGGAATGCAATCCATATATGCCATGCTTGATTCCGCGTCCGCATCCTGCACGGCGTACGTGGATTCCTTTTTCGCCGCCAGAACTTCCCTTCGGGCATATCCATTCAAGGCCCAAACCAGGGCGCTGAACGCCATTTCCGAAGCAGCGGTAAAGACCTTGACAAGCGGTTTTGATCGGCAACGGGTCTATCTGGTGACCCAGGAGCTCCGGCAATATTATGAAATGCGTTTTGCCATGAATTCATTGCTGAAACAGGCCATGGTCCGGCCCGAAATCTCGGCGTGGGTTTGCGCCGACGACGATATCGCCGTCCATGCCGTTCTTCCTTTTCTGGCCAGGCATCGGATAAAAGTTCCGAACAAGGTATCGGTGCTCAGCTTTAACAATTCGGTGGAAATCGCCTGGCAGGCCGGCGTCAGTTCGTATGATTTTGCTTTGTCAAAGCTGGCGCTGCGGATTATTGACGTTTTGCTCAACCCCGAATCGCATGACCCGAAGGTTTTGCTGGAATCAAAGGGAATGGTGGTCGAAAGAGGGACAACGGGAAAACCCGATCCCGCGGGGCGCATGCGCTCAATGGGCGGCGCTAACGCCGCCCCTGCTCGCTTCGGCCGAACACCGTGATTTCGGATAGCGCGGGCCGGATTCCCCGGGGCCAGGCGTGGACCGAAAGCCGGATTGCCCGCGCCCGTATCTCCGCGAATGTCAGATAATCGATAAGCATATCGGCAGTGCATTCGCGTTTGTCCACGATCGTCGCCCAACCGGATTCAAGCTGCGCCTCGATCGTATACGCAAAAGGCCCCGGCAGAACGCCGGCATCGTAATCCAGCCCTTCGTCGCGCCAGATGATACGGATTGCCGAAATGGCGAACGCGGATTCCAGCGATACGGTGAATTCAGGCTTTGCATCGTCGGCTGCCGGTTCCCACCAGGTGCGCATGGAATTATCGACCGCATACAGCGCATGTCTGCCTGGCGCTTCACTTGATGCGAATACCGGCTTGTTCATCGACACCGGCAGAAGCGGCGCGTTGTTGCCTTTTTCGGGATGCAACCGAAGACCCGGCGCCCATTGCGGCGTTTGGGAGGCGCCCCGCGAAAACAGGTCGCCCTGCGCGTCGATACCCACCGGATCCATGCCGATACGACGTTCGAAGATGTGGTTAACGCCCACGGTGCAGGTGTAAAACGCCCACAGGGAGTTTCGAGGACCGCGCACGATGCAGCCGTGACCGGGCCCCTGTATCAGACCATCGGTGGTGCGCAAAAAAGGATTTGTTTTCTGCGGCTTGAACGGCCCCAGCGGTTTGCGGGAGACATACGCCGCCATGCAATAGGTCCGCCACTGTGTCCCGGGTGTCGCGTAGGTCAAATAATAGACGTCCCGATGCTTGAACATCCATGGACCTTCATTGTAATTGATGGTCAGGTCTTCATTCCAATCGCCGAATCGTTCCCATGCGTGTCGCGGATTGAAGCTGAAAAGCGGCTTGGGTTCGGCGATGAGCCGATTGGGCGCCAGCGGATCGAGCTCCGCGCCGAAAATACCGGGCTTGCCGAGTCCCCAATAAGCGAACATCCTGCCGTCGTCATCGGAAAAGAGCATGGGATCGGACCAGTCGAATGCGGCGTCGTCGGGCATCGTTGGTCGGCCGATTGCGGCAAACGGTCCGAGCGGATTATCGGCAATGTAGACCGGCGCCTGACATGCGGTCAGATAGAATTTTCCGCGGTGCTCCACGACCGTGGGTGCATAGCCGGGGTTATACGGTTCCATGCGCCGGTGCTTCCAGGTGATGAAATCCTCGGAGACATAGGCGCAGCCGCACGAGGGATAGAGGTACCATTTCCCGGCGTGATAGAGGACCGTGGGGTCCGCGGTCTCCCGGAAATGCGGTTTCTCTTTTCGCCGCCAGGAAGAGTCGCGCGCCGCATCATAGGGCGTGCGCGCCGCATACGTCGCCATGCCGCGCGGGTACTCGGGCAGGGCAAGGGGATTGCAGTAGGTTTTTGTGATGTCAGGTTTATTTTGGGGCATGATGTGTTTCCTGCAACCGAATCTTTAAAATCAATCGTGCCGATGGAAGGCGGGCCTACCGGATGTCGATATGGTACTCCTGCAGCGACTTGACGTCGCCCGGCACGCCCCGCCGTTCCGCGATCCCCAGCACCGCCGCCTTTGCCGCCGCCAGGGTGGTGATATAGGGGATCTTGTACTTGACCGCGGTTTTGCGGATATAGGAATCGTCGTGCTGGCTCAGCTTGCCGGCCGGCGTGTTGATGACCAGCTGTATTTCCCGATTGGTAATGCTGTCGAGGATATTGGGCCGCCCCTCGTGCAGCTTTTTTATCAATTCCGAGCCCACCCCGTTTTTGGCCAGATACGCATGCGTGCCTTCGGTGGCCAGGATCTTCATGCCGAGCCGCGCGAACTCCTTTGCCACCTTGACAAGGCCATCCCGTTCGTTGCGCGAAACGCTGATGAGCACCGTGCCTTCAAGCGGCAATTGCGGTTTTGCCGCCTCCTGCGCCTTGAAATAGGCCAGACCGAAGCTGTCGGCCATGCCCAGCACTTCGCCGGTGGAGCGCATTTCGGGCCCCAGCACCGGGTCCACTTCGGGAAACATGGAAAAGGGAAAGACCGCTTCCTTGACGCCGTAATGTCCCGGTTTCTTTTCCGTCAATTTCAGGGAACTCAGCTTTTGTCCCAGCATCAATTGCGTGGCGATGCGCGCCATCTGGATGTTGCAGACCTTGGAGACCAGCGGCACCGTGCGCGACGCGCGGGGGTTGGCCTCGAGCACGTAGACCGTATCGTTGGCGATTGCATACTGCATGTTCATGAGTCCCACCACCGAAAGTTCCCGGGCGATGGTTTCCGTATACTTCCGGATCGTTGCAAGATGTTTTGCAGGAATACTCACCGGCGGAATGACGCACGCCGAATCGCCGGAGTGTATGCCCGCCTGCTCGATATGTTCCATGACGGCCGGGATGAAGCAGCCGGTTTCGTCGGCAATAGCGTCGGCCTCGCATTCCAGCGCGTTTTCGAGGAATTTATCGATGAGGATCGGCCGTTCGGGCGTGATCTCCACGGCGCGCGAAACATACCGGCGCAGCATCTCTTCGTCGTACACCACTTCCATGCCCCGGCCGCCCAGCACGAACGACGGCCGCACCATGAGCGGATAGCCGATGGTCCCGGCGATTTTTACTGCTTCGTCAAGATTGCTGGCCATGCCGGATACGGGCATGGGAATGCCCAGCTTTTCCATTTTTTTGCGGAACAGATCGCGGTCTTCGGCGAGATCGATGGAATCCACCGAGGTGCCGAGGATCTTTACCCCGGACTCGGAAAGCTCGCGGGCGATATTGAGCGGCGTCTGGCCGCCGAACTGCACGATGACGCCGGCGGGTTTCTCTTTCTGGTAAATGCTGAGCACGTCTTCCACCGTGAGCGGCTCAAAGTAAAGCTTGTCGGAGGTGTCGTAGTCCGTGGACACGGTCTCGGGGTTGCAGTTGACCATGATGGTCTCGTAGCCGGCGTCGTGCAGGGCGAATGCCGCGTGCACGCAGCAGTAGTCGAACTCGATGCCCTGGCCGATGCGGTTGGGCCCGCCGCCCAGGATCATTACCTTTTTCGGGTTCTTTGATGACACCACCTTGTCGGGCGCATTATAGGTGGAGAAATAGTAGGCGGCATTCTCAACGCCGGAGACGGGCACCGGCTCCCAGCCCTCTACGATGCCCAGGCGCACGCGGTGCTCGCGTACCTGTTTTTCGGGAATACCCAGAAGTTTGGCCAGGTATTTGTCGGCGAATCCGTCCTTCTTTGCCTTCATGAGCAGATCGTCGGGAAGGGCCGATCCTTTGCAAGCCAGAATTTTTCCCTCCAGTTCCACGAGTTCCTTCATCTGCTTGATGAACCAGTGCTTGATTTTCGTCTTGTCAAACAGCTCGTTGACCGTCGCGCCTTTGCGCAAGGCCTCGTACATGATGAATTGCCGCTCGCTCGATGGCTCGTTCAGCATGGCCAGCAGTTGATCGCGGGAAAGGGTGTTGAAATTTTTTGCATATCCCAGGCCATAGCGGCCGTTTTCCAGCGAGCGGATGGATTTCTGGAACGCCTCCTTGTAGGTCTTGCCGATGCTCATCACCTCGCCCACGGCGCGCATCTGGGTGCCCAGACGGTCCTGGGCGTCGCGGAACTTTTCAAACGCCCATCGCGCGAACTTGACAACAACGTATTCGCCGGACGGCGTGTATTTCTCCAGCGTGCCGTCGCGCCAGTAGGGGATCTCGTCGAGTGTGAGCCCGCCGGCAAGCTTGGAAGAGACTATGGCGATGGGAAAACCCGTTGCCTTGGACGCCAGCGCCGAGGAACGCGATGTGCGCGGGTTGATTTCGATCACCACCACGCGGCCGGTCTGCGGATCATGGGCGAACTGGATGTTCGTTCCGCCGATCACCTTGATGGCTTCCACGATCGTATACGAATATTCCTGCAGCTTTTTCTGCAACTCGGTACTGATGGTGAGCATGGGCGCGGTGCAGTACGAGTCGCCTGTATGCACGCCCATGGGGTCCACGTTTTCGATGAAGCAGACGGTGATCATCTGGTTTTTCGCGTCGCGCACCACTTCGAGCTCCAGTTCCTCCCAGCCGGCCACCGACTCTTCGATCAGGATCTGCCCCACAAGGCTTGCGGCGATGCCCCGGCCGGCGATGGTGCGGAGTTCTTCTACATTGTAAACCAGTCCGCCGCCGGTGCCGCCCATGGTATAGGCGGGCCGCACCACGACCGGGTAGCCAAGGTCCGCGGCGACCGCTTCGGCGTCCTGGACCGTATACACGGTCTTGCTCTTGGGCATATCGATGCCCAGCGACTGCATGGTGGCCTTGAAAATCTCTCGGTCTTCGCCGCGCTCTATGGCGTCGATCTCAACGCCGATGATTTTAACACCGTATTTGTCAAGGATACCCGCCTTTGCCAGCTCCGAGGAAAGATTAAGCCCCGACTGGCCGCCTAAATTGGGCAGCAATGCATCAGGGCGTTCCTTGGCGATGATCTTCTCCATGGTCGCGACATTGAGCGGCTCGATATAAGTGACGTCGGCCATGCCCGGATCGGTCATGATGGTGGCGGGATTGGAATTGACCAGAACAATTTTATAGCCCAGCGACCGGAGGGCTTTGCATGCCTGGGTCCCCGAATAATCGAACTCGCAGGCCTGGCCGATGATGATAGGGCCGGAGCCGATGATCATTACCTTTTTTATATCCGTGCGCCGCGGCATGGGAAGGTCCTCTCTTTAAGGGTTGAAATACAGCCGGAATTATACATTTCCGGGCCGTTTATAATTCGAATTAAAATATATGTCGAGAGGCGCAAAACAGTATCACTACCTCATCGATACGGAATTGTGGCGGATATTCCAAACCTCTGGAAATGCGCCGGCCTGCTGCATATTTGCTGCGAATAAACGGATTGTCCATTGTTCCGGCGGATGCAGCACATTCCCGGAATTTCGGTACTGGATTCGGATCCAAATGTCGAGGGCAGAGCCGCCGCACCCGGCGCTTGACGCGAATGCAACCGCACCGTATAATCAACATCAAACCCGCTTCCGGAGCACCCATGGCGACCTGCGCATTCTGTTCGGCGCCTTTGCCGCCCGATCAACTGACATGCACCTATTGCGGCGCCCGCAACGACGTGGACTTGGCGCTCGTTCATGAATACACTATTGTCAAACCCGAAAGCGATCGGATATGCCCGCGCTGTTCGGTCCCCATGCAGACCATCGACCTCGCGCTGCACGGCCATTTTTATATCGAGCGGTGCGGCCGGTGCCTGGGCCTGTTCTTCGACCCCAACGAGCTGCAGACCGTGCTCGATACCACGGTCACGAATGTATACGAAGTCAATGTTGCGCGTTTGAACGAACTCGACACGGAGCGTATGGAAGCCGACGAGCAGGTCCTATATGTCAAGTGTCCGGTGTGCCGGCAACTCATGAACCGCGTGAATTTCGGCCATCGCAGCGGCGTGATCATCGACCAGTGCCGCGACCACGGCATCTGGCTCGATGGCGGAGAGCTGCGCCGGCTTCTTGAATGGCGCAAGGCAGGCGGGCAATTGCTCCATGAGCGGATACAGAAAGAGAATCTGGAGCTCGAGGAGCGCCGCGCCCGGGAGCGGGAAGCGAAAGCCCGCGCGGAAAAGGAATTCGCCCGATACGATGGCGCCCTTGTAAGCGGACGCAGGGAACGCAGCGACCTTTTTGCGGAGACCAGCACGGCGAATGCCCTGTCCGCAATCGCGCACTTTTTCATGAAATAGCGGAATTCACCGTATTCCCAGCATCCCGGGCGTCGAAGATCAACCCTGCGCGCGCGGCAATACGCTATCGCCGGGCACGCATAGTATTTTCAATCCGAACCCACCCCAAAGGAAAACCCATGCCGGAAATTCTCACCGATTTTCCCAAGCTCCTCTGCCCGTTCATCCGGCAGACGTTTCCCATCAGCAAAGAGGACTTCAGGAAGCACGGCCCAAGGCTCAACCTGCGTTCGCCCGAGGTCTACCTGGTCATCGACCGGGTCAATCCCGGCTTTGAATGGGTCTTTGACGATCCCGACACCTTTGCCGTGGAAAAGCTCAACGGCTCCAATGTCAAGCTCAAGACCGAAAAAGGGCGGCTCGTGGCGCTGCAGAACCGCAAGAACGTGATCGACCCGCTGCAGATCCTGCACGGCAAGACCTTTATCATCGAAGGCATTTTCCGCTCCATCGCCAAGGGATATGTCAAGGAGGACGGCGAGCAGGCGGGCGAACTGATCGGCCCCAAGGTGCAGGGGAACCCCTACAAACTTGACTTCCACGAATGGTATCCGTTCGACAAGGCCCTGGGGGACCTGCGGTACAAATCGTTCCACGAGCACGAGCGCACCTTCGACAACTGGAGTTCGTGGTTCAAGGATTTCCTCTTTTCGCTCTATTACACCAAGCGCGCCTCCAAGACCGGCGCCACGGACAAGGTCTTTGCCGAAGGCATGATCCTGTATAACCTGCGGCGCCGCTCCGAAAACCAGTCATGGATGGCCAAACTGCGGCGCGACATGTTCTCCTGGTTTTATGAGGGGATTGAAATCAGCGGTTATGACAAACAGGGAAGACCCGAGACCGAGGACCAGGAGAAATTCGATTAACGCGCGACTATCCGGCGCAAGGCAGGCTGCGCTCTTCGCTGTCGACGCCACGCACCGCCGTACTTCTTGACAAATGCCTGTTGCGACTACATGCCGAGAGCAAAAAGCAGGGCGCGGCGGATATCGGCCATCACGGCATCGGGGAGCGTCGTGATCACGGCGCCCAGCTTTGCCCTGGTCACGGTCTGGACGTGGTCGCAATTCACCGCACATTGCCGCGGAAGACCGTGATGCGGCTCAAGCAAAACCTCGCTGGGAATATCCCGAATGACCGTGGTGATTGGCGCCACGGTGGTTTCGCCGAGGTACTCGATAATGGAGTTCCTTGTCAGAATCACCACGGGCCGCATCTTGTCCGGCGCAGCGAACTTGTACCATCGTACCTCACCGCGACGCATGGTCACCCCAATCCTGCTCCTTCTCCCAGACGGAGAACTCGTCATGCCCAACCGGATGGCGTTCGTATCCCTGTCGGTGCCTTCTCTCTTCAGCGGCCACGGCCGCGCGATGTAAGGCCTGGCGCAATGCTTCGCGGGTGAATGCCGATCGGCTTGTATGCAGCTTTCTGACCACGCGGTCAACCGCCGACACCAATCCATCATCAAGCGTCATTTGTACGGTTTTCATGGCAATCACCTTTATGTTGATGATTATAGCTATTATAATATACAGCATTGTTGAAGGCAATCGCAGGGGACGTTGGCGTCCCCAAGGCGCGCTGATGGTGCCGCCAGCAGACGGCGAAAGTGGTTCGGTGATAGCTGAGTTGTATCCTGGGGCGGCGCGCCGGGGGTCGACGGCGCCGCTTCGCCGATGCATCAACTCTTCATCTGCTTGAACTTGTCAAACAGCACTGCGCCTAAAAGGATCACGCCGCGGGCCACATGCTGGTAAAAGGTCGGCACGTTCAGCAGGTTCATGGCGTTCTGCACGGTCCCCATGATGAGCACGCCGGCGATGACCGCCGTGATGGTGCCGATGCCGCCGCTCATGGAGACGCCGCCCAGCACGCACGCGGATATCACCTCGAGTTCGAACCCCATGGAGGTCATGGGTTGTCCGCTTGTCATGCGCGAAGCCAGCACCACGCCCGCGAACCCGCACATGAGCCCTTGCAGGAGGAAAATGGTGATCTTCAGCCGTTCCACCGGAATGCCCGAGAGCCGCGCGGCTTCCATATTGCCGCCCACGGCCAGGGTATTGCGGCCGAAAGCGGTTTTTTCGAGCAGAATGCCGAACACCACGAAACAGACGACAGTGATGATCACCGGCGTGGGGATTCCGATGACCGAGGAGGTCCCGAGAATGAAAAAATTCTCCTTTGTCACGCCCACGGCCTTGCCGTCGGACACGATGTAGCCGAGGCCGCGCACGATCTGCATGGTGGCCAGCGTGGTGATCAGCGCGTTGATTTTGAGTTTGGCGATCACATAGCCGTTTGCCAGTCCCGACAGGCCGCCGATGCAGACGCCGGCCAGAACGCCCAGGATCACGCTGCCCGTGGCATTGGTGACCACGGCGGAGAGGACGCCCGCGCAGGCGACCACCGAGCCCACCGACAGGTCGAAATCGCCCGCGGCAAGGCAGAAGAGCATGGTGCAGGCCACCATGCCCATGAGCGACACGGACAGCATCAGCCCCTGCATATTGGCAAAAGAGAAAAAGTTCCCGACCGTGGTGGAGCAGATGATGAACAGCACCGCGAAGACCAGCAGCATGCCCGTTTTGCTTAAAAGCGCGGCCGGACTGAATCCGGCGCGTGAAGAGGCGATCGTGTTTGCCAAGGAAGGCTCCTATGCAGAAGTGGTACGGAATATCGAACGCCGAACACCGAATGTCGAATATCGAAGTCCGGAAAAATCGGCATGGCGCGGGAATGTCGTGTCTTCAAACTTCATGATTCGTCATTCGGTATTCGATATTCGCATTAGCCTTGCCATTCTCGCCGCCGGCTGCCGGCAATGCCGCCGCGAGCATCTCTTCGGCCGAGGCGCGGCCGCGCTCGAACGAGGCGGACACCGCGCCCTCCCGCATGACCAGGATACGGTCCGCAACGCCCATCACTTCCGGCAGATCGCTTGACACCATCACAATGGCCACGCCCTGAGCGGCCAGTTTATAGATGATGGAATAGATTTCGCTTTTCGCGCCCACGTCGATGCCCCGGGTGGGTTCGTCCAGCAGCAGCACCTTCATCCGTTCCGAAAGCCAGCGGCCCAGGATCACCTTCTGCTGATTCCCGCCCGACAAGTTCATCATGATCTGCCACGGGCCCTGCGTTTTAATGCTGAGCGAATCGATCTGTTGTTGGGCGTTGCTGCGCTCCCAGCCGGGCCGCAGAAAAATGCGCGCCGCGAGATGGCTGCGCCGGGCGCTGATATTGATGTTTTCCAAAACTGGACGAATGGGAATGATCCCCTCCTTTTTCCGGTCTTCGGGACACAGCATCATGCCCGCGCGGATGGCCCCGGCAGGGCTGGTCCCGCGCACGCGATCGTTGTCGATGCGGACAACGCCGGAGGTCGGGCGCGCAGCGCCGTACACAAGCCGCAACAGCTCGGTCCGTCCCGCGCCCACCAGACCGAAGATGCCCACGATTTCTCCGCCATGAACGCAAAGCGATACGGGCTTGCTGAGGCCCGGTCCGTTCACGGCGTCCACTTCAAGGCGAGGCGCCTTTTTTGGCCGCGGAGCATGTCCGTAAATGTCGGTGATTTCGCGGCCCACCATGAGCCGCACCAGCTCGTCGTGGGTCAGGCCTTCCATGGTCTCAAAGGTCCTGATATGCCGGCCGTCGCGGAACACGGTCACGCTGTCACAGACCCGGAAGATCTCTTCCATGCGATGCGATACGTACAGGATCGCATGGCCCGCGCTTTTCAAATCGGTAATAATGCGGAAAAGCCGGTCAATCTCGCGGGCGGACAGGCTTGACGTGGGCTCGTCGAAGGCGATGATGCTGGCGCTGCGGCTGAGGGCCTTGGCGATCTCCACCATCTGGCGCTGGCCGATGGACAGGCTTCCGAGCTTCGTGCGCGGATCGATGGTTTCGCCGAGCATGGCAAGCCCGCTCCGCGCCGAATCAAGCAGCTCCCGCTTATTGACAAACCCGTACTTCGTGGGAAGATGGCCGATAAACAGGTTTTCCGCAACGCTGAGTTCCGGCGCCTGATGCAGCTCCTGATAAATGACCGCCACGCCGTGGCGCAGCGCCTCGGCCGTGGACCGCAGCGCTATCGCCGCGCCGTTGATGACCACGGCGCCGGCCGTGGGCGCATACGCGCCGCTGAGCACCTTGAGCAGCGTGGACTTTCCCGCGCCGTTTTCCCCCACCAGCGCGTGCACGCTGCCTTTGCCGACGCCGAAGGAAACGGCGTCAAGGGCCTTGACGCCGGGAAATGTTTTGCTGATGCCGTCGAAGTGAAGGAAATGGGCCATGGATGCACGCGAAGAAGGGCGGGGCCGGGCGGCCCCGCGGTTTACAGCAGACTTTCGAGCCCAAGGTCCTTGGCGACCTGTTTGTAGTTCTCGCGATTGGCCATCACCCCGGCCGTGCGGGTGTCTTTGGGCGGCTCCTGGCTGTTCATGATCCACTTGAACATGAGCTCCGCGGTCTCGAACCCGTGGCGCTTGGGGCTGATCATGCAGCAGGCGAAATAGCCAGTGGGCTTTTCTTTCTTGAATTCATTGAACCCCTGGCCCGCGCCGATGCCGATGCCGATCACATTGTCCGCGGTAAAGCCGCGGCCTTCCAGCGCGCGGATCGTGCCGATCACGCTCTCGTCGTTGACGGAAAAGACAATCCATTTTTTAATGCCCGCGTTCTGCGTCAGAATGACGTTCGCGGCGTCCATGGCGCTGGGAACATCCATCGCCTTTTCGGGCGTTTTGAAAATATTTTCGGCTTTGAACCCCAGCGCAAGGAGCGTATCGGTGGCGCCGTCGGTGCGGTCCTTGACGGTGTTGAGCACATCATAGGTCGGCACGCAGGCGCCCACCTCTTCGGGTTTCCAGCCGCGTTTCTGCATTTCGGCCCAGATTTCGCCCCCCACCTGCTTGCCGATATTGCGCGCCGAAAGCCCCATGTAGGGAACGTCGGCCATGATGGCGCCGTCGGAGCCCACGAACTGGTCGTCGACGGCGAATACCTTCATGCCGTAGACCGTGGCTTTTTTAACGACCGCGGGACCAAGCTTTACATCAGGCACACATACCACGAACCCCTGCGCGCCCTGCGCATGCAGATTGTCAATGGCCGACAACAGCTTTTCACCGTCGGGCACGCCGATTTTCTGAAGCTTGCACCCGTACTGGTCGGCGCACTGCTGCGCGAATGCCCATTCGTTCTGGAACCACTGTTCTTCGGGCTGCTTCACCAGAAACCCGATTTTAACGTCGGCGGGAGATGTGATTTTTTTCACCTGGGTGCAGGACATCATGGCCCCGCCCACCATGGCCGCCGTGAAGGCAAGAAGACAGGCAATGGCAACGCGTCTCATATGGGGACTCCTTTGGTATTTAGGGGGCTATTAAATTGGATTCGATAATATAATATAGGCACTTCTGAAAATCGGCATATAATCATTGGGGAAGTCGCGAAGCAGGCGGGAGTATCCGGCGTTCTCTCGTATCTTGACTCATGCGGCTTCCGCGCGCCCGCGCGCTGATATACAATGCGGGACCTGCCGCCTGAAAAGGCGGATGGTCCCGCGTCGCATGCATACCCGGTGATAGCGCGGATTATTGACTGCGCAGAAAATCTCAGCGCCTGATTAAACCGCAACCGCATCGCCCGGCGGCATTCATGCAAATGAATCGGCACGAACCGGCAGATCCAATGATTTAAGCATGGATGACTATAAGCTATACCCCAGTTTAAGCACCCAGTAATACTGACCAGGCCGCGCAACCGCTTCGGTATAGTTCAAAGCCCCATCCGAATAGAGTGTGCGCATATGATCGCGGGCAAATTGGGTAGTGATAGAAAAGCCGCGGAAAAGCGTCTTTTTTGCATATACTGACCACTTCCAATCATCGTATTTGTATTTATTCGGGTTCCAATTATCCGCCTGATCATCGGGCAGAGGAGTGCTATTAAGTTCTACTCCTGTTTTGTAACTCGTCTGAAAAGGAAATTGGTAGTTTTCAACCTCGAGTGATAGCACATCAAGAAGCTTGAATGTCGGGACATTAAACCCGACCATGAAGGGGATGCGCTTCAGGCGATCTTCATACCAGTATGAATAATTATCCCAACCGATTATGCAGATTTCGCCATAAAGCATAGCATCTTCAGGACCAAAAAAAGATGCTTGAAAGGCTTTCTTCGGATCCAGCATAATGCGACCCATCACCTTGGTCGCTCTGAATGTATAATGGCTGGTGCTATCATATGTTTTTGAAATAGCGTTTCCGTTTTCATCTCTCGTGACGCTTTTCAGAATTATATTGTTGGTATTGTTTGTGCCATCCGGGTTTTTTGCGGGGGTTGTTCTGTTTTCATTCACGGAAAAAAGCCTTGCGAATTCAATGCCGCCTCCCACCTCAACGATCTTGGCAAAATTGCCGCTGGCTAGCAGCGCGGGCGAAAAATCTCCAAAAGGATACCATTCGGATTCGCTGATGGCGAGAAGATCAGCCTTTAAATCGCATGCAATCCGATCCAGAGAAAGGTCCAGATGGGCTTGGTAACCGAGTAGCCGGTTTTCAGGAAAATCGAAGTAATTGATAATAAAGCCAGGATAGGTAGTAGATCTGAACATATATTCGCCGAGATTGCGCACTTCCGGATTATACTTGTATTTGAAATATCCCAGGGTCATCTCCAGCATCGGCTTTTCCAGATTTCCGATAGAATAGACCGCATTGCCCTGATCAAGCCATAAAGAATAGTTTCTGAGCTTGAACTGCCTTTGGCTTACCCCGGGCGCAGCATAGGGGGTCCACATTTTGCCTTCAACGCCCGCCAAAATTTTAAAGCGGTCATTCAATGCCGCAAGAAAACCCACCCCGGTATATACCTCTTGCGACCAGTAGTGGTAAATATTGGTCATTCCATCCGATTGATTATTATTTCCCTCGACTATCTGTCCGAACGAATAGGAGGAATATCCCATAAAATCAACTTTTTTCTTTGTGTCTTTTTGGTTCTCGGCGTCCTGGCCGAAAGAAATGAACATCGCTGCGGAGAGTATGATTGCCAACAAGCTTGAAACCTTTGCAGAGCATCTCATGTTTCCCTTCATCCTTTCTAAAATAAGAACCTTATAAAATTGATCATCCGGGGATTGTATTTTTCATTCGGGATCACGGAACAATAGGCAAGCTCATTTGCTTTAATATAAAGAATGCCCAACCGGCCGCCAATCAGCCAGGTCGGGTATATGAAAGGAAAACCTTATCTACCGAGAGCAATCGTTTTGGCAAAGATGCCGCTCTTGATAGAGGATTTAATGATGAAAGTACCTCGGCCCAAAGATTTGCATGGCACTTTATACCAGCATCCAGCCCGTGCAGCTGCAAAAGAGGCGACATTTTTTCCCTGGATGTCCAATATGGAAACGAAACCGCTGAACGGAAAACGTATCTCCAGCTCTTCCGCCGTTCCCCGGATCTGAATTCCATTGGTCAACTGATTATTCGAAAACGTGAGTGGTTTGCCGCTATCGATTCCTACTGAGGATAAAAGCGAGAAGCGCAGATGCGTTGTCCCATGCCCGGCAACCGAAACAGTAAGATTATCGGCGGTAGTAATGGTATCGATTATTTTGTGTTGCCAAAGGTCGCGGACTATGAATGTGCTGTTCCCGAGCTCAAGTGGATCGGTTCTCGCGATAGTATACGAGGCGGTAGAAGTTCCCCTGTTTAAAACAATAACTGACTTGTCCATTTTGGTCGTATCAGTCACCAACACTCCAGAACCTGTTCTGGTAAAACGCCGCTTATACCAGAGCTCGATATTGCCTGAAACTTTCACTCTTCTACCACACCAGTTCAAGGAATCCTGGTCGACCGCGATGACTTCGCGGTTCGTCAGCACGAAAAAAGTCGCGTCGCTCTGGGTGGCAAGGTTATTCCCGGAAAGCAACGGAGCCTGCTGAATACACCAGAGGTCGAAGTGCGCCTGATTTTCGCTTTGGCTAAGTCCATTCCCTATTTCGAGCATATCGGGATCGTTGAAAAAACCCTTGACATTATACTTATAAACCTGATTGTCTGTACACTCGTCGATAATGCCGATCACCGAATTCCAGTCTGCCGAGATATCCCCGGACATGCGCGCCGAGTGGCCGCACTGTGCTCCATAGGTCCATGATTGGTAGTTGCCCCAGTTGCAAAGGCTGAAGGTAAAATAGCGGGGGCCCTTTTCGCCGGGGAAGATTTTGAGTGCGTAGACGGAATCCGCGGCTTTTCGGAGCGCCTGATAGGACTTTGTATACAGATCAATAGCGCCCTGCTTATTATCATACTGCGAAGGGACGTTGCACCAGTCTTCTTTAAGATACTGGAAACCCCATTTCGCATACGTGAAAGCATCGTTCCAGTCGTTCCCGTATTGAGCAGGACGACCTTCACACGTCCCAGTACCTGCGCTGGTATAAAGGCCCGGGATTAGTCCCAATTTGCGTATTGTATCACACAACCAAGACATCCCACGAGGAAACAGCGTATGTTCGTAATCTACGATACCATTGCCGCTGCGCGAACCTTCCCAGCAGTCATCAAGGTTGACGAATTGATACCCCACATCCTTCATGCTTATGTATTTGCCCTCCCAGTTGGCGGTTGCTCGCTTTGCCGACATCGCTTTTGCCTGGTTGAGGATGGTCGTTTCATTAATATCACAGCCGAAATTGTTCCAGCTGTTCCAGCCCATAGCAGGCGTCAATTGAATGCCGTCGTCAATGGCAAATACCATGGCCCGCCCAAAGAAAAATACACATCCTGTTGCCAGAAGCAGTTTCCCGGAAATGTTGTGTGTCATAAAGCCATCCTTTCTTCATGCTCCCCGGTTTTTTCATCCGGGCGGCGGTTAGGAGCCTGATTAATGATCCTGATTAATATACCAAATACCCCCAGCCTTCCTATGGACGGAATACTATTAAAATATGGACAAAAAATATGGGAAAAAGTAATTTCAATAGCGTGATTTCTCATCGACCTGCATTTCGTCACGCGCGGGAGCCGGACATGACCGACTGGGAACGTGAGCTCCCCCCGCCGCGGCGTTCCGATAAGGAAGGCGACGTTTCCCACGGCAATTCCGGCCGCGAGACACTCTACTGGGTCTTCCCGTTTCCCGCTAAATGGCCGCTGTTCATCCA
>Ga0315279_10002997_pt1 | contig 24311 bp, 21 predicted proteins | sample YL17G06_20_MG_FD_203694 | JGI IMG/M metagenome (GOLD analysis project Ga0315279, IMG submission 203694) | Sediment microbial communities from Yellowstone Lake, YNP, Wyoming, USA - YL17G06_20 | ecosystem: Environmental > Aquatic > Freshwater > Lake > Sediment | place: USA: Wyoming | collected...
TCACGGTCGTGCTCGCTCGCCACGGCATAGGGCCCTCCTGATCTCGCCTAGGGCGACTATGCCATAAGAAGGGAGTTGTTACCTGTTACCCATGTCCCCGGTACACTTGTTACCTGTCTCCCCAGTCTATACACCACAGCGGGGAGAGGGGATTCGATCCTCGGAGGGTGGAGACCTGTAAGGAGGTGGACGTGCGCACCAACAGTCTCAAGCGGAAGCTGGCGGCGGGCCAGCGGGTGTGCGGGGTCTTGGTGGAGTTCCACAACCCGGAACTGGTCGAGCTGTTCGGGCACCTGGGCTATGACTTCGTGTTCCTGGATGGCCAGCACTGCGGGCTGAACGTCGAGGTGGCGCGCGGCCTGATCCGGGCAGCCGACGTCACCGGCATGACCAGCCTCGTGCGGGTGCCGCGAAACGACGCCTCGGTCATCCTGGAGTATCTCGACGCCGGGGCCGGGGGCATCATCGTGCCCAACATCACCACGCGGGCCGAGGCCGAGGCCGCCGTGGCCGCCATGCGGTATCCGCCGGTGGGTTTCCGAGGCGGCTTCGGCCGCTCCCGGGCAGCCAACTACGGCATCACGCAGACCCAGGTGGAGTATTTCACGAAGATCAACGACGAGGTGCTCTGCGTGCCCCTGATTGAAGACCGATCTGCCCTGGCGCACGCGTCGGCCATCTGCTCCACTCCCGGCGTGGACGTCGTGTCGATCGGCCCGGGGGATATGTCCCTCTCCATGGGGGTCCCGGGCGGCTTGAAGGATCCGCGCGTGCAGGCCGCCGTCGAGCAGATCCGGGCGGCGGCCGCGGCGGCTGGGAGGCCGGCGATGATCATCGTGTCCGACCCGGCGGACGGCCGCGCGCTGTACGCGCAGGGCTTCCAGTTGCTCCTCGTGAGCGCCACCAACCTGCTCGCCAACTCCGCGCGGGGATTCCTCAAGGAGCTGGGGCGGACCTGACGCCCGCGTGAGGGGAACCCGGAAAGGGACCGGGAGTGTACAATGCCCACTGACTCCCGGCGAGCCTTGGCGTCTTGGCGGCTGCGTCTCGGACTCAGGGGACGGAGGCGGACACTTCGGACGACGGGGCGCTCTCGTTCCGGTGGGAGGAACGGTCCGCGGCGGTCACGGTGTAGACGTAGGTCGCCCCCGAGCGAACCGCGCGGTCGGTGAAGGTCGTGGTCTGGACCGGGGCCTCGGTGAGGCGCACCGGGTTCAGGACAGGCGGCTCTCGCCGGTAGACCAGGTATCCGAGAAGGTCCGGCTCGGTATTGGCGTTCCAGGTCAACGAGACGACGCCTGGGGCGGGGATGGCGGTGAGGCCCCGGGGCGGCGCCGGGGGCGTGAGGTCGACGGGCGTCGCCGAGACCTCGGTGGAGTTCCCGCTCTCGCGCCACGGCGGCCGTTCGCCCCCCACGCTGCGGACGACGTAGTAATAGGTGGTCTCGTTCGCCACCGGCGCATCCCGGAATTGCGTCTCGACGATCGGCCCGGCGTTGACCGGCCCGGATCCGTACACGCCTGGCTGGACGCCGCGGTAGATATTGTAGCCCCGCGGCGCCGCGCCGGCTTGCCCCGCAGGCGGCTGCCAGGTCAGGTTGACCACACCGTCTCCCGCCACCGCAACCAGGCCAACCGGCGGCGGCGGAGGCAGGGCGAAATCCACGGAGACCTCCGCCGACTGCGCGCCCACCACGCCACGGTGGTTCACGGCCTGCATCCGGTAGCTGTACCGGAGGCCGGGCGTGAGCCCCGCGCTCCCCCCGTCATCCAGAAACGCGTACTGGTTGCCGCGGACGACGGCGTTCTCGGGCTGGTCGGCCCGCACCGTCGCCAGCAAGGAGAAAGGGGGGCGCCCTCTGGCCTCTCGGGGCGCCGCGGCGCTGATGGCGCGGAAGAGCCGGAACTCGAGGAGATCCGTGAGGGGCGATTCGTCCTCGTTCCGGGTGGGTCGGGTCCAGCTCAGGAGGATGGCGGAATCGCGCAGATCCGCGCGGAAGGCGCCCACCGCGGCCGGGGCCGCGGGCCGGGGGGGCACCGGGGCGCCCCGCCGCCCACAGCCCAGGAGGCCCGCGACGAGCAGGGCGGATCCGAGGAGCATCCGCGCCCCAGGGGAACGCGGGTGGGGGATTCTCATGGCAGGCGCAGGGTCTTCTTGGCCTGGCGGATGGCCTCGCCCACCAGGCGCGAGCTGGTGCCCCCGGTCGACCGCCGCCGTTCCACGCAGGCCTCCAGCCTGATGTACTTGGAGACGTCCGGCTCGAAGGCCCGGGAGAAATGCCGGAGCCGCGCCAGCGGCACATCCTCCAGCCGCTGCCCCGACTCCAGGCATTCCCGGACGATGCGGCCCACCGTTTCGTGCGCCTCGCGGAACGGGATGCCCTTCGTGACCAAGTACTCGGCCATGTCCGTGGCGTTCAGGAAGCCGTCGGCCGCGGCGGCGCGCATCCGCTCGGGACGGAACTTGATGGCCTTGAGCATGGGGGGCAACACGTCCAGCGTCTGCCGGACGGTGTCCACGGCGTCGAAGAGCGGCTCCTTGTCCTCCTGGAGGTCGCGGTTGTAGCTCAGGGGCAGGCCCTTGAGGATGGTGAGCAGCGCCAGCAGGGCGCCGTACACCCGTCCCGTCTTCCCCCGGGCCAGCTCCGCCACGTCCGGATTCTTCTTCTGCGGCATCATGCTGGAGCCGGTGGCGAAGGCGTCCGGCAGCTCGATGAAGCCGAACTCGGCGCTGGCCCACAGGGTGAGTTCCTCCGCCAGCCGGGAGATGTGCATGGCCAGGATGGCGCAGCAGGCCAGGCACTCGACGGCGAAGTCCCGGTCGGCCACCGCGTCCTCGCTATTCCCGGCGATCTTGGGGAACTCGAGGAGCTTGGCCACGTAGGCCCGGTCGATGGGCAGCGTCGTCCCCGCCAGCGCCCCCGCGCCCAGCGGCAGGACGTTCACGCGGATGAGACAGTCGGCGAAGCGGTCCCGGTCGCGCTGGAACATCTCGAAGTAGGCCAGGAGGTGGTGCGCCAGGAGGATCGGCTGGGCCCGCTGGAGGTGGGTGTAGCCCGGCATGATGGTTCCCAGGTGGACCTCGGCCTTGGCCACCAGCTCATCCTGCAGCCTCCGGATCCGGTCGCGGATCTGGCCGATGGCCTCCCGCAGGAAGAGGCGGAGGTCCAGCGCCACCTGATCGTTCCGGCTGCGCGCGGTGTGGAGCTTGCCCGCCGGTTCGCCGATCTTGTCCCGCAGGCGCTGCTCGATGTGCGTGTGGATGTCTTCCAGGGCCGGGTCGGTGTGGAGCTCGCCCCGCTCGATCTCCCCGCGGATCTCCTCGAGGCCGGCCACGATGGCGTCCACCTCGCCCTTGCCGAGGATGCCGCACTTCCCCAGCATCCGGGCGTGGGCGATGCTGCCCGCGATGTCGTGCGCGGCCAGCCGCCGATCGAAATGGATCGAGGCCGTGAAGGCCTCGACCTGCCCGTGCGTCTCGCCCTCGAACCGGCCGCCCCAAGCCTTCTTTCGTCTCATGCCGTCGCCCCCACGGAGAGTCCAGCTTCTCCCGCGTGCCTGCCCCTCTGTTGCGCCCTGCTGCTTCCAGCCTCCGCCACGCTGTGGCCGAGCCTTCACCCCTTCTTCCGCGCCTGGGTCAGCGCCCGGATCCGCAGCCGGAGGGCGTTCAGCCGGATGAAACCGGTGGCGTCTCCCTGCTGGTACACCCGCTCCGCCTCGAAGGTGGCGAATTCGGGATCGTAGAGAGACACCGGGGATTTGCGTCCGACCACGTCGCAGTTGCCCTTGTACAGCTTCAGGCGGGCGGTGCCCGTCACGGCCTTCTGCGACTCGTCGATCGTCGTCCGCAGCAGCTCCATCTCCGGCGAGTACCAATAGCCATAGTAGACCAACTCGGCAAAGCGCGGGACCAGAGAATCGCGGAGGTGCATCACCTCGCGGTCCATGGTGATGGATTCCACCGCCCGGTGTGCCGCCTGGAGGACGGTGCCGCCCGGGGTCTCGTACACCCCGCGCGACTTCATCCCGACGTACCGGTTCTCCACCATGTCCACCCGGCCGATCCCGTTCTCGCCCCCCAGCCGGTTGAGATGGGCCAGCAGCGCCGCGGGCCCCATGCGCGTCCCGTCCACGGCCGCGGGAACGCCGCGCTCGAAGTCGATCTCGACGTAGGTCGGCCGGTGGGGGGCCACCTCGGGCGAGACCGAGAGCACGTACATCTTCTCCGGCGGCTCGGCCCAGGGATCCTCCAGGATGCCCCCCTCGAAGCTGATGTGGAACAGGTTCCGGTCGCTGCTGTAGGGCCGTTCGGCCGTCACCGGGGTGGGAATCCCATGCTGCTTGGCGTACTCCACGAGGTCCGTGCGCGAGCGGAAGGTCCACTCGCGCCACGGGGCGATGATGCGGATGTGGGGGTCGATGGCGTAGTAGGTCAGCTCGAACCGAACCTGGTCGTTGCCCTTGCCGGTGGCCCCGTGGGAGACGGCGTCCGCGCCTTCCTTCTTCGCCACGGCCATCTGGCCCTTGGCGATGAGGGGCCGCGCCATCGAGGTCCCCAGGAGATACCTCCCCTCGTACAGGGCGTTGGCCTGGAGACAGGGAAAGACGAAGTCCCGGACGAACTCGTCCTGCAGGTCCTCGACGTAACACCTGCTGGCGCCGGTCCGGATCGCCTTCTCGCGGACCGGCCCCACCTCTTCGCCCTGGCCGATGTCGGCCACGAAGGCCACCACCTCGCACCGGTAGGTCTCAATCAGCCAGCGCAGGATGACCGACGTGTCCAGCCCGCCCGAGTACGCCAGCACGATCTTCTTCACCGTCCCTACCATGCCCACCGTCCTTGCCCCCTCACCACCATCGAACGATCAGAACGATGCCGTCACCGGTACACGTCTCGCCGGTGCATGACCTGAAGAATTCGGACACCATCAGACGAATCGTCGACCTGATAGATGATCCGGTAAAATCCATGACGCAGCCGGTAAATATTCCCCTCGTACCCCTGAAGCTTCTTGCAACCTGAAGGCCTGGGTTTCTCTTCCAGCGAGAGGATGAGGCGGTCTATTCGCCGGAAATCCTCAGCTGAGAGAGCCGAAAGCCGTTCGAGCTGTTTCGCCGCCCCTCTGGCGATCTCCACCCGATACCGCTTCATTTCCGCAAGAGACGCTGGCGAATCGTGCGGTAATCCTCAAATGCGCCCCGGAGAGTGGCCTCGATCTCCTTACGAATTCGCGGGTTCACACTGAGAACCCAATCCTCAATGGTCGGTTCAGCCATCAGCTCCTTGAGGATCCGGAGCTTCTTCTCCTGAGGCAGCTTGTGAATGAGCGCCGAGAGCGATTCGAAAGGAACGTCAACCTTGACCCCCTCAGGCGTTTCCAATCGAGGCATGGGCCATTACCTCCCGTTCTTGCACGTCCGTACCGCAGCACGGCAGCATCTGTTTCACATCGCCGCGCCGCCGTCCACCATCAGGGCCTGGCCCGTGATGTTCCGCGCCTCCTCCGAGGCCAGGAAGACGGCCGCGTGGCCGATGTCCTCCGGCGTCTGCTCGCGCCGGAGCGGGATCCACTCCTGCACCCGCCGTTCGAACACCTGCCGGGGGGTCAGGTCCCGGTACGCGGGATTCGTCTCCCGGATCACCTCGCCGATGCCCTTCCACATGTCGGTATAGAGGAGGCCCGGGCAGATGGCGTTCGCGTTGACGTTGTACGCCGCCAGCTCTTTGGCCACGATCTTGGTGAAGGTGATCACCCCCATCTTGGCCACGCTGTAGGACGGCATGGTCTGGCTGGACAGCGGCCCCGCGATAGAAGCGATGTTGACGATCTTCCCGGACCGCCTCTCCATGAAGTGGGGTGCAATGGCCTTGCACGTGAAGAAGACGGATTTCACGTTGACGTCGAAGACCCGGTCCCAGTCGGCCTCTTCCTGGCGCGTGAAGGGCAGCCCCAGCCGGGGGGTCACCCCGGCGTTATTCACCAGGATGTCGATGCGCGAAAACTGCCGGATGCCGTCGGCGATGGCCTGCTGCACCTGGGCCTCCCGGCTGACGTCCACCGGCAGGGCCGCCGCCCTCCGCCCGAGGTCCCGCACCTCCTTCGCCGTGCCCTCGGCGGCCCCGAGGTGGATGTCGGCCACCAGAACGTCGGCGCCCTCCCGCGCCATGGCCAACGCGATGGCACGCCCGATCCCCGCCCCGCCGCCGGTGACCATGGCGACCTTCTCCGCCAGGCGCACGCGCCCCTCTCCTCCCCCTCCCGGCTCTCCCCGGTCAATTGGTCAATTCGTCGATTGGTCCATTCGTCGAGTCGTGCTTGCCAATCGACCATTTAACTTCTCGACCCATTGACCCTCTCGGCTCTCGGCCACCCGCGCTGCCGCACCCACGCCCCGCGTGGGTACCCGGCTCTCGGCTCTAGGCTCTCAGTTCTCGGCCGCCCAGCAGTCTCACCAGGATCGCCTTCTGCACGTGCAGGCGGTTCTCCGCCTGGTCGAAGACGATGCTCCGGGGACCGTCCATGACGTCGTCGGTGATCTCCTCCCCGCGATGCGCCGGCAGACAGTGCATCACCAGGACGTCGGGGCTGGCCTGCTCCACCAGGGTGCGGTCGAGCTGGAATCCCTCGAAGTCGCGGAGGCGCCGCGCGTGTTCCTCCTCCTGGCCCATGCTGGCCCAGACGTCGGTGTAGAGCACGTCCGCGCCCTTTGCAGCGGCACCGGGGTCGTGGGTCACCGCCAGGCGGGCCCCGCTCGTCTTGGCCTCCTCCAGGGCCCGCATCATCACGGCCGAGTCGGGCTCGTACCCAGGGGGACAGGCTACCGTGAAGTGCACTCCCACCTTGGCCGCCCCCTGCAGCCAGGAGTGGCACACATTGTTCCCGTCCCCAACGAACGCAACGCGCAGGCCGGCGAGCGGCCCCCGCTTCTCCCACAAGGTAAACAAGTCGCACAGGATCTGGACCGGGTGGTGGTTGTCGCTCAGGCCGTTGATCACCGGCACGCGCGAGTAGAGGGCCAGGCGCTCCGCCATCTGGTGGCTGAAGGTGCGGGCGACGATTCCGTCCACCCACCGCTCCAGGTTGCGGGCCGCATCCTGCACCGTCTCCCGATGGCCCAGGCGGATGTCCCCCGGCGCCAGATAGATGGCGTGGCCGCCGAGCTGGGTCATCCCGGCCTCGAAGGTCACCCGCGTCCGCAGCGAGGGTTTCTCGAAGACCATGGCCAGGGTCTTGCCCTGGAGGGGCGCGTGAAGGATCCCCTGCCGCTGCTTGGCCTTCAGCGAGGCGGCCAGATCGAAGAGTTCTTGGATGTCGCCCGCCGTGACATCATCCAGCGTGAGCAGATGCCGATTCATCGCTAACCCCGATGCAATGGAAACTGACAACCAACAACTCAGAACCGGTCAACCAAGATGGCCGGTTGTCAGTTGTCCGTTGTCGGTCTTGCACTGCGGCATTAAGTAAGTGCTCCCAGCACAGCGTCGAGGATGCCGGTGGCCCGATCCACATCCGCCTCGGTGACGATCAAGGGCGGCACGAACCGCAGGACGTTGTCGCCGGCCGTGATGGTGAGAAGCCCCCGCTCCATGCACCCGGAGACGATGACCCGGGCCGGCACCGAGACCTCCACCCCCAGGATCAGCCCCTTGCCCCGCACCGCCGTCACCACGCGGTGCTTCTCCTTCAGGGACCCCAGGCGATCCAGGAAATACTTCCCCACGCGCGCGGCGTTGCCCGGCAGGTCCTCCTGGATGATGGTGGTCACCACCGCGTGGGCCACGGCCGACACGAACGGGGTCCCGCCAAAAGTCGAGGCGTGAGAGCCGGGGACAAAGCTCGCCGCCACGTGCTCCCGGGCCAGCATGGCCCCCATGGGGATGCCCCCCGCCAGCGCCTTGGCTAGCGTCATGATGTCCGGCTCCGCGCCCCAGTGTTGGTAGGCGAACAGCTTCCCCGTGCGGCCCATGCCCGTCTGGACCTCGTCCAGGATCAGGAGGACGCCGGCCTGGTCGCACAGCCGCCGGAGGCCGGGCAGGTAATCGTCCCCCGGGACGTTCACCCCGCCCTCCCCCTGCACCGGCTCTACCATGACGGCGCACGTGCGCGAGTCGATGGCCCGCTCCACCGCGGCGAGGTCATTGTACGGGACGTGCTTGAACCCGGGCATCAGCGGCTCGAACCCGTGCCAGTACTTCTCGTTGCCCGTGGCCGTCACCGTGGCCAGCGTCCGGCCATGGAAGGAATGGCGCATCACGATGATCTCGAACCGGTCGGTGCTCCAGTGATCCTTGGCGTACTTGCGCGCCAGCTTGATGGCAGCCTCGTTGGCCTCTGCGCCGCTGTTGCAGAAGAACGCCCGGTCGGCGAAGGACTGCTCGCACAACAGCTTCCCCAGGCGGATCTGCGGCTCGATGTGGTACAGATTGCTCACGTGGATCAAAGTCTCGGCCTGGGCCCGGATGGCCTCGACCATCCGAGGGTGACAGTGGCCCAGCGCATCCACGGCGATGCCGCCCGCGAAGTCCAGGTACTCCTTCCCGTCCGAATCCCAGAGCCGCACCCCCTGCCCCTTCACCAAGACGATGGGGAAGCGCGCGTAGGTGTTGGCCAGGTACTTCGCCGATGCCGCGATCAGTTCCTGTGTGCTCATCATCATCGCACCTCGGATGGATTTCTGTGATACCCCGATGGCGCCGGCCTACGAGGCCTTCTCGAAGAGCGGTCGAAGCAGCGAGGTGAACTCCAGGGGGAAGACGATCTTGGTGGCTGGGCCGGCCCCCAGGGCCTTCAGAGTGTCCAGGTACTGGAGGGTCATGGTCTTTGTGTCCACTGTGCTCGCCACCTCGAACACCTTCTGCAGCGCTAGCGAGAACCCCTCGGCCCGGAGGATCGCCGCCTGCTTGTCGCCCTCGGCCTTCAGAACGGCCGCCTGCTTGTCGCCCTCGGCCACCTTGACCGCGGCTTCACGCCGGCCGTCGGCCTCGGTCACCATGGCGCGCCGGTTGCGCTCGGCCGCCATCTGCTTGTTCATCGCCTCCTGGACCTCTTTGGGCGGGACGATCTCCCGGATCTCAACCGTCGTGACCTTCACGCCCCAGCGCTCCGTCACCTCGTCAAGTTTGGTGCGGAGAACCTCGTTGATCTGCTCGCGCTTCGCCAAGACATCGTCCAGCGGGATGTCGCCGACCACCGCCCGCAGCGTGGTCGTCGCGATGCCCTGGGAAGCACCGGCGAAGTCCCGCACCTTGACCACGCTCAGAGCCGGATCCACCACCTTCCAGTAGACCAGGAAGTCGATGGCGATGGGCGCATTGTCCTTGGTGATGCAGGTCTGGTGGGGGATCTCCAGGAACAGCTCTCGCAGGTCCACCCGGACCGGGCGGTCGATGAGGGGGATGATGATCACCAGCCCCGGACCCTTCTGCCCGATGCAGCGCCCCAGGCGGAAAACCACCAGCCGCTGGTACTCGGGAACGATCCGGATCGCGTTGCCCAGGAACAGGACCGCCAGGACGAGAATGACCACGAGCACTGCGAGAGAAATCTCCATGGTCGGATCCCCTTGCCCGCTGCGGGAGTAGATGGACCCTCAGGCCACGATCTCGGTCCCAATACCCTCGGGGGTCAGCAATTCCTCGATGAGCGCGTGCTGCCGCGTCCCGTTGATGATGTGGGTCTTGTGCACCCCGGCCTTCAGGGCGGTGAGGCACGCCTGCACCTTGGGCAGCATGCCCCGGCTGATCGTCCCGTCGGCGATCAGGCGTTCCGCGTCCTGGCGGGTGAGCGTGGACAGGAGCCGCTTCTCCTTGTCCAGGATCCCGTCGGTGTCGGTGAGGAGCACCAGCTTCTCGGCCACCAGGGCCGCCGCCACTTCGCCCGCCACCAAGTCCGCGTTGATGTTGAACGTGGCACCCGCCTCGTCGCCGGCCGTGGGCGCCACCACGGGAATGTATCCCGCCTCCTGCAGCGCGCGGATGGGCCGGGGCTCCACGCGCACGACGTCCCCCACCAGGCCCAGGTCCACCATCTGCCCGTCGGGGGTCCTGACCGGCGCCGTCTTCCGGGCCTGGATCAACCCGCCGTCCTTCCCCGAGAGGCCGATGGCGGCGCCCCCCAGCCGCTGGATCCACGCCACGATCTCCTGGTTGATCTCACCCACCAGCACCCGCTCGACGATGCGCACCGTCTCGGCATCGGTGACGCGCAGGCCTTGGACGAAGTGCGGCTTGAGCCCCGAGGCCTTCATGGCCTGATCGATCTGCGGCCCGCCTCCATGCACGACCACCGGCTGCATCCCGACCAGTCGCATCAGGATGAGATCCTGGATGACCGCCGTGGTGAGGGCCTGGTCCACCATGGCGTTGCCCCCGTACTTCACCACCACCGTCTTGCCGCTGAACGCGCGGATGAACGGCAGCGCCCCGATGATGATCTCCGCCCGGGTCGACTGCTGACTCATCCTGCCTCCATCCCCGCGCCAGCTCCTTCGTCAAGGAGTTTCAATCGGCCCCTTCGCGAGTTCGGTCTTTCCCAGGCACAGCCTGTGCGACGCCTTTGACCCCATTCCGCGGGGAGACCCGGCGGCTTCCTCGGCCTCCCAGCGGAGGTGTCAGTCTATCTTAATCTTCCCGGCGAGAAAAGCCTCGATTTCACGCAGGCCGAATGGGTCCTGGCAAGATCCGGCGGCGCCCAGTTGGACCCCTTCGACTCCATTCCGCAGGGAGACCCGGCGGCCATCTCGGTCTGCCACCGAGGAGGGAAGTCTATCCCAAACCCTCCGGCGAGAAAAGCCCCGATTTCACGAACGCAGAATGAGTCCCAGCAAAGAAGAGATACCGGACACTGACCGAGGGCTAAGCCATCCCGGATGCAGACCCGCTCCGGGACTGATCCTGCGACCTGCTCTGCGGCGACCTCCCTCTTCTCGCCCCCGTGATCGGGGAAGGCGGATGGCCTTAGGTATCGTCTGCCTCGCAGGCTCTCCTCACCGTTCCCATTGCCCTTGACCTCAACTCCGGCTGATGGTAGCGTCCCTGCCGGCCTCAGCTTTCCCGTGGAGTTCTTTCCCCGGCGCGGCCGTTCCGGCGGTCACCCGCCAGCGCGCGGTGGCCGCTCCGGGCCGGGCCCAGTTTCCAGATTCCTATCGGGTAACTTTCTGCCGGGTGTTTTTCGGACTTCCTATCGGCCGCAGGAGAGGAGCGATCGTGCCACACCTCCGAGGGAAAGCCGCCTGGGTGATCGGCCTGCTCTATGTGGCCTTCGTGACGTGGTCGTTGTACGGCGCGGTGGTCCCGATCGAGACCTACCTGTTCCGCATGGTTCACATGGCCTTCATCTACGCGCTGTCGTTCCTCGTGTACCCCGTCTCCAAGAACGCGAAGGGCTGGACGCGCTGGCTCGACGTCGGTCTGGCGATCCTGGGCGTGGCCTCCATTGCCTACGCGCTCTTCGACCTGGACCAGTTCGTCCGCCGCTCCACAGTGCCCGAGCCCATGGACTTCTTCCTCGGGATCGTGGCCATCGTCCTGCTCGTCGAGGTTTCCCGCCGAGTCGTCGGGATGGAGTTCACCCTGGTCCTGGTGGGATTCCTCCTCTACGTCTATCTCGGCCGCTTCATCCCCGGGCCGCTGTCTCACAAGGGCTACGACCTGGACCGGATCGTCGGCCACATGTACATGACCTTGGAGGGGATCTTCGGCGTGCCCCTTTCGGTCAGCGTCTCCTTCGTGACGCTTTTCGTGGTCTACGGCACCTTCATGGACGCGGCCGGGGCAGGGACCTTCTGGCTGGAGTTGTCCCTGGCGGTGATGGGGCGCGGCCCGGCCAGCGCCGGCCGCGGCGCCATCATCACCACCGCCCTCCTGGGCGGCCCCCAGGGCAGCGGCGTGGCGACCACGATGTCTGTCTCGCCCATCATGTGGCCGATCCTGAAGCAGGCCGGCTATTCTCCCAACATGGCGGCGGGCCTGATCGCCACCGGCGGCATCGGCGCGGTCCTCTCGCCGCCGCTCATGGGGGCCGCCGCGTTCCTTATCATGCAGTTCCTCGGCGTCTCCTTCTGGGACGTGGTGGTGATGGTGACCATGCCCACGCTGCTCTACTACCTGGGCACATTCTTCATGGTCGAGTTCGAGGCCCGCAAGTACCGCTTCACCCCGCCGGAAGCGTCGGGGAAGTCGGCGGGCGCGGTCATGCGCCGGTACGGGTACCACCTGATCTCCCTGATCATCCTGGTCATCCTGCTCGGGATGGGCCGCTCCCCGGCGGACTCGGCCATCTGGGCGATCCTCGCGACGATCTTGACCAGTTTCCTCAGCAAGGACCGGACCGAATGGCTGACACCCCGGAGGATCTGGGCGGCCACGGTGGAGGGCGCCGAGAACATGCTGCCGGTGGCCGGGCTCCTGGCGGCGGCCGGCGTGATCGTGGGGACCTTTTCCCTGACCGGCCTGGGGCTCAAGATCTCCAGCCTCATCATGTCCTGGAGCGGCGGGTCGACCCTCATGGCGCTCTTCCTGGCCATGGTGGCCTCCTTCGTCATCGGCCTGAGCCTCCCCATCACGGCCACCTACATCATGACCGTGGTCATGGTGGCACCGGCGCTGGTCAAGGTGGGTCTGCCGGCCCACGTCGCCCACCTGCTGGCCTTCTACTTCGCCGTCCTGTCCGAGGTCTCGCCCCCCGTCGGACTGTCGCCATCCGCGGCGGCGGCCGTCACCGGCGGCAATCCGTTCGGGGCCATGATGCAGGCCTGGAAGTATTCCCTGCCAGCCTTCCTCGTCCCCTTCCTCTTCTCGGCCTCTCCGACGGGGGCGAACCTACTGATCCTCGATGCGACGCTGGGCGGCTTCGTGGTGGCAACCGTCACCAGCGCCGCGGCGCTGTTCTTCGTCTCGCTGGGAATCGTGGGGTACTTCCGCGGCGCCATCCCCATCGTGGAGCGGGCGCTCCTCATCGCGGCCGCGTGCGTCATGGTGGTCTTTCCCATCGCCCCCTCGGTCCTGGGCCTCGCGCCCACGGCCGTCGGGACCGGGATCGTCGTGCGGAACCTGGTGGCCTCTCGGACGGGCCACGGGGAAATCTCCCGGGCGTGAGCGGAGCGGCCCGGGAATTGGTTGGCATTTCCAATCCCACTCAGGAGGTGGATCATGAAGCGTCGGATCGGAAGCGCTACGCTGGTCGTCATCCTCGCCGCCCTGCTCCTGCCCGCGGCGGCGGCCGCGGGGGAGAAGTTCTCCTTCAGCATCGTCTCGGGCGGCACCGGCGGCGTCTGGTATCCCCTGGGCGGGGCCATCGGCGGGGTCATCGGCAAGAACGTACCCAACACGGATGCCACCTCCGAGGCCACCACCGCGGCCATCGACAACCTCAAGCTCTTGGCCGCCGGCAAGGCGGGCATGGCCTTCGCCTACGACTACCACGCCGTCTGGGCCAACGACGGGAAGATCCAGGCCCTGGGCAAGAAACAGCCGGTGCGGGTCGTGATGGGCTTTTACGAGCAACCGCTGCACATCGTGACCAAGGAGGGGACCGGCATCAAGTCGGTCATGGACCTGAAGAAGAAGCGGGTGTCCGTCGGCGCGCCCAACAGCGGGACCGAGGAGCAGGCCGACTACGTGCTCAAGGCGCTGGGAATCGACTGGAACAAGGACTTCACCCGCGAGAAGCTCGGGGCATCGGAGTCCGTGGCGGCCCTGAAGGACGGGAAGATCGACGCCTTCTTCTGGAGCGGGGCGGTGCCCACGTCCTCCATCATCGACCTGGCCACCACCCCCGGGTTGAAGATGGTGCTCCTGCCGGTGGGCGGAGAGACCGCCGATAGGATCATGAGGGCCAACCCCGCCGTCTTCCACAAGACGGTCTTCGCCAAGGGGGACTACGGCGGGGTGGACAAGGACGTGGAAGCGATCGGCATCACCGCAGTCCTGACCGCCATGGAGAGCTTCCCCGCGGACAAGATGTACCAGATCGTGAGCGCGATCTTCGCCAACACCAAGGAGATCTCCGCCGTCTGGAAGGACGCTACGAAGCTGACGCCCGAGAAGTCCATCGCCCAGATGACCCCGGATGCGATCCAGTACCTGCACCCCGGAGCCCAGAAGTTCTTCAAGGAGAAGGGCGCCCTGAAATAGATGCGTCTCGGACGCCGCCCCCTGGTGCTGTTTCTGATCTGCCTCCCGGTCCTGGGGCTTTCCGTCCTGCTCCTCGCCCCGGCGGGACAGACCTGGCTCGAGTTGACGGACGCCGAGACCGGGAGGCGGATCATCTCCCAGCCTCTGCAGAGCGGCGAAGAGGTCGTCCTCACCTGGAAGAACTCTCTCTTCGGCCTCCAGGTGACAGAAGTCTTCGTCGCCGCGGACGGCATCCTGCTGCTCACCCAGATCACCTTCGCAGACCCCCGGGGCGGCGAGCCGCCTCGCGTGAGGCCCGGGGACGTGGATGACCTCTACCACACCGGTGGCCCGTTCAAGGCGACCGGCTTGTCCCGACCGTTCAACCGCATCGTCTTCCGCGTGGGCGAGATCGGCGATCCCAAGATCCGGGTCGGGACGGAACTGGTGTCGCTGACGCGGGAGGTGGGGTTCGGCGGAGCGGTGCTCCTGGTGGCGCGAAAGCCGAGCGTGTATGAGACCACCCTGGGGAGGTGGCTCCACTGACAGGCCGCCCTTCGCACGGGGATTGTCACCCGGAGGGGCGCGAAAAAGGCATCGGACGCCTCGGAAGCGGTTGGTCTTCCCGGGGCGCCGTCAAGAAACCCTGCCGGCCCCTCCGCCGCACGCTATTGGGTGGTCTCCCCGCGCAGCGCCTGCAGTTCCCGCACCCGTGCCTCCAGGTCCGCGTTCACCCGGGCCAAGCGGGCGTTGGTCCTGGCCAGCTCGTCCACCGAGGAGGCCAGGCGCTGGAAGAGCTGGGTCGTGGCAAAGCTCAGGGAGACCAGGCAAGAGAAGGTGGTGAACAGGGCCAGATCGATCCCGTCGAACGGCTTCCCTGTCACCTTGTTGTTGGCGTTCAGGACCCCGATGGTCTTGCCGTTGACTTTCAGGGGGACGCACATCAGGGAATTGGTCCGATAGCGGGGGTGCCGGCTGCCCTTCCCATAGACGGGATCCTGGGACAGGTCCCGGATCAGCAGAGGCTCCCCCGTTTTCGCCACCCGGCCCGAGATCCCCTCGCCCATGCGGCAGACGGCCTCGCGCTGCACCGCCGGGTCCAGGCCCTTGGCGTGGGCGATGCGGAGGATGCCCTCCGGCTCTTTCACCAGCATGAGAGAGACGATCTCCACCTCCAGCGCGTCGGCAATGAGGTCGATCACCCGCTGGAAGAGCGACGCGTTGTCCTTCAGGAACTCCCCCAAGGTGTCCCACCGGACCATGTTGGAGAGTTCGATGGCATTCTGCTGGAGCCGCGTCAGTTGAGGCAGCTCTTCCCTCTCGACCGGCGCGTCGGCCTCCCGGCGGATGGCGTCGCCGATGATCCGGACCATCTCTTCGACGTTGAGCGGTTTGCGCAGGCATTCCACCGCGCCCAGGCGCCTGGCCTCCGCCTCGGTGCGCGGGGCGTCCCGCCCGCTCACCACCAGCACGGGGACGTCGGGATACTTCGAGCGGATCCCGGCCAGGAGCCCCAGCCCGTCCAGGTCGGGCATCACCACATCCAGGATGACCGCGCGGACCGGCTCCCGCTCCAGGATCTGCAGGGCCTGCGCCGCGCTCTCCGCCACCTGGATCGCGAAACCCGCCTTCTTCAGCCCGTCCCGGGCCAGCATCAGGAACAGCCGTTCGTCCTCGATCATCAAGATAGTGTCCATGGCTCAGCCCGATGTCAACTGCGGGTTGATGGAACCCAAGCGGTCGGCGCTCGGGGATCAGCCGTGGGCCGCCGGAATCGGAGACGCGCCGGATCCGGCTCGGTGCTCCCGGCACGCGCGCCGCGCAGCCGGACGCGGAGGGCCGACCGCCGATGACTGACCGCTGCGTCCTCAGAGAATGTACCGGCTGAGATCCTGATCCTTGACGATCGTCGCCAGCTTCTTCCGCACGTCCTCGGCGGCGATCGTCACCTTGGCGCCTCCCATGTGCGGGGCCTCGAAAGAGATCTCGTCCAGCAGCCGCTCCATGATGGTGTACAGGCGCCGCGCTCCGATGTTCTCCATCGCCTGGTTGACCGCGGTGGCGATGGCCGCGATCTCCTCGATGGCGTCCCGCGTGAACGTGAGGTCCACCCCCTCGGTCGCCAGCAGGGCCGTGTACTGCTTGGTCAGGGCGTTCTCTGGCTCGGTCAGGATGCGCACAAAATCGTCGCGGGTCAGGCTCTGCAGCTCGACCCGAAGGGGGAACCGTCCCTGCAGCTCCGGGATGAGGTCCGACGGCTTCGAGACGTAGAAGGCGCCGGCGGCGATGAACAGGATGTGGTCCGTCCGGACCAGCCCGTACTTGGTGCTGACCGTGCAGCCCTCCACGATGGGAAGCAGATCGCGCTGCACCCCTTCCCGAGAGACGTCCGGCCCGTGGGTCCGCTCGCGCCCGGCGATCTTGTCCACCTCGTCCAGGAACACGATCCCCGAATTCTCCACGCGGGCGATGGCCTCGCTGACCACCTCCTCCTTTTCCACCAGCTTGTCCGCCTCCTCCTGGGCGAGGATGCGGCGCGCCTCCTTGACCTTGACCTTGCGGCGCTTGCTGCGCTGGGGCAGGAGGTTGCCGAGCATGTCTTTGAGGTTCTCCTGGATCTCCTCCATGCCTTGCCCGCCGAGGATCTCGACCATGGGCAGGCCCCGGTTGGCGACCTCGATCTCGACCGTCCGATCGTCGAGGGCGCCCTCGCGCAGCCGCTGGCGCAGCTTCTCCCGGGTGTCGTGGGCGCTGCTCACCTCCGGGGCCACGGCCTGGCCGAAGGCCCCCATCCGGGACGAGGGCAGCAGGAGATCCAGCAATCGCTCCTCTGCCAGTTCCTGCGCGCGCCCCTCCACCTGGCGGGTCTTCTCGCCGCGGACCATATTGACCGCCAGCTCCACCAGGTCCCGGATCATGGACTCGACGTCCCGGCCCACGTACCCGACCTCGGTGTACTTGGAGGCCTCCACCTTGATGAAGGGCGCCTCGGCCAGCCGGGCCAGCCGGCGGGCGATCTCGGTCTTGCCCACGCCGGTCGGGCCGATCATGATGATGTTCTTCGGCGCCACCTCGTCCCGCAGCCCCGGGGGCAGTTTCGTCCGGCGCCAGCGGTTCCGCAGGGCGATGGCCACGGCCCGCTTCGCGTCGTGCTGGCGGATGATGTACTTGTCGAGTTCCGCCACGATCTGGCGGGGGGTCAGCTGGTCCATCAGAAACTACACCTCAATTTCAAATTGAAAACTGACAACCGAAAACCGGGCATGCAGCTAGGCCACGAAGACCCGCTGGGACTCACGGATGAAGAACGCCTTCACCTCGTCCCACCGGCACGGCCAGAGCATGACCGGCATCGGTTCTTTCTCTGCGTCCACGAAATACACCAGGCTCTTAGCCAGGTGGTACGGATCGTAGGAAATCCCGCGGTACTTCTGCTCGAACCAGCCGTGGACTTCATCCATCCTGTACCCATGCTGGCACACTGCGTACAGGTCGACGAAATCCCGTCGGGATCCGCGGCCCATGATGGCCGCGAGCTTCATGCTCGCGATGTCCCGGATCCCCGCGACCCGTGGCCCAAAGTCGGGCTTGATCGGCGGGTCCAACAAGGGATACTCGTATCGGATGAAGCTGATCTGCACGCCGGCAAGTTGTCCTCGAAATGCTCCCGGTTCGCTTCGCTCAATTCGGATGTCCCCGATCTGCCGGAGCAATGCCGCAAGGCCTTCGCTCTCGAGGGCCTCCTGCGAAAAGAAATCAAGATCCGCGGAGCGCCGGTGTCCGAGATGCAGCGCCAGGGCCGTTCCACCGGCCAGATAGATTCCCGGAGAAATCGGCGCCCGCTCTAATAAGGCCAGAGCGGATTTCTGGGGCCCGTCAAGAATCTCTGGATGCATTCCTCATCCTGGAGACCCAGAAGCAACGCCCAGTAGTTGACCGTCTTCCGCGAGAGAACCCGAAGTCCCCGCCCCAGGATAAACTCCCGGATCCTTGCCTCCCCGTAGGTCTCCACTGCCCAGCGTACGGAACCCGTCGTACCATACTCTAGGACCCGTCCCAGGATATACTCCCGGTGGGCGGAGACATCCAGGGTGCTCGCATCCACCTCCCAGAAAAGGGATTGCACATCCTTCGCCAAGTTGGCGGGCAATCCGGCCTGCGCTCGATCCACCACTCACAGCTCCTCGACCGTGATCTGGTCGTTGGTGTAGACGCAGAGGGAGGCGGCGATGTGCATCGCCTCTTCCGTGATCTGTCGGGCGGACAGGCTCGAGTGCTTCACCAGGGCGCGGGCGGCGGCGGCCGCATAGCCCCCGCCGGACCCGATCCCGATGATCCCGTCATCCGGCTCGATTACATCGCCGGTCCCGGAGATGATGAGCGAGTCCTCGCGGTCCACCACGGCCAGCAGGGCCTCCAGCCGCCGCAACGCGCGGTCCATCCGCCAGTCCTTGGCCAGCTCCACGGCCGCCCGGGGGAGATTGCCGCTGAACTCGTCCAGTTTCGCCTCGAACTTGGCGAACAGGGCGAACGCATCCGCCGCCGCGCCGGCGAATCCGGCGATGACCGTGTCGTTGTACATCCGCCGGACCTTCCGGGCGGTGTGCTTCATCACCATGTCGCCGAACGACACCTGCCCGTCCCCGGCGATGGCCACCTGTCCCCGGTGCCGGACGGACAGGATCGTCGTGCCCCGCACGCTGGGCGTCTCTGATGTCCGCATCATGTCCTCGTGCCGGGGGCCGCCGCTGCCCGACCCGCCCGCGCCCTCGGATGGGCGCGGTCGTACACCTCCAGCACCTTGTCCAGCCCCACGTGGGTATAGCGCTGCGTGGTGCGGAGTTGCGCGTGGCCCAGAAGCTCTTGGATGGCGCGGAGGTCCGCCCCGGCGTTCAGGAGATGCGTGGCGAAACTGTGCCGCAGGCCGTGGGGGGTGATCTTTTTCCCCAGGCCGCTCGCCATGAGATGCTTGAGCACGATCCGCGAGACGCTCCGGGTGGTGATGCGGCCGCCCCGGCGGTTCAGGAAGATCGCCTCGGCATCCTTCGGCCCATTCGCCGCTCCGGGCTGAAGCCCGTCCCGGAGATCCAGATAGGCGCGGAGGGCTTCCCGGGCCGGCCGGCCCACGGGGACGATCCGCTCCTTCCGGCCCTTGCCCCGCACCCGCGCAAAGCCCTCCTGAAGATCGACGTCGGCGAGGTTCAACCCCACCAGCTCTCCGATCCGCAGGCCCGCGGCGTAGAGCAACTCCAGGATCGCCCGGTCGCGGGCGCGGAGGGCGTCGGCGCCTTTGGTCCCCGCCGATCCGTCCCCCGCGGCCATCGCGGACGACCTGGTCAGCAGCTGGACCATCTCGTCCACGCTGAGGTGCGGCGTCGTCCGCACCGGGAGGCGAGGACCCTGCACCAGCTTCGCCGGATTGGCGCTCAGCCGGCCCTGCCGGCAGAGGAAGCGGAAGAACGAGCGCAGCGTCGCGAGCTTCCGGCCCACGCTGGATTTCGCCAGATGCGCCCCGTGGAGCCGCGCCAGGAATCCCCGGATGGCCAGATGATCCACCGCCTCGGGACTCGGGCTGCCCCCGGATGCTCCACGCTCCTGGAGATAGACCAGGAACTGCTCGAGGTCCACCCGGTAGTTCCGCAGCGTGTGGACTGACGCGTCGCGCTCCGCCCGGAGGTAGGTCAGGTACTCCTCGATGGCTGTCCGCATCGCTCCCCCAAAAAGGCGAAACGGCCAGCCGCCAGTCCACCAGGAGGCGGACCTGGCAACCGGCCACCTCGCGCGAAATCTACGCCGGATGCCTTGAAAGATCAAGCGAAAAGGCTACTTGGCAGCCAGTGCAGCGCCATCCCGCAAGCGGGAAGCGTTGCAGGATGCCGAATGGGCAATGCAGAGTGAGGAATGAATGGGAGAGCGGAGAGCGGGATTACAGGGTCTGCTGCCAGATGCGGAACTCGGCCAAAGCGCGGTCGGCCAGGAGGCGGTTGCGCTCGCCCCGGTCCCGGATGATCCGCGACAGGCGCGGCAGCACGCCGAAATTCGCGTTGATGGGCTGGAAAGTCTCCGGCCTGGACTGCGTGAGGTATCGCAGCAAGGCGCCCAGCATCGTCGTGGCCGGCGGGCTGACCCGCCCCTCCCCTCGTATCAGGCGGGCGGCGTTGATCCCGGCCAGGAGGCCGGTCGCCGCCGATTCCAGGTACCCCTCGACGCCGGTAAGTTGGCCGGCAAAGAACACGCCGGCCTCTCCCCGGAACTCGAGGGTCTCGCGAAGAAGCAGGGGCGCCATGATGAATGTGTTCCGGTGGACGCTTCCGTAGCGGAGCACCTCGGCCTGCTGCAATCCCGGGATCAGGCGGAGCGCCTTGAGCTGATCGCCGCGCCGCAGGCGGGTCTGGAAGCCCACCAGGTTGTACATGCTGGGCCGCCCGTCGGGTCCCCGGTTCTCTTGCCGGAGCTGCACCACCGCATACGGCCGCTTCCCCGTGCGTGGATCCGTCAGGCCCACGGGACGCATGGGGCCGAAGCGCAGCGCGTCCTCCCCCCGCTCTGCCAGCTCCTCGATGGGGAGGCACCCCTCGAAGTACCTCGGCTCCTCGAACTCGCGGAGCAGGTACCGCTCGCCCTTGAGCAGGGCCTCGCGGAACGCGAGGTACTCGGCCCGCGTCAGCGGGCAGTTCACGTAGTCGTCGCCGCCCTTCCCGTAGCGCGAGGCGACGAAGGCGATGCCGGAATCAATCGAGTCAGCCGAGACGATGGGCGAGATGGCGTCGTAGAAATAGAGCCACCGGGCATTGGGAGACGCGCCGCTCTCCGCCTGGAGAACAATCGCGAAACGCTGCTGGAGAGCGACCGAGAGGCGGTCGGAGGTGAGGGGGCCGGTCGCCACGATGACCGGCCGCTCTGCGGGGAGCCCCGGGACCTCTTGCCGGGCGACCTGTATCCGCGGGTGCGCGGTGATGGCCTCGGTCACCGCGGCGGCGAATCGCTCCCGGTCCACGGCCAACGCCGATCCCGCGGGAACCCGGGTCGCCTCGGCACACTCCAGGATGATCGAGCCGAGGGCCCGCATCTCTGCCTTCAGGAGGCCGCTGGCGTCCTCTGGGGATTCCGACTTCAGGGAGTTGCTGCAGACCAGCTCTGCGAGGCGATCGGTCGCGTGCGCCGGTGTCGGGACCATCGGGCGCATCTCGAACAAGCGGACGCTGCACCCGCGCCCCGCCGCCTGCCAGGCCGCCTCGCAGCCCGCCAGGCCCCCGCCGATCACCGTCACAAGGGGCTCGGTCATGCCGTCAGATTACAGCATGGACGCCCCGGGGACCAGAGGAGAGTTGGAGCGGAATGCGGAATGATGAATGCGGAGTGCGGAATGAGGACCAGAGCTGAGAGACGAGAGCCGGGAGCCGAGGGGAACGGGGGCAGGGGGGAAACGGGAAAGCCGGGCCGATCACGCCCGTTGAGCTTGGATTTCCACTGTCGCTCGATACCCGAGTCGCAACAGCATGTCCACGGCATCCTCCCAGGTCAGGCCGAAGGCGGCCACATCGGCCAAGCCAAGGCGGGCAACCACATCTCGGATGACCGTGAAGTCCTGCTCCGCAAACTCCTCCTCCCGCATGGCCTCTTCCGCCCATGACACAATTTCTGTCAGGCTCTCCTGGCCGCGCAGGTGGGCGGAGATCCGACCTGCAACCATCTGCCGCGTGATGACCATTGACTTACTCCCTCACCCTCTCGTGACCTCGATCCACCGGGTACTTGTCGTGCCGCTCCACAAGGATGCCGTCTTCATTATAGATTTCCTGCCAGAACCGCACCACCGTCTCGTCCGAATCCACTTCCTTAACGTACCGGGCTCGCCATCCCCGACGACCTTCAACTTCATGCCAATACCGTCTGCCACCGCCCGGGAGCTCTACCCATGCGCCAAACTTCCGCTCGTTAATCCGCCTCTTCCTCTCATCTGGCGCCAACTCGAGAGTCTCCAGGCCCGCGCATTGACTGCTAGTCAAGAACTCTCAAAACACAGTCATCTTCTACCAGAGGCGCTGTCGGGACGCAAGTACGAAGGAGCGGGGCCGGGGGGCGCCGGATGAATCAGGGACGAGAAGACCCTGGCCCCCGTGCCCCGACCCCTATCTGAAGCGCTGATCGCTGACAACTGAGAGCCGAGGACCTCAGGATGTGGCGGTGGCCTTGGCGGCAGCGGCTTTCGCCGCCTCGCGCTTGTACTCGCAGCCCTCGGTGGCGCACTGGATCCTGACGCCCCCCTTCAGCCGCTTTTCCACGAGGAACTTGGCGCCGCACGCCGGACAGGGCTCGGGGATGGGGCGATCCCAGAGGGTGAAATCGCACTTGGGGTAGGCGCTGCAGCCGTAAAACGTCCGCCCCCGCTTGGAGCGGCGCGCCGCCAGAGGCGACCCGCACCGCGGGCAGTCTACGCCGATGGGGATCGGTTTGATGTGCTTGCACGTGGGGTACGTGCTGCACGAGAGGAACCGGCCGTACCGCCCCGCGCGGATGACCATGGGCGCCCCGCACTTGTCGCACACTTGGTCCGTCGGCTCCGGTGGCGGGAGCGCGGCCTTTCCAATCCGGACGACGGTCCGGCAGTCCGGATAGCCAGAGCAGGCCAGGAACGGGCCGAAGCGCCCGCGCTTCAGGACCATGGGCTTCCCGCAGTTCTCGCAGGGCTGCCCCTCGCCCACCGTCTCGCCCCGGCCATTTTCCCCCGCGGCCGGCTTGCCATTGCCGTTGCCGGGCAACTCCTTCGTGTTCTTGCACTCCGGGTACCCGGAGCAGGCCAGGAATTTCCCGAAGCGGCCCCATTTGATGACCATGGAGCGCCCGCACTTCTCGCAGACGATGTCCGTAGGCTCCTGCATGGCCTTCACGTTCCGCATCTTCTGCTTGGCCTTTTCCAGCCACTTGGTGAAGGCGCCGTAGAACTTGTGCATGACATCCAGCCAGTCCGCCTTCCCCTCCTCGATCTCGTCCAGCGTCGTCTCCATCCGGGCGGTGAACCCGGGATCGAGGATGCGCGGAAAACTCTCCACCAAGAGATCCACCACGATCTCGCCCAGCTCCGTGGGCTTGAACCTGCCGGTCTCCTTCACCACGTAGTCCCGGTTCTGGATCACGCTGAGGATGGCGGCGTAGGTGCTGGGCCGGCCGATCCCCCGCTCCTCCAGCTCCTTGACCAACGTGGCCTCGTTGTACCGGGGCGGCGGCTGGGTGAAATGCTGCTCGGGTGTCACGCCCTGGCAGAGCAGGGCCAGGCCTTCCTCGAGCGGCGGCAGACTTCGCTCCTCGTCTCCCTCCGACTCGGCCTCGCCGCCCTTGGCGGCCTCGTCCTGGGCGGGCTCGTCCCGTCCCTCCACGTACACCTGCATGAAGCCCGGGAACGTCATGTGCTGCCCGCTGGCCCGGAAGGTGTACCGTCCGGCCGCGATGTCGGCCGTCGTGGTGTCGAACAGGGCGGGGCGCATCTGGGAGGCCACGAAGCGGTTCCAGATCAGCGTGTAGATGGCCAGCTGCTCACGGGTGAGGAAGGACGCCACCTGGCCCGGCTCGCGCAGGACCGAGGTGGGCCGGATGGCCTCGTGCGCCTCCTGCGCGCCCTTGCCGCTTCGGTACTTGGGCGGCTTCTCCGGCAGGAACTGCGCGCCGTACCGCTGGGTGATGAATCTCCGGGCCTCCGCCTGCGCCTCGGCGGAGATCCGGGTCGAGTCGGTCCGCATGTAGGTGATGAGGCCCACCGCCCCCTCGTCCCCGACCTCGATCCCCTCGTACAGCTGCTGGGCCACCTGCATCGTCCTTCGGGCCGTGAAACGGAGCTTGCGCGCGGCCTCTTGCTGCAGCTTGCTGGTGGTGAAGGGCGGGACGGGATTCCGCCGCTTTTCTTTTCGCACCACGCCGGCCACCCGGAACTCGCCGGAGAGCGGCGTGAGCTCTGCCAGGATCCGATCCGCCTCCTGCTGGGACGTCACGCTGGCCTTCGCCCCGTTGACCCGCCAGAGGCGGGCGGGGAACCCGGGGCCGACCGCGTCCTGCCGGTGCAGCTGGGCCGTGATCGTCCAGTACTCCTCCGGCGTGAAGGCCCGGATCTCTTTCTCCCGATCCACCACCAGGCGCAACGCCACCGACTGGACCCGGCCGGCCGAGATGCCGCGGCGGACCTTCTCCCACAGCAGCGGGCTGAT
>Ga0315279_10002998_pt1 | contig 24309 bp, 21 predicted proteins | sample YL17G06_20_MG_FD_203694 | JGI IMG/M metagenome (GOLD analysis project Ga0315279, IMG submission 203694) | Sediment microbial communities from Yellowstone Lake, YNP, Wyoming, USA - YL17G06_20 | ecosystem: Environmental > Aquatic > Freshwater > Lake > Sediment | place: USA: Wyoming | collected...
CTTCTGGTTCTGGTTCACGCCCATCTTTTTCAGCGCGCAAAACCTGCCGGAGCGGGTGCGATTCATCGCGCGGATCAACCCGCTGGCCTACGTGGTGGAGGCCTACCGCAACTGCCTGCTGGCGGGACGGGCCCCGGCGCCGGCCGATCTGGGGCTGACGGCCGCCTTCGCCATCGTCTCGTTCCTGGCCGGCGGCCTGTTCTTCCGCTACACCAAGCGCGCATTCGGAGACGTCCTCTGATGAGCTTCGCGGTGGCCATGGAGAAGGTCAGCAAGAGCTATCCCGTGTACGCCTCGCCGGCCGAGCGCTTCAAGGAACTGCTGGCGCTGGGGCGCCGGAGCTTTCACCGCGACTTCTGGGCGCTGCGCGACGTCAGCTTCGAGATCGAGCGCGGCAGCACCTTCAGCATCCTGGGCGAAAACGGGGCGGGGAAGAGCACGCTGCTGCAACTAGTGGCCGGCATTCTTCGCCCCACCGCGGGCCGCGTCGAGGTGACCGGGCGCGTTTCGGCGCTGCTGGAGCTGGGCTCCGGTTTCAATCCCGAATTCAGCGGGCGGGAGAACGTCTTTCTCAACGGCGCGATCCTGGGCCTGAGCAACCGCGAGATCGAGCGGCGCTACCCGCAGATCGTGGACTTCGCCGAGATCGGCGAGTTCATCAACCAGCCGGTGAAGACCTATTCCAGCGGCATGGTGGTGCGGCTGGCCTTTGCCGTGGCCATCAACGTGGACCCCGAGATCCTGCTGGTGGATGAAGCGCTGGCGGTGGGCGACATTTACTTCCGCCAGCGCTGCATGCGGAAGATCCACGAGCTGCACCGCGCCGGCGTGACCATTTTGTTCGTCACCCACAACATCGCCGACGTGAAGTCGCTGGCCACCCGCGCCATGTGGCTGGCCAACGGGCAGATCGCCGAGCTGGGCGACCCCGAGCGCGTGGTCAGCCATTTCCAGGCGGCGATGGTGAACAAGGACGCGCGCTACCTGCGCCAGCACGCCCAGGCCGAAGCCCAGGCCGCCGGAGAAGTGTTCGCCTCGCGCCCGGCCGAGCTGGTGGAGAAGATCCCCAACATCGACTTTCGCTACGGCACGGGGCGCGCCCAGGTGCTGGGGATCGCGGTCATGAACCAGCGGGGAGAAGAGATCGGGCTGCTGCCGCCGGGCGAGACCATCGTGGTTCGCGTCAGCGTCCGCGCCCAGCAGGAGATGCCCCAGCCCATCGTCGGCTTCATGCTGCGCAACCATCTGGGCGTCGATTTCTCCGGCACCAATACCGCGCTGGAGGGCGTGGAAATGCCGCTCCTGCGGCCCGGCGAGGCGCTGACCGTCGATTTCCTGGTGGCCCTGCCGGAGCTGTATCCCGGCCACTTTTCATTCTCTCCGGCCATTGCCAACGGCACGCTGGAGGGGTATGAAATGTGCGATTGGATCGACAACGCCGTTACCCTGCAGATGGACAAGCGGCGGGAGATGTACGGCTATTTCCGGCTGCCGTGCCAGGTAGAACTGCGCGGCGTCCGAGTCGTAAGCACGACGTGAGAGTGCAGGCTTTATCACCATGGAATTCACCGGTGAGCGGGTGATCCCCGGGCAGGTCGATCCGGACCTGTGGAATGAGCATGTGTCGCGGTACGCCTTCGCCTCCCGGCTGGTGGGCCGGCTGCCGGCCGGCAAGCGCCGGCCTCTGCGGGTGCTCGATGCCGGTTGCGGCTCCGGTTATGGCACGGCATTGCTGGCTGCCGCTGCTCCGGGCGTGAAAGCGGTCGGGGTCGATATCAGCGAAGAAGCGCTGGCCTGGGCCTCGGGCCATTACGCGGCCCCCAACCTCCGCTTCCAGCAAGGCGATTGCCTGGCGTTGCCGTTTGCCGGCCATGAGTTTGACGTGGTGGTGGCCTTCGAGATGATCGAGCACCTGGCCGAGGCCGCCGGTTTCCTGAAGGAGGCGGTGCGCGTGCTGGCTCGGGGCGGCCTGCTGATTGCTTCCACTCCGAATCGCCGCTACTACTCGGAGGAGCGCGGGTACACCAACCCGTTCCACACCCGGGAGTATGACGCGGAGGAATTCGACCGGCTGCTCGAGCCCTTCTTCTCCTGCCGGATGACGTTCGTTCAGAACCACGCCGCCGCGATTTCCTTTTTCCCTTTGAACCGCGGCCAGGCCGGCGCGGCCCCCGCGGAGGCCGGGTCGGGCACAGCGGAAGCCGCGCCCGCAGCGGCCGCTGCGGCGCCCGACGAGCCGCATTTTCTGGTAGCCCTGGCCTCCCGCCAGCAGGTTCCGGCGGTCGGGCCGTACGTGTTCGTGCCCTCCTCGGCCAACGCCTTGCGCGAGCGCGAAGCCCACATCGCCCAACTGCAACGGGAGCATGAAGAGACGGTCACCTGGGCGCGCAGCCTGGACAGCGAACTGAGCCAAACGCGAGAGGTGCTCGAGGCCCGCCAGCAGGAGCATGAAGAGACGGTCGCCTGGGCGCGCGGCCTGGAAAGCGAACTGAGCCAAGCGCGAGAGGTGCTCGAGGCCCGCCAGCAGGAGCTGGACGAGCGAACCTTGTGGACCCAGCAACTCAACCGCGAAATCGAGCGGCTGGAGAACCTCGCCATCGGCCTGCAGCGCGAGCTGAAGACCAAGACCGAATGGGCCGTTTCGCTTGACGAGGACGTGGGGCGGGCCCGCCGGGAGCTTGACAAGCGCGACCGGGAATTGATTGAAAAAGTGGACTGGGCGCGCTCCTTGGAGGCGGACCTGGAGCGGGCGCGCCAGGAGCTTGACAAGCGCGACCGGGAATTGACTGAAAAAGTGGAGTGGGCGCGTGGCCTGGAAGGCGAACTGAACAAGACGCGAGAGGTGCTCGGGGCGCACCAGCGGGAGCACGAAGAGACGGTCACCTGGGCGCGTGGCCTGGAAGGCGAACTGAGCAAAGCGCGCCAGGCGCTCGAGGCGCGCCAGCAGGAGCTGGACGAGCAAACCTTGTGGGCGCAGCAACTGGACCGCGAGATCCAGCGGCTGGAGAGCGTGGCCGTCGGCCTGCAGGCCGAGCGCGCGCAAGTTGAGGCTGACCTGCTGGCCGAGCGCGAACAGCGGACCGCCGAGCGCGAGCGACTGGAGGCCACCGTCGAGGAGCGCACGGCTTGGGCGCTGCGGCTCGACGCCGAGGCCGAGTCGTTGCGCGCCGACATGCGCCTGATCCTCGGTTCCATCTGGTACCGCCTGGGCAAGAAACTGCGCCTGGGCCCGGTGCCCCGAGTCGATCGCGAGCGGGGGAAGCAATGATGGTCTTGCGCCTGCTGGCCGGCATGGCGGTGGCGGTGGCGCTGTTGCCGCTGCTGGCGCTGAATGCCCTCAGCCTGGCGCTGGTGGACTTGTTTTGCGCGCTGTTTGGCAAGCGCGGCCCGGCCACCCCGGCCGCTTCCGAGCGCCTGCCGGATGGGGCGCAGCCGGCAGCGCCCTGGCAAGGAGCGGCGGCAGCCAGCCGATGGACTCCGCCCCTCTCGTTGAGCGTCGTGATTCCAAGCTGGAACGGCCGCGACCTGCTGGAGAAGTTTCTGCCCTCGGTGATCCGCGCCGCCTCTTTCCACCCCGACAACGAAGTGATTGTGGTGGACAACGCCAGCGGCGACGGCTCGGCCGAGATGCTGGCCGAGCGCTTTCCGCAGGTGCGGGTCCTCCGCATGCCACGGAACCTGGGCTTCGGCGGCGGGAACAACACGGGCGTCCGGGCCGCCCGAAACCGCGTGGCGGTGGTTTTGAACAACGACATGCGCGTCGAGCCCAACGCCTTCCAGCGCCTGCTCGAGGGGTTTCAGGACCAGGCTGTCTTCGCCGTGAGCGCCCAGATTCTCTTCCTCGACCACGAAAAACGCCGGGAGGAGACGGGGCTGACCGAGGGCTTCTTCGTGGAGGGGTTCTTCCGGTTCCAGCACGCCGCGGAAGATGTTTCCGGCCTGTATCCGGCCTTCTACGCCGGGGGCGGCTCCAGCGCTTTCGACCGCGAGAAATACCTGGAGCTGGGGGGGTTCGACCCCCTGTTCCATCCCTTTTATGTGGAAGACGCCGACCTCTCCTACAACGCGTGGAAACGGGGCTGGAAGGTGCTGTACCAGCCCTCGGCCATCGTGCATCACGAGCACCGGGCCACGATTGGCCGGCGGTTTTCGGCGGCCCGGATCGACGCCGTCCTCAAGAAGAACCACATCCTGATGGTGTGGAAGAACGTGCACCGCTGGCGCTGGCTGGCCGGCCACTTCTTCTTTTTGTATGTGAACCTGGTGCTCTCGGCGGTGTTCGGCGGGACCCCGGCGCGGATCACCCTGGCGGGCTACCTGGGGGCTTGGGGCGGCTGCTGGCGGGCGCTGGCGGGCCGCCGCAGGGCGCGGGCGCTGGCCGCCGTCGATGATGCGGAGGCCGTGCTGCGGCCGCAACCGGCGTATTACCGCGACCGCTTCCTGCCCGCGGCTTCGGCCGAAGACCGGCCGCTGCGCATCCTCTTTCTGGCGCCGTACTCGCTTTACCCGCCGACGCACGGCGGCGCGGTCTTCATGTATCAGACCGTGCGGGAACTGGCCACCCGGCACGAACTGCACATCCTGGCCTTCGTGGATAGTCCCGAGGAAGTCCAGAGCAACCGCGAACTGGAGCGCCACGCGGCCTCGGTCGAGTGCCTGGTGCGCGATTTTCCGCCGCGGCGCGATCTTTGGGGCCTGCTGCCCTACTCGGTGCGGTGTTTTATCAGCGCCGAGTTCCAGCGGCGGGTGCAGCGCATCCTGTGGGAGCGGCAGATCGACCTGGTGCAGGCCGAGTATACCCAGTTGGGACAATTCGCCGGCGGCTGGCGGCGAACGCCGACGGTCTTGTTCGAGCACGACATCTATTTCCAGGCCGTGTGGCGGGCGCTGGGGCAGATGCGCTCGGCTGGCGAGTGCCTGCCCGCCCTGGCCGAGTGGCTGCGCGCCCTGCGCTATGAACTGCGCCTGCTGGCCCGCATGGACCTGGTTCAGACCTGCAGCGAGAAACAGGCGGACCTGCTGAAGTCGTTCCTGGGCGGCCGGGTGGCGGTCCGCGGGGACCTCCGCACGGCCATTGACACTGCCGATTACGAGCCGGTGTTCTCGCGCCGCGATCCGGGAACCCTGCTGTTCGTCGGCAATTTCCGCCATGCCCCCAACCTCGGCGGCCTCCGCTTTCTGCTCGAGAAGGTGATGCCGCGGCTGCGCGCCGAACGCCCCAAGGCCGAGCTGATGGTGGTCGGAGCCTACCCCACACCTGAAGTGGACCGGCTCTGCGACCGGCCCGGCGTGCGCTTGCTGGGCATGGTCCCGGAAATCCGCGAAGTGCTGGCCCGCTACGCGGTCTTCCTGTCGCCCATCTTCGCCGGTTCCGGCGTGCGGGTGAAAATCCTGGAGGCCTTCGCCGCCGGTATCCCGGTAATCTCCACGCCGCTGGGCGCCGAAGGGCTGGATGTGGCCGACGGCCTGGAACTTCTTCTGGCGCGGGATGCGCGCGGGTTCGTCTCTGCTATCATGGATTTGCTGGAACATCCGGAGCGCGCCGAAGCCCTGGCCCGCCGCGCGCGCCGCACCGTCGAGCAGCGGTGGGACACCCGGGTGGTCCTGAAACGGCTGGACGGGGCCTACCGGGAATTGGTGCGCGAGCGCCGCCCCGCGGCGGACGAAACCCCGTCGCTGGCGGGCACGTCCCCGAGGTTGTCATGAAACGCAAGTACCGCATCCCTGTCGCCCTTCTCCTTGCTGGACTCGCTGGGCTGGTGGCCGGCGGCGGCGCCTGGGCCCGAAACGCGCCCGGCTTTTCGCTGCCCGACGCCGACGGCAAGGAGGTGGCGCTCGCCGCCTTCCGCGGCAAATACGTGGTCGTCGATTTCATCCAGACAACCTGTCCGCACTGCCAGACGGCTGGGACCGTGCTCCAGAAGATGTACGCCGAAAACCGGGATCGCCTGATGGTCATCAGCATCACGGATCCGAAGACGGCTGTCCCCGCCATTCGCCAGTACATGCAGGGTCACGGGATTACCTATCCGGTGCTGGTGGGGGACATGAAAGCCTACGTCGATTATCTGGGTGTCTCTCCCCAGAAGCCGAGCCTCCCCGTGCCGGTTTTCTTCTTCATCGGTCCTTCGGGTGAGATCCTCGAGGAACGGAGCTCGGAACGCGTTTCCGACAGAGACTGGTTCGCCAACATGGAACAGAACCTGGAGGCCTCGATCAAAAAGATGCTGCCCGTGAAGCCGGCGGAAGACAGCCGGAAGACGGGCGGCACGGCCAAGAAGCGGCCCGCGGGGAAGAAAGAACCGAAGGCGGAAGGCGGAAAGCAGAAGGCGGTGGGGCAGCTTTGACTGCCTTCCGCCTTCTGCCTTCTGCTCGCCCGAGAGATGGATATGAAAGAGAAGCTCAATTCCAGGCTGGCGCTGTTGGCGGTGCTCGTGGCGCTCTTGGCCGGCGGGGCGGCCTGGGCGCGCACCGCGCCCGATTTTTCGCTGCCCGGCGCCGACGGCAAGCCGGTGCGGCTCTCCAACTACCGCGGCAAACATGTGGTGGTGGAGATCATGCTTACCACCTGCCCTCATTGCCAGACTGCCGGCAAGGTGCTGGAGCGGCTTTACAAGGAAAACAGCAGCCGGCTGATGGTCATCGCCGTCTCCACGGACTTCATGTCGGGCGCCGGCCTGATGGTGCTGGACATGTACAGCAAGGTTCACAGCATCACGTACCCGGTGGTGATGGGCGACTGGAAAGTCCTGAACCAATACCCGGGACTGCTGCCGGGCCAGAACTTCCACGTTCCGATTTTTTTCTTCATCGATCCATCAGGAGAGATTGTGGAAGAGCGAAATCCCGACCGCGCCTCCGATAACGACTGGAACGCGAACAGGGACCAGAACCTGGAGGCCACGGTGAAGAGAATGCTGCCGCCGGAGAAACCCGCGGCCAAGAGCCGGAAAACCGGCCCGCCGACGAACAAGGGGGAGGCGGCCAAGAAGCAGCCATGAAGCATTGCGGATTGTGGATTTCGGATTGCGGATTTCAATCGTCAATCCGCAATCCGCAATCCGCAATCCGCAATTGAATGTATCGCGATAAGCGCATCACCGTGATCATTCCCTGCCTGGACGAAGAACAGGGGATCGCGGAGGTGTTGAAGCGGTTGCCTCCGCTCGTCGATCAGGTCATCGTGGTGGACAACGGGTCCACCGACGGCACGCAGCGGGTGGCGCGGGCCATGGGCGCCGAGGTGGTGGTCGAAGACGTGAGAGGGTACGGGCGCGCCTACAAACGCGGCTTCAGTCACGCCACCGGCGACATCATCATCACGCTGGACGGCGACCACTCCTATCCGGTGGATGCCCTCTCCTACCTGCTGGAAGCCTTTCACCACCTGAAAGCCGATTTTCTGAGTGCTTCCCGCTTCCCGATTCAGGACCCGCAGTGCATGAGCTGGAAGCATCGCATTGGCAACCTGGTGCTGTCGGCCACCGCGTCCCTGCTGTTCTTTCGCTGGGTGCGCGACTCCCAGTCGGGCATGTGGGTGTTGTCCCGGCACATCCTGCCTAAGATGAAGCTGGAGAGTGACGGGATGGCCTTCAGCGAAGAGATCAAGATCGAGGCCATCGGGAACCCGGAAATCCGCTTCCGCGAGATCATCATCAACTACTCCTCGCGCCTGGGCGAGAAGAAACTCCAGCCCTGGCGCGACGGCATCTGCAATCTGCTCTTTCTTTTCAAGAAGAGGTTTTTGCGATGAGCGGGAGGCGCGCGGCCCTGGTCATTCCGAACTGGAACGGGGCCGACCGCCTGCCGCGATGCCTGCGGTCGGTGGCCGGCTTGCGGGGCGCCGAAGCGGAGGTGATGGTGGTTGATAACGGGTCCTCCGACGGCTCGCCGGAGGCCGCGGCGCGGGCCGGCGTGCGCGTCCTCCGCCTGCCCGCGAACGTGGGCTTCGCCCGCGCCGTCAACCGGGGGATCGCGGAAAGCGGCTGCGAGTTCGTGGCCCTGCTGAACAATGACGTGGAGGTGGATGCCGATTGGCTGGCGAGACTGATCGAGGGCCTCCACCGCCATCCGGAGTGCGGCATGGCCGCTGGCCGCACCTTCATGTACGGAAGCCAGCGGGTGCTGGACGGCGCCGGCGATGCGCTCAGCCTGGGGTTTGCGGCCGCCCGCCTGGGACACGGCAGCCCCGACGGGCCGTTCTACGAGCAGGAACGGCGGGTGCTGGCCGTCTCCGGGGCCGCCTGCTTGATTCGCCGCGCCGTGTTCGAGCGCATCGGGGGTTTCGAGGAGCTGTTCTTCGCCTATCTGGAAGACATCGAATTCTGCCTGCGCGCGCAACTGGCGGGGTTCCGGGCGCTGTACGTTCCCGCAGCCATCGCCTTTCATGAAGGCAGCGCCAGCACCGGCGGGGCGCCCGCCATGCATCCCGACGTGGTGCGGCTGATGACCGCGCACCAACTGTTGCTTGCGGCCCGCTACGCGCGTCGCGGCGCACTGCGGCCCATTCTTCCCCGCGTCATGCTGACCCAGGCGCTGTGGGGCGCGCGGATGTGCCTGCGCGGGCGGGCCGGGGCCTGGCTACGGGGGCTGCTGTTGGCGCGGAGAACCTGGCGCGGGATGCGCTCCCGGCCCTTGCCCGCCGAAGCGAGTCCCGGCCGGCTGCTGGAGCTGCTGCGGGTGTCCGAGTCTCAGATTTACGCCGACCGGGCCCGCAAGGAAACCTTTTGGCGGCTGTACTTCCGCGTGTTCCCCCCCGCCCGGTTGGCAATTAAGAATTAAGAATTAAGAATGAAGAATGAAAAAGCGCGTATTCAATTCTTAGGTCTATTTTTAATTCTCAATTTTTAATTCTTCATTGCCATGCTGAGCGTCGTGATCGTTGCGTTTGATTCGGCCGCATGCTTGGCGCGGTGTCTGGACTCGTTGTCGGGCGCCCGGGCCGAAATCATTGTGGTCGACAACGCCTCGGCGGACGATTCGGTTCGGATCGCCCGCGAGCGCGGAGCGGGGGTGATCGCCAACAGCCGGAACCTGGGTTTTGCCGCGGCGTGCAACCAGGGGGCGCGGGCCGCCGCCGGCGAATACGTCCTTTTCCTCAATCCGGACACGGTGCTGCTGGGAGGCTTGCCGGAAATGATCGGCGCGCTGGACCGCGACCCGACAGCCGGCGCGGCGGGCGGCCTGCTGGTTGACCTCGCGGGCCATCCGCAGCGCGGGTTTACACTCCGTCGCTTGCCTACCTTCGCCGCCCTGGCCTTCGAGGTTCTCTTGGTCAACCGCTTGTGGCCCGGCAACCCGGTCAACCGGCGATACCGCTGTCTGGATGCCCGCCTGGACATCGCTCAGGAGGCCGAACAACCCCCCGGGGCCTGCCTGCTGGTGCGGCGGCAGGCCCTGGAGAAGGCCGGGCATTGGGATGAAGCTTTTTATCCTCTATGGTTTGAGGACGTGGATTTGTGCGCCCGCCTGCGCGCCCTCGGCTTCCGCCTGCTGTTCGTTCCGGCCTGCCGTTGGGAGCACCTTGGAGCCCATTCTTTGTCACGCATCTCAATTGCTGAAAGGCACGTTTTTTGGTATCGTAATCTACTGCGTTTTGTGCGCAAGCACATGGGCCGCCGGGCCGCGCTGGCGATGAAGTTGCTGGTGTGTCTCGGCGCGATCGCTCGCTGGACGGCTGGGGGGCTTGGTCGCGGCGGGCAGTTTACCTGGCGCGCATGCTGGGGGGTGCTCAAGGCAGCGATTGCCGAAGCGCCGCCCCCGCAACCGCCTTGTACGACTTGAATGCTTCCACTGGTTAGCCTCACGCTGGTCACGTACAACAGCGCGCGTTACATTGATGCGTGCCTGGAGTCGATCTTCGCCCAGGAGTATCGCCCGCTGGAAGTGGTTGTGGTCGATAACGCTTCCTCGGACTCCACCGCCGCGCTGCTGGCCGGGTACGCGGACCGCATCCGGGTGATCTGGAACAAGCAGAACCTGGGGTTCGCGGCCGCCCACAACCAGGCCATCGCCGCCTCCTCGGGCAAATGGGTGCTGGTGCTGAACCCCGACGTGCGCCTGACGGCGCACTTTATCGAGATGCTGCTGGAAGCCGGCGAAGAACAGTCGGACCAAGGCGTGGGGACCGTGTGCGGCAAGCTGCTGGCCATGTCGGGCGACATGACCATCCCCGCCCACCCGCTGGTCGATTCCACCGGCATTTTCTTCACCCCCACGCTGCGCCATTTCGACCGCGGCGCCCGGGAGCCGGACAACGGCGACTACGAACGGCCCGAATACGTGTTCGGGGCCTCGGCCGCCGCCGCGCTGTACCGCCGCGAGATGATCGACGACCTCAGCATCGATGGCGAGTTTTTCGACCCCGATTTCTTCTTCTATCGCGAGGACGCCGATGTCGCCTGGCGGGCGCAATTGATGAGCTGGAAGTGCTTGTACTTGCCGCAGGCCCGGGCCTATCACGTCCGCACCGTTCAGCCCGGGAAGCGCAGCCAACTGCCGCCCGACATCAACATGCATTCGGTCAAGAACCGCTTCCTGATGCGGTTGAAGAATGTCGGCCCGTCGCTGTACCTCCGCAACCTGGTTCCGACCACGGTGCGCGACCTTGGGGTCATCATGTACTGCCTGCTGGTGGAACGGACCTCGTTGCCGGCTTTCTCCCTGCTGTGCCAGGCCTGGCCGCGCACCTGGCGAAAGCGGCAGTGGATTCAACAGCACCGCCGTGTCGGCGACCGTGAACTGGCCCGCTGGTTCCGCTTTCAGCCCGTTTCCTTTCCCGCTCCCGCATTGGACCTTTCCAAGCCCGCCCGGTCGGCACGCAATTCATAACTCATAACTCGTAATTCAGAATTCCAACGCCGGCTCGCCACGCCGGCATGCGAATCTGTTACCCTGACACTTGGCGCCTGGCGCCCGGATGAAGATCGCCATCATCGGAACGCGCGGCATCCCGGCCGCCTACGGCGGCTTTGAAACTTTGGCCGAGGAACTGTCCACCCGCCTGGTCCAGCGCGGCCACCACGTCTGGGTGTATTGCCGGGCGCACGCCGTGCGCCGGCGCCTGGCGGAGTATCGCGGGGTGCGGCTGCTGTTTGTGCCCGCCATTCGGCACAAGTACCTGGACACGGTCTCCCACACTTTCCTCTCGGTGCTCCATCTGCTGGTGCGCGGGCCGCTAGTCGATGTGGTTCTGGTCTGCAACGCGGCCAACAGCGCATTCTGCGGCCTGACGCGCGCGGCCGGCATCGGCACGGTCCTGAACGTGGACGGGGTCGAGCGGCGGCGCAAGAAGTGGAACTGGCTGGGCCGCGCCTGGTATCGGATGTCGGAGCGCCTGGCCACCTGGTTGCCCGCCGCCATGGTGACCGATGCCCGCGCGATTCAGAGCTACTACCTGGAGCGCTACGGGAAGCAATCGCGCTTCATCCCCTACGGCGCAAGCCCGCCCGGCCGGGCGGGGACCGACCAGCTCCAGCGCTTGGGCCTCCAGCCGCGCAATTACGTGTTGTACGTCAGCCGCCTGGAACCGGAAAACAACGCTCTGCTGGTGGTTCGCGCCTTCGAGAGCGTTCGCGCCAATGTCGGTCTGGCCATCGTGGGCGATGCCCCGTATGCGGCCGGCTACATTCGCCGTCTGCGCCAAACATCCGATCGGCGGATCTTGTTCCCCGGGGCCGTGTACGGCGAGGGCTACCGGCAGTTGCGGGCCCACGCCCTGCTGTACGTGCACGCCACCGAAGTGGGAGGGACGCATCCGGCGCTGATCGAGGCCATGGCCGCTGCCCGCCCCGTGCTCTACCTGGACACCATCGAGAACCGTGAAGTGGCGGCCGATTCCGGCCTGGCCTTTTCTTCTTCGCCGGACGACCTGGCCGCCAAGATGCAGTTCCTGCTCGATTGTCCCGAAGAACGCGAGCGGCTCGCGGCCCTGGCCTTGGAGCGGGCCTGCCGGCTGTATGATTGGGAGGAAATCACGACGGCCTACGAGAAACTGTTTAGGGAAATCAGCCACGGATGAACGCGGATGGACACGGATGAACGCCGATCAACCTGAGAACGTTGCTTGCACGGCGGACAGGGTGCCGCGCGTGCAGCATCCCCGTTTATCCGTGTTCATCCGTGTTCATCCGTGGTGAATTACTGACTGTGACTGCCCCGACCGTCTCCGTGATCGTGGTGAACTGGGAGCGGCGCGAGCTGCTGCGCGCCTGCCTGCTGTCGCTGCGCGCCCAGGTGTTCCGTGATTTCGAGATCATCGTGGTGGACAACGGTTCCGGCGACGGTTCCCCCGATATGGTGCGCGCCGAGTTCCCCGAGGCGGCGCTGATCCGCAACCGGGAGAACCGGGGATTCTGCGCCGGCAACAACCAGGGCATGGCGCAGGCCCGCGGGCGTTACATCGCCCTGCTGAACAACGATGCCGAAGCCGACCCGCTCTGGCTGCGGGAGCTGGTGGCCGGCACGGCTTCGGAGCCGGACATCGGCATGTGGGCCTCGAAGATTCTGGTTTACGAGGTGCGCGACATAATCGACAAGGTCGGCCACCTGCTTTACCCGGACGGCCAGAACCGCGGGCGGGGCTGCGGCGAGCGCGATGGCGGGCAGTATTCTCAGCCGGAAGAAGCCTTGTTTCCCGACGGCTGCGCCGCCATGTACGACCGCGCGGTGTTCGAGACCGCGGGGACCTTCGACGAGGACTTCTTCGCCTACGGCGATGACGCCGAGCTGGGGCTGCGCGCCCGCCTGGCCGGGTGGCGCTGCCGGTACGTCCCCACCGCCGTCGTCTACCACCATCACTCTTCCACCCTGGGCCGGTTTTCCGAGGACCGCCTGGTGCTGGTGGAACGAAACCGCCTGTGGCTGGCCACCAAGCTTTTTCCCTGGCTGCTGCTGGTGCTGAATCCCGTGTACACGACCATCCGGCTGGCGGCCAATGCCCTGGCGGCCGTCCGGGGGCGGGGGGAGGCGGGCGGATTTGCGGCCGAGCGCGGCTGGTGGCCGGCGTTGCGCCTTTTGTGGCGCGCCTACCGCGCCGCGCTGCGGGGCCTGCCGCGCATGCTTGCCAAGCGGCGCTTGGTGCGCCGCCAACGGAAACTCAGCGATCGGGATTTCCTGCGCTTGCTCCGCCGATTCCGCATTACCGCGCGCGAGCTGGCGTTTCAGGCGCCGCCTTTGCGCGCTTCTCCGGACACTGATAGCTGATAACTCCATGAACGTGCTTTTCGTTTTCGGCACCCGCCCCGAGGCCATCAAGCTGGCGCCGGTCATCCGCGAGCTGCGCGCCCGCCCGCAATTCCAGGCTAGGGTCTGCGTCACCGCCCAGCACCGGGAAATGCTCGACCAAGTGTTGGAGGCCTTCTCGGTTCAGCCCGACTACGATCTGGACATCATGCGGCCCGGGCAGGACCTGTTCGATGTCACCGCGCGCTGCCTGACCGAATTGCGCCCGGTGTTCGAGAAAGAGCGCCCCGACTGGATCCTGGTGCAAGGGGATACGACCACGGTCTTCGCCGCCGCCCTGGCCGCCTTCTATCTGGATCTCCGCGTGGGCCACGTCGAAGCCGGGCTGCGGACCTTTGACAAGCGCCGTCCCTTCCCCGAGGAAATCAATCGCCGGCTGACGACGCACCTGGCCGACCTGCATTTTGCTCCCACCGACAGCGCGCGCCGGAATCTTTTGAACGAAGGCGTTTCCTCCGGCGCCGTTTTCGTCACCGGCAATACCGTCATCGATGTCCTGTTCTTCATCTGCGAGCAATACCGCGGCCGCTGGCCGGCTGTTCCCGGCCTGCGGCCCATCGACGCCGCCCGGCGGATAGTGCTGGTGACCGGACACCGGCGCGAAAGCTTCGGCGGCGGCTTTGAGCGCATCTGCCGGGCGTTGCGGGAAATCGCGGCGCGCCCCGACGTCGAGATCGTCTACCCGGTCCACCTCAATCCCAACGTGCAGGGGCCGGTGTTCCGCGTTCTCGGCAATCTGCCCAATGTGCAACTGATCGATCCGGTCAGTTACGTTCCATTCGTCGGCCTGATGGAACGCTCGTACCTGATTCTGACGGACTCAGGCGGGATCCAGGAAGAAGCGCCGTCGCTGGGCAAGCCGGTGCTGGTCATGCGCGAGGTCACCGAACGCCCGGAGGCGGTGGAAGCGGGCACCGTGCGGCTGGTCGGTTCCGACGCGGCGGCCATCCGCGACGGTGTTTTCGAGCTACTGGACGACGCGGCGGCTTACGAGCGCATGAGCCGCGCTCATAATCCTTACGGCGACGGCAAGGCCTCCGGCCGCATCGCCGCCATCCTCTCCGGCCTGTAGCGGCGGCCTTCAGGCCGCCATCTGTTCGGCGCATGGCGGCCGTGGCGATTTGAAGATCGCCGCTACATTACCGAGCCCCGCGCAGCGCTGCGATAATCTCACGGCAGAAGGCGGGCAGGTCGTCGGGTTTGCGAGAGGTGATCAGGTTGCCATCGACGACGACCTCCTCATCGACATAGGAAGCTCCGGCGTGGATGAGGTCATCCTTGATCGCGAAAAAGCAGGTGGCGCGGCGCCCCTTGAGGATGTCGGCGGAACAAAGCACCCAGGCGGCGTGGCAGATGGCGGCCACGATTTTGCCCGCGGCATTCATATCCCGCACCAGATCGAGCGCCTCGGGATAGCGGCGCAGGATGTCCGGGGCATAGCCGCCGGGGATCACCAGCGCGTCCAGTTCCCCGGCGGAAACCTGCGCCAGCGCGCGGTCGGCAATTACCGGATAACCGTGCTTGCTGGTGTAGGTCTGGCCGGCTTCCTGGCCCACCGTCAGGACGCGTGCGCCCGCTTCGCGAAGCCGCAACAGCGGGTACCAGACTTCCAGTTCCTGGTACAGGTTCTCGACCAAAATCGCCACCGTCTTCCCATTCAGTTCCATGGCGTTCCTCCAGGGCCATCGGCCGGCGGTGAATCCGCCCTATCCGTGAACGGAGCGGCTCTGCCGCCCTGTTGTGCGGAATGCCTCCGGCTTTCCGATGATGGCAGAAAAAAGCATCCCAACGGAAAGGCAGAGCCATTCCGCACAGCAAAGCGGCCGAGCCGCCCACACGCCGCCGTCTCGCGAATCATCGGGCTGACGAGCTGTCAACCGCCGGCCGTGCGGTACAGCATTTCGCCGGCGTGCGGCACCAGCAGGATTCCTTCGTCTTCCCGCCCTTTCCATTCCTCGGGATCAATCTTGCGGCAGTCGGCGTAGCCCAGATTGACGCGGCGGCAGCGTTCTTCCGGAATGGCGGTGGCCAGCGTCACCTGGATGCGCGGCGTCTCGAGCCCGCTGGCCGCGTCGTAAGCGCCCGCGCCCTTCACGTGCGTGCTGTGGGCCTTGATGCTGCCGGGCACGTTCCGGAAGCGCTCGGGTTGTTTCACGAAATAGTCGCGCACGTGGTAGCCGACCTGGTCGATCAGCCTGCCGTGGGAGTACGAGATCTCGGTGATGTGGGGGGCGTAAATGATCACTTCGCCGCCGTCGGCGATGGCCGGCTCGGTCTTGTACATGGCCTTGGCCGCGGTCCACAGGTCATCGTACATCTCGGAGGGCATCGACAGGACGCGGCGGAAGGGCCGCGGCACGGTAATGACGTTGAGCTGGGCCGAGAGGCCGGCGGCCGCCTCCCAGGCCTCGGCGTGCGCGCCTATGTAGATGCCGTGCAGCACCTGGCCGCGCAGCACCATGGCGATGCAGGTGATGGGCCGGGGTACGAATTCCGCCGCGCGGTGAATCACCCGCCGCACCGGCGTGTGGGCCACCCCGATGGTGCCCATGCTGGTCACCAGCGCGCCCAGCCAGTGGCTGGCGTTAATGATCTCCGGGCCGGCGATGCCCGGGAACAAGTACTTGGCACCGCCCGAGAAACCCACCACCTCGTGTGGAAACACCGGGCCGCAGATGAGCAGTTGGTCGTAGTCCAGGATGAGGCGGTTGAGGCTGACGGCCGCTTCTTCTTCGAGCAGGCCGCCGGTGATTTCCGCCATCTCCCGGCGCGAGATGACCCCGATGGTCCGCAAGGTGTCGGGCAGGTCCCAGCGGTGATTGAACACGGCGACGTTCGGGTATTTGTCGGCGCGCTCCGCCGCCGATACGCCGACCAGCCGTTCGATGGCTTCCTCGGGCATGGGCGGATGGGTGCCCAGGGCGATGAGGTAATCGAGGCGGGCGGCGCGCCGCCCCAGCCGCTCGTACAGCAGGCGGAACATCATCGGCAGCGGCGCCGTCCGCGTGGAGTCGGGGATGATGGCCAGGAGGCGTTTGCCGTCCAGCGGCAGCGGCTCCAGCGCCTGCGCCAGCAATTGCCGCACCTCGTCGGCCGAGACCGTCTGCGTGGTCGATCCTTTTCCAATCACCATAAGACAACTCAATTCACACGCCGGCGAAGGCCGAGAAGCCGCCGTCGATGGGCACCACCACGCCGGTCACAAACGAGGAAGCGGGCGAAAGGAGCCAGATCACGGTGGCCAGCAGGTCGTCGGGACAGCCAAAGCGGCCCATCGGCGTGTGCTCAACGATGGCCTTGCCGCGCGCCGTCAACTGGCCGGTCTTCTCGTCGGTCAGCAGGAAACGGTTCTGCGCGGTCAGGAAGAAACCCGGCGCGATGGCATTGACCCGAATTCGGGGCGAGTAGTTCTGCGCCATGTGCACCGCCAGCCACTGCGTGAAGTTGCTGACCCCCGCCTTGGCCGCCGAGTAAGCCGGGACCCGGGTCAGAGCGCGGAACGCGCTCATCGAGGAGATGTTCAGGATGATGCCTTCGCCGCGCTCGGCCATGAAGCGCCCGAAAATCTGCGAGGGAAAAATCGTGCCCAGAATATTCAGGTCGAACACAAACCGGAGGGCATCCGGAGGCAGATCAAAAAACGCCAGGTCGGCGCTGGTGGTGGCTTTGGGGCTGTTGCCGCCGGCGGCGTTGACGACGCAATCGACCGCTCCAAACTCCTTCAGGATGTCGTCGGCCGCCTTGCGCAGGCTCTCGTGATCCAGTACGTCGCCGTAAACCACCGCGAACCTGCCCGGCATGTTGACCACCCGCTCCAGCAGGCCCTGGCCGGGTTCCAGGTTGCGGTCCAGGAAAACGATGTTGGCGCGGCAGCCGGCCAGGGCGCAGCCGATCTCCCCGCCCAGGATTCCGGTTCCCCCGGTGACCACGATGGTCTTCCCGGTGAAATCGTACATGCCCATCAGTTGTTGCAGATCCATGCGCACCCCAACGAATTGCGGATTTCAAACCTGCGTTGGCAGTCCGCAAACCGCAATCCGCGATTCAAGGTATCACGAAACAGGCTGCCAGGCAGCACGTTTGGCGGGCGGTGGGGGATCGGGGAGGGGTGGGCGCGGAGGATTTCGGAATGCGGATTGCGGATTTCAAACGCGCCGGCCATCCGAAATCCGCAATCCGAAGTTTCGCTATTCCAGGCCGGCAAGGAGGAGGGGCATGGCCGGAGCCAGCGGAGAAAATCCCCGTTTCGGCGTGAGCTGGACGCGCTGGCCCACCCGTTCTCCCTGGCCTGATTCCCACCACATGGTGCTGTCCTGGGCGTACTTGGAGATCAGTCCCATCACGGTGAGGACGTTGGCGGCCTCTTCTTTTGAGAAGCGGCGTTCGGTGCCGTTGTGAGACATGACCGCCTGCGGCAGGTCGATCTCGTAGACGACCTGCTCGTGGCCTGAAACGTACTCGCCCTGGGCGTTGCGCGAGCCTTGCGAAACGGCCCAGGTGAGTTTTCCGGTGACCGGATTCCAGTTGAGCGACTCCAGCCGGCGGCGGACAGGATTGCTTTCTTGCTCCCTCCGTTCATTGGGCTGGCCGGACTGTTGGGCGAGCAGCGGAACGGCGAACAGCGACACCAACAAGCTCACTTTGCGGAACATGCTCTTTTCTTCCCCTAGTGTTTGATTCCGCGGGCAGGGCGCAGGATTCGGTAAAGATGGCCCTAGCTGCCGGCCACGGCGTGGGAGGCGGCTGCCGCGCGGCTGGCCGTCTGTACGTCCTCGACGTTGCCCATCACCACCAGCACGCTGTTGCCCTTGATCGGCTCGCTGTTGTGCGGGTTGTAACGGTAGGTCTCGTCCGTGCTGCATCGCAGCGCCAGGCAGCAGAGGTTGAAACGCTCCTGGAGGTCGAGCTGGCCCAGTTCCTTCCCCACCCAGGCAGAATGATACGGCACCTGAACCTCTTCGATGCGCAGGGTCTTGGATTTCTCCTTCAGCATCAGGTCCAGAAAGCTGACGACGTGCGGGCGGATCATCTCCGAGGCCAGGCGCATGCCGCCGATGAGGTTCGGCGAAACGACGGAGTTGGCGCCGGCCCGCAGGATCTTCTCGCCCATCTTCGGTTCCAGATTTCGGGCCACGATGCGGATGGTCGGCTGCTTCTGGCGCACCGTGACGGTCACCACCAGGTTGTCTTTATCGGAGGGCAGTGCCGCGATCACGCCGCTGGCGCGGTCCAGGCCGGCCTGCTCCAGCACCTCTTCGTCGGTGCCATCCCCCTCGATCAGCCCCACACCCTCCAGCTCCTTGTGCTTGTGGAGGCGTTCCGGGTCGTGATCGACGACCACCACCTGCCGGCCCGTCCGGATCAACTCCTCCACGATGGGCAACCCGGTCTCACCCGCGCCGCAAACGATAATGTGCCCGCGAAATCCGGCGATCCGCTTCTGCATCTTTCTCCTCCAGAAGATGTTCTTCAGCTCGCCCTCGACCACGAACGCGGTGGAAATCGAGAATACGTACATCATCAGGCCGATGCCGAAGACCAGGATCAGGGCATTGAACACGCGCAATCCGGGGTTGTGAGCGGTGCTGACGACCTCGCCGTACCCGACGCTGGTCAGCGTGACCACCGTCATGTACAGCGCATCGATCCATCCCACGTGCCTGTCGGCTTCGTCCAGGCCAAAGAACTTGTATCCGCAGGTGGCGACGATGATCACCGCCAGCAGGGCAAGCAGTGCATACGTGAGCCGGCGACGGAGTTCCATAGCCTGGAGACGCGCGAAACTGGTTTACATTGTAACAGGTGTCAGGTCCCAGGTGCCAGGGGCGAGGTGACAGGTGACAGGTGGCGAGACGGAAAGCAGAAAACAGCCCCCAGCCTCCAGCCGCCTGGGGCCTTGACTATCGAGGGTGACGGCGAGACATTAAGGAGCATTGTGGAGTGGCTTCGGATTCTCATCGCCGATGACCATGAGATCGTACGCCGCGGGCTGCGCTCGTTGCTTGAAGGCCAGGCCGGGTGGCAGGTGGTCGGCGAGGCGATAACCGGCCGTGACGCGCTGGACAGAGTCGCCAATTTGAAGCCCGACATTGTGGTGATGGACATCAGCATGCCGGAGATGAATGGCCTGGAGGCCACCCGGCAGATCCTCAAGGCCCTTCCCAAAACCGAGATTCTGATCCTGACCATGCACGAGTCCGAGCAGGTGGTCCGCGAGGTGCTGGAGGCGGGCGCGCGCGGCTACGTCCTGAAATCCGACGCCGGGCGGAGCTTGGTGGCCGCCGTCGACTCCCTGCGCCAGCACCGGCCGTTTTTCACCTCCCGCGTCGCGGAAATAGTGTTGGACGGTTACCTGCATGGTCGCGGCGAGGCCGTTCATGATTCCCCGCGCAGCCGCCTGACCCCGCGCGAACGCCAGGTTCTCCAACTGCTGGCCGAGGGCAAGAGCAATAAGGAGATCAGCGGAGCCCTGGGCATCAGCGTCAAGACCGCCGAGGCCCATCGAAGCAACATCATGCGCAAGCTGGACCTGCACTCCATCAGTGATCTGGTCCGTTACGCCATCCGCAACAAGATCGTCAATCCGTAAAAGGGTCCCAGGTCCCAGGTCCCAGGTCCAAAGTCCAAGGTCGATCTGCGGTCTGACTTTGGACCGCGGCGAGCGAAGCAGGCAGGGACTTGGTGGCGGTCCACACGGAGCCCATCGAAACAGAGTGCATCCGTGAAGCAGGGCCGGTGCACGCGGGTATCAGTTCTGGCTGCGCCGCGCGGCCATCGAGTCGGCGCTGGCCGAGCGGCCGATTTTCCATCAAAAGGAACAACGAGTCGAGGCCCACATCTTTCTTCGCGTGCTCGCCTATCACCTTCTGATTTCCATAAGTGCGGAAGTCAGGTTAGCGCTTCAAGTGGCAGCGCCTGTCGCCGGCGGCACAACGTTTCCTCCACCCGCCGGTTGCTCTGGCCTTGCCGCGCCTTCATAATGGGGTCTACCCGTTTCTCAGGGACAAACGAGGAGAGGAGCAGGAAACTCTCCCAGCCAATTCCATGCGCAAACGAGCTGACGCCATTTTTCTTCTGCTGGCGCTGTTTTTGGCCGCGGGCGCCCCGGCCCAGGACACCACGCGGCTGAGCCTGCGCGAGGCCGTACAACTGGCGCTGCGGCAGAACCCGCAGGTGCAGATCGCAATCCTGAATACCGCGCAGAGCCAGCAGGATGCGCTCATTGCCCGCTCGGCGTTGCTGCCGCAGGTCACGCTGGACGGGCTGGAGCGGGTGCAGCGCTTGAACCTGGAAGCCGTCCTGGGGCGGCGCTTCCCGGGCCTGCCGCAGCACGCCGGGCCCTTTGCCATCTTCCAGGCGGGCCCGAATTTCTCCTTCTCGGTGTTCGACCTGTCGCTGCTGCGCCGCTGGCAAGCCTCGCGCCAGGGCGTGCACGCCTCCGAGGCGCAGCAGCAGACCGTGCGCGAGCAGGTGATACTGCTGGTCGTCTCCCAGTATCAGGCGGGCCTGCGGGCCGCCGCCGACGTGCAGGCGGCCGAGTCCCGCGTGCAGTTGGCCCAGGCGCTCTACGACCAAGCCGCCGACTTGCAGCGGGCCGGGGTCGGCACCGGAATCGACACCTTGCGCGCCAACGTGCAACTGCAGAACGAGCGCCAGCGGCTCATCATTGCCCGAACGCAGTTGAAAACGTCGCTGTACGGGCTGGCGCGTCTGCTCAACCTCGACCCGCGCGCCGAGGTGGCGCTGACCGACCAGGTCAGTTTCTTCGAGACGCCGGCCTTTGCCGCGGAACAGAGCATCGAGCGCGCGCTCGAGGCCCGGCCGGAAATCCAGGTCCTGAAGTTCCGCGAGCAGGCGGTCGAAATGCAGAAAAAGTCCTCCGTCGACTCCCGCCTGCCCAGCCTCCGCGGCGTGGGCGGCTGGGCCTACATGGGATTGCGGCCGAGCAATTCCATCCCGTCCTACCAGTACCAGGCGGTGGTGGACATCCCGGTGTTCTCCGGCGGACGCATTCGCGCCGAAACGGCGCGGGCCGATCTGGAGTTGAAAAAGATCGCGGAGCAGCGCCAGGACCTGAGCGCGCAAGTCGCCCTGGAAGTGAAGACCGCACTGGAGGTCCTGCTGGCCGCCCGCAGCGAGGTCGAGGTCGCCAGCCTCGGCGTCAAGCTGGCCGAGGAAGAAGTCGGGCAGGCCCGCGACCGCTTTCAGGCCGGCGTGGCCAATAATATCGAAGTCATCAACGCCCAGAACGAGCTGGCGCGCGCCAACGACAACCAGATCGCCGCGCTGTACCGCTATAACCAGGCCCGGGCCCAGCTTGCGCATGCGACCGGCCAGATTCAGGCTTTATACGCCAGGTAAGTGACCAGTGACAAGTGACCAGTGACGAGTGACGAGTGACAAGTGGCAAGTGGCTTGCTCGTCACTTGTCACTGGTCACTGGTCACTTGTCACTGCGGTGAGAACGCATATGGACCAACATACGGCCGAAGGCGACGAGGTTGCTGCCAGCGGGTTGCGTGGTGAATTGGGGGAGAGCGAAGACCGGCGGCCCTGGGCCCGCCGCCGTGTCCTGGCCGCCGGCGCTCTGGCGCTCGTGGCTCTCATCGCCACTGTCGTGTACCGGCACTACCGCGACCGGGTGAGCACCGACGACGCGCAGGTGGACGGCCACATTACGCCCGTCTCCTCGAGAATTCAGGGCACCGTTCTCGACGTGCTGGTGAAAGATAACCAGCACGTCCAGGCCGGGCAGGTGCTGGTGCGGATCGACCCGCGCGACTACCAGGTCAGGGTGGACCAGGCGCGGGCGGCGCTGGCGCTGGCCGACAACCAGCAGCGGGCGGCGTCGGCCGGTGTGCCGCTCACCCAGGAAACCACGGAAAGCGGCGCCTCGTCGGCCGCGGCCCAGCTTGCGGCCGCACAGGCGGACGTGGCCAAGGCCAGAACCGAATACCAGAAGACCGCGACTGCCGACCTGGCTTATGCGCAGGCCAACATTGAGGCCCGCCAGGCGGCCAACGAGCGGGCCCAGGCCGATCTGGCCCGCATGAAGCCGCTGGCGGCCAAAGCCGAGATTTCCGAGCAGCAGTACGATGCCTTCCTGGCCACCGCCCGCATGGCTCAGAGCGACTTGCAGGCGGCGCGGGAGAAACTGGCCTCCGCGCGCCACGAAGCCGAGATGCGCAAGGAAGCGCTGGATGCCGCGCAGGCCCGCGTCGAGCAGGCGCGCGCGGCGGTGGCTCAGTCCCGCGCCAATACCCGCCAGGTGACGATCAGCGCGGCCCAGGCGTCCTCGGCCGGCTCCAGCGTCGAGCAGGCGCGCGCCAACCTGGTCGCCGCCCAACTGCAGTTGAGTTACACCACCACCCTGGCGCCCATCGACGGCGTGGTCACCAGGAAATCCGTCGAGGTGGGGCAGGTGCTGCAGCCGGGCCAGACCCTGTTGATGCTGATTCCGCTGCACGATGTCTGGGTGACGGCCAACTTCAAGGAAACGCAACTGGCCCATGTCCGGCCGGGCCAGAAGGCCGAGATCCAGGTGGACATGTACGACCGCACCTTTACCGGGCACGTCGATTCCATCGCCGGCGCCACCGGCTCGAAGCTGAGCCTGCTGCCGCCGGAGAACGCCTCGGGCAACTTCGTGAAAGTGGTGCAGCGCATTCCGGTCAAGATTCTGATTGAGCCGAACCAGTTTGATGGCGCCGTGCTGCGGCCCGGGATGAACGTGCAAGCCACGATCATTACGAAGTGACAAGTGACGAGTGACAAGTGACGAGTGACAAGTGACGAGTGACGAGTGACAAGTGACGAGTGACAAGCAAAAGACGGCCGCTTGTCGCTTGTCACTGGTCACTCTTCACTGGAGTTTTCGAAGGGCGCCTGTGCCTCGAGCAGTGCATTCCGCCGGAGCATTGCCGCCTGGCCGCGGCCGCCGCGGGCCCGATGGGCGCCGTTGAGGGATGGGCGGAAATCGACCTACGCGGCGCGGCGGCCGGACGCACGGAGTTACGCTACAGCGGGGAATTGCGGGGCAGCGGCATGCTCGCCGTGCTGGGCGATCGCATGCTGGAGCGTCTGTTTCGCCGTTCTCTGGACGGTTTCTTCCGCAACATCAGCGCCACCGCTGCCGGCGGGCTGTAGGCTGTGGGCTACAGGCTGGAGGCTACAACAGCCTATAGCCTACAGCCTCTCGTTCGCCCTGCTCCCCTTCAATTTGAATGTCATTTGACGGACCAAGCACACTTGGCACAGTCCACACGTCAGCGAGGATGGCGATCTAACTGGACCGGCGGCACGCAACGCTAGTGGCCGCTAACACCTTGTGGATAAAGGTGTTAATGGCCACAAAGCGAGATGGCAGATTTTACAACATTTTTGTTGACAACAGAATTGTTGTTGCTCATAATAGGAGCCATGGAGACGCGAACGCTGACGCGAGCGACAGGCAACTGGGTGGTTGGCGAACAGTTCTGGGACCGCGAGGCCGAGCTGAAACTGCTCATCGAACGACTGGACGAAGGTGCGCACTTGCTTCTGGTGGCGCCCCGCCGAATGGGCAAGACCAGCCTGATGCGGGAAGCGGCACGGCGTATTGAGAATCGCTACTTGTGTCTGCATGTGGATCTGCAGAAGGCCCAGTCGGCCGCGGACGCAATTGTCGAATTGAGCCTTGCCGCCCATCAGTACAAGCCGCTTTGGGAGAGGACCAAAGGCGTTTTCCAGAATGTCCTTCGGGACACGATTGACTCGATCAAGATCGACGAAATCGCGGTCACGCTACGAAGCGGGCTTACTGCGGGCGACTGGCAGGAGAAAGGAGATCGCCTGTTCGAGATCCTTGCTACCCATAAAAAGCCCGTTGTGATCTTTTTCGATGAAGTACCCATCCTTGTCAACCGATTACTGAAGGGGACCGACTACGCGATCACGCCCGAGCGGCGGGAAGCTGCCGACGCTTTCTTGTCCTGGCTGCGTGCCAATAGCGTCCGCCACCAGCGCAGCATCAGGATGGTAATCACCGGGTCAATCGGCCTGGAGCCGGTTGTCCATCAGGCGGGGCTG
>Ga0315279_10003000_pt1 | contig 24299 bp, 17 predicted proteins | sample YL17G06_20_MG_FD_203694 | JGI IMG/M metagenome (GOLD analysis project Ga0315279, IMG submission 203694) | Sediment microbial communities from Yellowstone Lake, YNP, Wyoming, USA - YL17G06_20 | ecosystem: Environmental > Aquatic > Freshwater > Lake > Sediment | place: USA: Wyoming | collected...
GTCTGGCTCATGATGTGGAGGGGCTCCAGGGGCACCCATCTGAAGTTGGGGCCCTCTGTTTCAACTATGTAGAAGCCCTTGTCGGGGGTCTCGGCGAAGTCGTAGACCTCGAGGCTGCCCGGCGTAGCGATCCATCCGCCGGTCCTGAGCCTCTTGGGCGTGCACCTTCTGTGGTAGTGTCCGGTGAAGACGAAGTCAGGTCTCACGGAGGCGATCTGGTCGAGAGTCAGGCAGCTGTTCTGCGGCGGCACCGTGTTGTAGTGGTCCACGAAGCCGTGGAGCATCAGCACTCTGAGACCCTTCGCGCCCTCGAAGGCTGGCCTGGCCTTCGCCTCGAAGGCTCTGTCTATCTGGTCGTGGTAGTTGAGCCCCACGACGTGGAGCCTCTCGTCTCTGTAGACGATGTCTTCGTCGCCGAAGACGTGGAGGTACTCGGCGAGGGGGTGCTTGATGTAGTCGAGGGCGTCGCTCTGGGGGCGACCATCGTGGTTTCCCCTGACGACGAGGATGCGCATGTGCTTGCCGTGGCGCTCCTCGGTCTGCCTCGCCAGCCTGTAGAGCTCGTCGTGGACGAACTGGACCATGTGGGGGCGGAGCGTGCGGCGCTCGAAGAGGTCGCCGCAGATGAAGGCGTAGTCGACTCCTGCCTTCACCGTCTCATCCACCGTCCTGGTGAAGGCCACCTCGAAGGCTCGGCGCCTGTGCTCGGCCACAGCCAGCGGTATGCTCCGCCCGATGTGGGCGTCGGCGAGGACGGCGAACCTCATCGAGACCACCTAATGGAGCTTTTCCTTATCCCTCTCCCTCTGTATCTCCGCCTGGTCCCTGGCGTCCTTGAGGAGCCTGTAGATGTCTGGGGTCCTTCCGCCGTGCTTCGTCTCCCTTTCCGCGGTCCTTATCATGACGGGCACCGGGACGAAGGGGCCGACTAGCACGGCTTCGCCCTGCTCTAGGGCTGGGAGGTCGCCTAGGAGGTCCTCGCTGAAGGACTCGCTCGCAGCCTGTATCGTCCTCTGGTCCTGGCTGTTCACCACCCTGAGGATGGCGAGGTTGCTGCAGTTGCTCAGGATGTCGGGGTCGATCCTCCTCGGGCGCTGGCTGATGACTGTGAGGAAGACGCCGAACTTCGCCCCCTCCGCCGCGATCCTGGCTAGGATATCCCTGCTGAACTTTCCTCCGCCCTCGTCGGGCGGCGCCGCGAACCTGTGGGCCTCCTCGACGAAGACGAAGATGGGCAGCCGCGCCCATGGCTCTCTCCTATATTTTGCATAGAAGACCCTGCGCAGGATCATGCCCACCAGGACGTCCTGAACCGAGTCTTGGAGGCCGCTCAAGAAAATGTCGCTCAGAGCCATTGGTTTGAAGAACTCAGCGACGTTGATGTCGCCCTCCGTGAAGATCTCCCTATCGTTGAGGTCCTTGAGCCTATCTATGACGCCGGCGATCCGGGTCTTCTCCTGGGTAGAGACCTTCTTCTTCCCTTTTCCCTCTGCCTGATCCTCTTCTCCCTCCTCGGCCTCCTCCAGGCTCTCCTCGAGCTCCGCGATGAGGTCGTCGAGGGTAAAGAACTTATTCTTGGCTCTGACCTTCTTCATCGCATTCCTGAGTCTAATCTTCTGAAGGCTGCCATCGATCCCAGCGAGGGCGCATAGCTCGTTCTGACTACAGGCTGAGATGCTTAGCTGGAGGGACTTGACGTGGTTCCCCTCGAAGCCCTCAGCTGCCGCCGGCCGGAAGACGGTCACCTTGTCCCAGAACTCGGCATGGAGGTGCCCCTCAGGGTCCTGGACCATGTTCGCGTAGTCGCCGTGGGCGTCTATCACGAGCAGCGAGGCGCCCTGCCTGAGGAGCTGCTCCATTATGCGCCCCGCGAAGTAGCTCTTCCCGTACCGGGTCATGGCGAGGATCGCGGTGTGCCTGTGCAGCTCCTTACCGCTTATCGGGACGCTTATGCTCTCCCTGTGGAGCAGGTGACCCACGTCGAGGGGCAGCTCACGTTCGTCGAGGCTGAAGAGCCTCTGTAGGAGCTCGTCAGACGCCCTGTAGACGGGGGTCCCCGGCATCGGGGGCGACCTCGGGCGACGGACCTCGTTGCGCCCCCCCTCCTCGTGGAGGTAGCCAAGTATCTTCACCGTCGCGATGATCTGTATCATCTCCTCGCCGACGCCGAGCTCCCTCTGCTTCCAGGCGGCGCCGGGGGTCGTCCTCTGGTCGTAGAAGGGGTGGCTCGACGTGATCTGCTTCACCTGCCCCAGGACCTGCAGCTTCCTCATCGCGCCGTCTGCCTGGGGCTCCTCGACCTCGACCTCCACGTACTCGTAGGCGATCGGCCTGTAGCTCCTGTCGACTATGTTGAAGTCGAAGAAGCTTGGGTCCGCCTGACCTATCACCATCCCGTATTCCTGCACCATCATCCCTCCCTCATCATCCGCCTCGTGCCCGTGACGTCCCTCCCAGCCTCCTCGAGCCTCCTTATGATGAAGGGCTCGTACTTCCGAGTGTATAGGTCCCGGTCGAAGCGGGCGAGTGTGTCAGCCTGCTTCAGGGGCAGGTTGTACTCCACGTCGTTACAGAACCAGTAGCCCAGGTGATTCAAAACCTTTTCAAGGGGCGCCATGTCCGTCTCCTCCTCTAGGAGGAAGTTCCTCTCCCTCTGCCTCCAGGGCTCCGAGTGGCCCAATGAGGAGGCGATGATATCCACCCTGAAGGGAGCAGCCTTCGGCGTAGGCCTCCAGTAGGTGGTGAAGACACCAGGGCTGGTGAAGAATGATTCGAGTGCCTCCCTCACGGCGGCGGCCATCTCCCCCTCCAGGGCCCTGTTGATTCTATTGTATAGCGATGGGAGTTCGTCCCTCGCGTAGAAGATCGTCGGCGCTAGGCAGAGAGGCCTCGTGTACCCCTCCGACCTAGTCGACGCCATGACGAGGGCGGCGTCGCATAGGGGCCTCCTCTCCATGAACGGCTCCATCTGCTGTTTGTCGCCTTTCGGCAGAGCCTCGATCTTCATCCTGAGGTCCATGGGCGACGAGGCGCCGTCCAGGAGCTCCTGGAGCCTGCCTAGGCCCGCCCTCATGACGGCGCCCCTGAGGAGCTCCATGTAGAGGTAGAAGACCGAGGAGTCCTTCGCCACGGCGACCAGAGGGAACCCCCGATCCTTAGCCAGCCTCCTCAGGGCCGACATGGAGGAGAAGAGCTCCGCGAGGAGCGCCGCGTGGTGGCTGTACTCCCTGACAGCGTAGGGGAACCTGGCGAAGTAGAGGCTGCCGTCCAGAAGCACTATGGGCTTCCCGCCCTCCTCCAGCACCCTCTCAGCCGCCCCTCTCGCCGCGTCGTACTCGCAGATCATCCTGACGTAGCCTGGGATGAATCCCCTATCCCTGTCGTCGTAGACCTCGCCGACGTAGAGCTTCACCCTCTTCTCAAGCGTCCTGTCCCTGCCCGGCCAGTGGACGAGGGCGCAGGCTCGGCCGACTGTGACGAAGTCGCCGTAGGCGAAGTTGCTGAGCTGGACGCCTCCGTCGACCGAGATCAGGGCCTCGCTACGGTCCTTTGGGTCGTGGGCGTATTGACGCCATATTCTCTGCACGTCGGGCGCTAATAGCGGAGCCGCCTCGGTCTCCTCCTTGTGTGCCCCGAGCTCGCACGCCACCCTCTCGAGCTCCTCGTAGAACTCGTCGAAGAAAAGGTCCCTCACCCGCGACAAGAAGCCTCAGCCCCCCCTCAAGAGTGCAGCGGCAGACCCCCGAGCCTCCCGGCTTGGCGGCGGGCAGACGCGCTCAGTCCTCCTCCGTCCCGGTCTCCCGCGAGCGCCGAACGTTGGAACTTAGGTTGCTCCCTCCCGGGCCTGGCCAGGTTCGCCCCTCGAATGCCCATGCGCCCCCCTACGAGGGCGCGCGGTGCAACCGCCGACCCCGCGGGGCAGGACATCGACGGAGAGCAGAGCGTCTTACCCGCCGCTTCCCCCGATCCGCGCCGAGGTTGCTGACCCCCCTTGTAGCCCGTTAGGGGTCACGGGGCAGGGCTAGCTCCCCGGTCCTACCTGCCGCTGCACCATATACGGAAAATTCATGGGATAAATGCGTTGTGCACCCAGAAAACGTTTTATCCGGCACGGCGACTAGCCTCTCATTTCCCAGGATCAGGAGCGCTGTCCCTTGACCGAGCCGACCAGAGAGATGAAGAGGAACTACTGGGTCCTCATCGCCTCGATGGTCTCGCTCCAGGTGACGTCGAGCACCATCTACATGGTGATGCCCGTCTTCTTCTCGAATTACGGCATCTCCATGTCGGACAACGGCTACCTCATCGCGGTCGGCACCTTCGCAGGCGTCGTAAGCGCCTTCCTCGCCGGCAAATACTCGGACACCCACGGCAGAAAGCCTATCCTGCTTGGGGGCGCAGTCGTCTACGCCATAGTCTTCTTCCTCTTCGCCGCCCTCAGCAAGGACTACGCGACCTTCCTCATCCTACGCTTCATCGAGGGCTTCGCCTACTACGTGACCCCAGTCGCCATCACGGCGATGGCCGCCGACATCTTCCCCCCGGCCAGAGGGGGAAGGCTATGGCCCTCTACACCATGTCGAACGGCGTAGGCCAGCTCGTCGGCCCGATCATCGCCGGCCCATTCATAGACGCCGCCGACTTCAACACCTACTTCCTCTTCTGCGGCGGCTCCGTCGCCGTGAGCGCCCTCATCATCTTCTTCCTCGCGAAGGAGACGCTCCCCCACGAGGTGAGGGAGAGGGGCCTCGCAAGCGGCGTGAAGGGCTGGAGCGTAGCCGGCTTCGCAGCCAACCTCAGGGGCCTCGGCCTCGTCCTGGGCATATTCTTCGTCGCCATCGTCATCTACAGAACAGGATACACGATGGTGAACCCGTTCTTCAGCATCTACCTGAAGGATGTGCTCGACCTGAATATGACGAGCACAAGCTACTTCTTCGCCGTCAGAGCGCTGATGACGCTCGTCTTCGCGCCCGTCGCCGGCTTCATGGCGGACCGGTTCGGGAGGAAGCCCGCCTTCCTCCTCGGCACCGTCGTCCTCATCGCCACCATGATAGGCTACAGCCGGGCGACAGCCTTCGAGCACGTCCTCCTCCTAAGGGCTCTTGAGTCCATCTCGAACGCGATCTTGGCACCGACGACCAGGGCCTACGTGGCTGATCTCTTGACGCCGGAGAACAGGGGCTTCGGCACAGGTCTCTACATGACGCTGGTCGACGAGAGCAGCACGATGGGCGCCGTCTTCGGCGGCTGGATCGCGGACCTCTACGACTTCTCCACCATCTTCGTCATAGGGGCGGCGACGGCGGCGGTCTGCCTCGCGATAGTGCTGGTCTTCGTCCCTGAGCCCCGGAAGATGAGGGGCACCGACGGAGCCGAGTCCGGCGCGCCTCAATGAGTCGCCTCGTACGCGATTAGGCGAAAAAGGTTTAAAGCCGGGTGAGCCGTCCCATGAGGCTAGCCGGGCGAACCGTTGTGGCTGAGCAGGTCGTAACGAAGGAGTGGAGGCGGAACTACTACATCCTCATCCTCTCCGTCGTCTCGATGCAGATAACGAGCTCAACCATCTACATGGTGCTCCCCCTCTTCTTCACGAACTATGGAATTTCCAACACAGAGAACGGCCTCCTCATCAGCATCGGGACCCTCGCAGGGATCATAAGCGGCCTCGTGGCCGGGAAGTTCTCTGACAACTACGGGCGGAAGAGGTTCCTCGTCGCGGGTACGGCGCTCTACTCCGTCGTCTTCTTCCTCTTCGCCGTCCTGAGCAAGGACTTCGGGACCTTCCTGGTCCTACGCTTCGTCGAGGGCTTCGGATTCTACGCCATGCCGGTGATGGTGACCGCGATGGCGGCCGACATCTTCCCAGTCAAGGAGAGGGGGAGGGCGATGGGCCTCTACTCGATGTCGAGCGGTATGGGCCAGCTGATCGGCCCGCTCGTAGCCCCCCTCCTCATCCAGGGCAGCGACTTCAACGTCTACTTCCTCTTCTCAGGGGGTTTCGTCGTCGTCAGCGCCATCGCCATGGCCTTGTTCGTCAAGGAGACGCTTCCGCCGGAGCTCAGGGCGGTGAGGAAGGAGGGAGGGAAGCGGATCGACGTAAAAGGATTCCTGTCCTCTGTGAGGGGTCTTGGCCTCGTCGTCGGCGTCTTCCTCGCCGCCGTGCTCCTGTACAGGACCGGCTACACCATGATCGATCCCTTCTTCAGCCTCTACCTGAAGGAGGTCGTAGGCGTCGACCTCTCGTCGATGAGCTACTTCTTCGCCCTCAGGGCGGTATGCACCATGGCCTTCGCCCCTCTGGCGGGGTGGATAGCCGACAGATACGGGAGGAAGCCCGCCTTCCTCACCGGCATCGCCCTCACCGTCGTCACCCTCGTCGGGTACACAAGGATCAGTGGCTTCGCCGACGTCCTATTGATAAGGGCCATCGACGCGACGGGCAGCGTCATCCTGCTGACATCAATAAGGACATTCATGGCCGACCTCCTCGCACCCGAGGTTCGGGGATTCGGCATGGGACTCTACTCGACCGTGACCCAGGAGAGCTCAACGATGGGGGCCATCTTCGGAGGCGTCGTCATCGACATGTACGGCTTCAACATGGTCTTCCTCATCGCGGCCACGGCCGCCGCCCTCTCCCTCATCGTGGTCCAGCTCTGGGTGCCGGAGCCGGCCAGGATGAAGGGTAGAGGCGCTGGGAAGGCGCAGGGCCCTCAAGCAGCGCGTTAAGCTGGCACTGAGGCTCATATGGGTCGTTGAATCCTAGATCGGCACGAGGCCGAACCTGGTGAGGCTAAAGGCGATGTTGCCAAGGATGAGGCCGAGGAAGATGTAGGACGCCGCCTTCTGCAGCTGCTCTCCCTGCCTTATGTTCTCTGTGAACGCTTTCCACATGAGGCCCCCGTCCAGGGGCCCTATGGGCAGCATGTTCATTATGGCGAGGTTTATGGAGAGGAAGTAGAACCAGTCGAGGAAGACGCCGAGCCAGAGCGGTATGTACCCCCCGAAGGCGATGAAGATGGGTACTATGAGGAGCCCCGTCAACAGGTTGGTGAGGCTCCCCGCCGCGAATATCCTCATCTTGCTCACGGCGCTCTTGGTATTCAGCACCTCTTCGTCCGGCTCCACAGCTCCTCCGAAGGTAATCACGGCGTAGAGGATCGCCGAGGATTTCACCGGCACCCCCTCCATCACACACTGGACGCCGTGGCTAAGCTCATGGAGGAGGATGACTACGCCCGCCGCCATGAAGAACCATGGGAGGCTGCCTACGCTGATGGTGACCCCGGGGATCAGGGGCTGGACAGGCGTCGCCTGCTCGGGCTTGTAGATGAAGCTGAGGAGATTCCCCGAGAGCAGGTAGGCGACGAAGACGACCTGACCCACACAGGCGGCGACCCCTATGTTGCCCAGGACCCTCCAGAGCCCAGGCCTCCATCTACCTAGACTCCCGATCAGGCTGTTCAGCCTCGTCGACTTGTAGAGGGCGTAGAAGGGGGCGATCTCGAGGCCGGGCCTCTCGAACCTGGAGACCTTGATGGCGGTGTAGAAGAGGGCCCATGCCGCCAGCATTCCTAGGAGGATGGTCGTGGGGTCGCCGTTCAAAGTCTTCGCCTCAGCCTATCTCCCGGTGTTGGAGATATAAGTCGACCGCCCCCCATATACGTTGGGGCCGGTGAGGGTGGATGACTGAGCGGGTAGATATCACCTACGACGAGGAGCGCTGGCACCTGTTCAGGGCGATGAGGCATGAGGCCGCCGCCATGATGGCGCCGCTGAGGGCCGCCCACATAGACTGCCTGACCTACGGTAGCCTGGCCAGGGGCGACGTCTCAGATGGCAGCGACATAGATGTCTTCATCCCCAGTCCACAGTCCCCTACCATCGTCGAGGCGGCTCTGGAGCGCCACGGCGTGCGACCCACGGGCAGGGAGATCGTACAGGCGACGCCGGGCTATGCCGCGAAGGCTTATGTCTACACGGACGAGTTGAGGGGCTACTCTTTTCCCCTCGTCGAGCTGAGGCCAACCGAACGGGAGTTCTACGGCTTCGCCGGCTCGGTCAGGCCAGAACAGGTCGACGCCGGCCTCAGGGTCCCAGGCGTAGACAAGAGGCTGACGCTGATCGAGCCGACGTCGAGGGGCCACGTCGAGTCCCCCGTCGCCGGGAGGGAGGGCGAGGTCGCCAAGCTCCTCGGCGTCGGCATCAACATAGTCCTCGAGCGGGTGAGGACCCTCGAGAGGAGGCGGAGGGTGGGGCGCACAGGTGTCTACCTCAAGAGGGAGCTTTCGCCCGAGGAGAGCTTCTCAGAGGTCTTCAGGGAGCTCTCGCTGAGGCGGCCTGCGCTGCGTAGAAGAACTAGATGAAAAAAAGTTGGGGTCTCTTAGGCTAGGTCCTTGAAGGCCTTGACCTCGATCTCCCTCGGAATCCGTACGCCCTCTGCGACCCTGTCGCCTACGACCGACTTGACGCCCCTCTCCTGGGCGACGTCGAGGAGGCGGCCGGTCACTATGCCGTCGAAGACGACGGCTTTGACCCCCTCGGTCGCCTTGAGCTTGTCGACGAGTTCGCTGACCGGGAACCTGGCGATCTTGCCTCCGTCGCCTCCGAGGAGGACCGCCTCCAGCGTGCCTCTGAGCTCGCCGGCTAGGCCTCCGAGCTCTCCGGTGACCGCGACCTCTTCGAGGGGCACCCGTTTGCTGAGCGCCTCCTTCACCTGGTCGGGGTCGAGCTCCTCTACCTCGCTGCCCCGTGGGGCGCGGGCGACGTACTTCGGCTTGGCGACCTGCATCAGCTCCTTGAGGATGAGGTCTCCTCCCCTGTCCCCGTCGAGGAAGGCGGTGACCTCCTTCTTCTTTACGAGGTCCTTTATCGTCTTGGGGACCTTGACCCCCTCAAGGGCGATGGCGCCGGTTATCCCGCTCTTGAGCAGGTTAATCACATCGGCGCGCCCCTCGACGACGATGATCTCCTTCCTCTGGGCTATGTCGGGTGTCGCGGTGAGCCGCTCACGGCCGTAGTGGACGGGCTGGACCCGTTTGTCCTCCTGGCTGACCTGATCGAGGAGCACCTCGATGTCGTGGGTCTCCTTTACGACCCAGTCCCTCATCAGCTCCTTGGCCCGCTCTATGATCTTCGCCCGCTTCTCGACCCTGACGTCCTGGATGGCCTCGATGTTCACCTTGGCGTCGCATGGGCCTACCCTGTCGACGGTCTCCATGGCGGCTGCGATTATCGCCGTCTCAGCCCTGTCAAGGCTGCTCGGCACCATTATGCTGCCCGTGGTCTTGTCGTTCGCCGACTTGAGCTCGATGTCGATGCGGCCGATCTTCCCGGATTTCTGGAGCTCCCTGAGCTCGAAGCTCTTGGGGAAGAGGCCCTCGGTCTGGCCGAAGATGGCGCCTATGACGTCGTGGCGCTCCACGACGCCGTCGATGACGAAGCTCGACTTTATGACGTACTTGACTCCCGTATAGGTGTCCTTATCCTTGCTCTCCATTTTTCCTGCAACTCTTTTTTTCTTTGCAGGTTCACCCTTTCCGCAGGCGCCCCACTACAACCTCGTCGGGGCTACCCGGGGTCTGAATAGCTCATACCCTTGGTGAGCGTTCCTTCCTGTGATTGCAGGGGGCCGGGGTACGCCTCGCGTATCCCGTCCGCGCTGCGGTGAGAGTGAACCGCGTCCCTTGACGCGGGTAGGATTCTCTCACGTTAAGATAAAAACCTTCCCGATTCTCCGTCACTTTTAAGAGCGATGGATGAGGGGGTTATAGGAGGTTTATCGGATGGGTGTAAAGGTCGCGATAAACGGCTTCGGCAGGACCGGCCGCCTCGCCCTGAGGGCCGCCGTAGAGCGTGGCTCCAAGCTAGACTTCGTCGCCGTGAACCGCGGCGACGCGAAGCAGCTCGGCCACCTCCTCAAGTACGACAGCGTACACGGGAAGGCCCCGTTCCCGGTGGAGGTCGAGGGAGACACGATCCTCAATGGACCTCAAAAATGCTATGGCTGAGTCAATGGTCAAGCCTCTTGAGCCTGCACGTGAGTTTTTTAAAAATAAGCCTGAGAACTTAGAAGATGAAGAAGATGAGGGTGACGAGGTAACTTAGAGGATCTCAACCCCCGTTAAGATTGAAAAGAGTCTACCCTTCAATGTAATATTCTAAAAAAATTAATGACCATTAAAAGGGATTTTATACCTTCTAGAGTGACCGTTTTAAAAAATAGAAGTTTTAAAGACCAGCTTTCTCGCCAATCAATTCGATAAGTTCAACCATTCGACAAGAGAAGCCCCATTCGTTATCGTACCACGCTAGCACTTTGACGAAATTGCCTCCTAGAACCATTGTTGATTGAGCATCGAAAGCTGCTGAACATGTGCTATGAATGAAGTCTGATGAGACAACTGGGTCTTCAGTGTATTCAATGATTCCCTTTAATGGCCCTTCAGCGGCTTTTTTAAAAGCCATATTAATTTCTTCTTTTGTTACATTTTTCTCTAAGGTGCAGGTTAAATCTACTATTGAGACATCAGGAACAGGTACTCTCAACGCGATGCCATTGAGTTTTCCAGTTAACTCTGGTAAAACCACAGTCGCGGATACTGCTGCTCCCGTAGTTGTTGGGATAATATTAATTGCTCCAGCTCTAGCACGGCGCATATCTGAGTGAATCAGGTCTTGGATTCTTTGGTCATTGGTGTAAGCGTGAGCCGTCATCATAAGTCCATTTTTAAGGCCGAAGTTTTCGTTCAAGACTTTGGCAACGGGAGCGACACAATTGGTTGTACAAGAGGCGTTTGATATAATATTGTGTTTTTGATGGTCATATTGGTTATCGTTGACTCCCATGACTATTGTTACATCGGGGTTTTTTGCGGGCGCGGAGATCAAGACCTTTTTAGATCCAGCAGATAGATGCATCGTGGCCTTTTCTCGGTCGGTGAACAAACCAGTTGATTCTACAACGAGATAAACACCCAATTCTCTCCAAGGAAGTTTTAAAGGATCACGTTCCATAAAACTGCGAATTTTCTTGCCATTTACAATAATCCCATCTTTCTCTGCTTCCACTTTGAATGGAGCTCGTCCATGAACTGAATCGTATTTGAGTAAAAGCGCCAGAGATTTAGAATCAGCTATGTCATTGACAGCTACGAAGTCGATTTTAGAGTTTCTTTCTATTGAAGCTCTTAATAGTAGTCGTCCAATTCTTCCGAACCCGTTTATTGCAACCTTCATCGTTATTTTCCACCTTCGATTTGTGCGATCACGTATTGTGCACATGATGACGAGGTCAACGACGACCTCGATACTGATTCTGTTCCCCATCGCGACGCCGAGAGCGAGGCGAATGCTCTTTCTAAACCGTTAGTCACGAGCTTTTCACACATGAGAACGAACCTCAATTATGGATGAGCTTAGCCTTCTTATATCTAACGAGTATCTGCCTCCAGATTGATAACGTTTTTATAACTAAGTGAAGGTGCTCCTTACCGCGCGAAACAGGCGCAGTTCACACTCACCGCAGGAGGGAGCATCACAGGTGTGTGTTTACCCCCTGTAATCACCAGAAAGGAAGGTAGCGAGGGAACGAGTTCTCGGACCCGTGCTAGGCCCCAGATGGAGAGAAAAGGGGACCTGTGGTTAGGGTGAACCGAAATCAAAAATAGGAAGAGTTGCACCTAAAAATGGGAGATAAAGAAAGTTACACAGGCGTAAAATACACGATTCACGTCCGCTTCACCGTCGCGCGCGTAGATCGTCAAGGGGCTCTAAGCCCCTCTTTTTACCTTGTGACCCTCAGCTTCTTCATTTTATCGAGGTTCTCGGGCTTCCTCTCGAAGTAGAGCCTGACGGGTTCGAGGATTTTGGCGACCGACTCGGCGACGGCCTTCTTGAGGTCTAGGGGGTGGAGTCCGCTGGAGGCGTACAGCTTGGCGAGTTCCTCGAAGCTCTCGACGGTGAGGTCTCCGCCGTACTTGGCTGGGCGCTTGACATCCAGGGCGCCGAGGTGGGGGAAGACGACGAGCCTCGCGTGGTCTAGGACGGGGTTACCCTCGACCTGCTTCGGCGTGCAGAAGGCGTCCCTGTACTTCTCCCTGATCTCGTCCGGGCTGTCGTTGACCCAGATGGCGCCCCTCTCCACGCTCTTAGACATCTTCCACCTTATACTTCGGTCGATGCCCTCGTCCTCGTCGAAGGAGCCCTCAGCCAAGGTCTCCTGCAGGCCGGGCAGGAGCGGCGAGTGGAGGCAGACGGGCGGCTTGTAGCCGATCTTCGGCGCTATCTCCCTGGCGAGCATGTGGACCTTGCGCTGGTCCATCCCAGAGCAGGCGGCGTCGAGCCTCATCTGGAAGATGTCGCTGGTCTGCATCGCGGGGTAGAGGGTCCAAGCCGCCTCGATGTCCGCGGAGTCCGCGCTTCTGCCCATTATGGGCATGGCGCGGAGAATCCTCTTCATGCTCGTCGCCTTCATCACCTTCACGATCTTCTCCCAGTAGTCGACGTCCCTGACGAGCTCGGACGCCCAGAGGTAGTGGACCCTCCCCTCAGGGAGGCCGAGGGCGGTGAAGCAGTCCTTGAAGTACTCTCCGCCGACCCTGATGTTCGCCATGTCGCCGCCCAGCTTGTTGTTTATCCAGCTATGCCAGTCGGCGAGGAAGATGATGAACTCGAAGCCGGCGTCGACCCAGTCGCTCATCTTCTTTCCTACCACTAGGCCTGTGCCCGCGTGCATCAGGCCGCTGCACTCGAAGCCGACGTAGCCGCGGGGGTGATCCTTGGTCTCCAGTAGCTGGCGTAGCTCCACGGGGGTGATGACCTCCTGCAGGTTACGGGAGCAGAGCTCGAATCGGGTCTCAGTGTCCATCAGGGTCACCTGAACGTGAATGATTCAACGGGGGGCTTCATTTAAGGTTTGAGGGCAGGGGGGCCTGTCCGCCCGTGGCTGGGCGGGCTAGACGCCGTAGAGCTTCCTAGCATTCCCTGACAGGAACCGCTCCGCGACGTCCCGGGCCTGCTCCTCGTCGAGGGTTCCCGAGGCGACGAGCTCGCCGAGGGCGTCCCTTAGCCCCCTCTTCGCGGCGAGGGCGGCTATCCAGAAGAGCTCGGGGATGTTGAAGCCGTCCGAGCCGTACATTATCTTGCTCGTCGGCGCCATCTCCAGGAGGGCGAGGAGCTTCGCCTTCACACCGACCGTTGCGTGGGGGATCGCCTCGGAGAGGTCGATGTAGAGGTTCGGGTACGAGTTGACCATGAAGCCAGCCTCCTCGACCCACGGGTAGCCGCCGTGGACGATGACGATCCTCGCCTCCTTCGCGACGGAGTCGTTTAGGAGGCCGTGGAGGAGTATGGGGCGCGCGAGCCTGAGGTCTATGCTCGGGGCGTCGCCGAAGCCTGCGTGTATCTGGAAGGGGACGTGGTGCCTTACGCTCTCCTCGACGCCGGTGAGGATGAACGAGTCGTAGACCGCCTTCGTCTCCTGGTTCCGGGCCCTCATAACCTCACTCGCAGGCTTACCGCCTCTCACCTCCTCGACGAGGACCGCGTACGCCCGCTTCACCTGCTCCTCGTCCCAGCGGCGGACCTCGAGGCCCGTCCTGTAGGCGATGATCGACTTTAAGGCGACGGCGCCCCTCCCCACGGCGGCGTCGATCTCCCCCCTGAACCTCTCGACGGCCTTGCCGTACGGGAGCCCGTCGGCCACGAGGCTGTAGACTACGTTCTCTATCCTGAATATCTCCCTGACGTCGCTGCCGGTGAGCTTCGAGAACTCGTCTCTGCCTATGGCATAGCCGTTGAAGAGCATCGTCGGGAAGCCGGTGTCGACGAGGAGGGTCTCGATGCGGGCGTCCTCGAATAGGAGGCCTATGTAGTCGGCGGGGTCGCGCCTGTAGAGCCTCTGCCGCTCCTCGATGACCTTGGTGTCCTTCCCCTTGACGCCGAGGAGCCGCGAAAGCTCGTTCATGACCTGCCTGTAGAGGAGTGTGCTCGCCAGGTGCTCCCTCGGTATAGCCAAGTCCGAGAGGGTGAGGTACTCATCGAAGCTCTTCGTCTCCTTCTCGGGGAGGAAGGCGTGGCAGTGGCTGTCCACTACGGGGAGCCTGTGGAGGTCGAGCAAGTTGAACCCTGCTATGGTTTAGTGTTTATCGAGGATTTAACGGGTTTGAGGCTAGATGGGGATGTCGGTCGTCTCCTTGGCGGAGTCGAAGACCATGCATGTGAGGGTCTTCGATATCCCCTGGACTGTTCGGAGCTTGTCGACGACGAACCTGCCGACAGAGGAGACGTCCCTCTCCTTGACCTTGATGAGAAAGTCCCAGTCCCCCGTGATTATGTGTATCTCCTGGACCTCGGGGAACCTCGCCACCCTCCTCGCCGTCTCCCTCTGGTCGAGGTCCTTGTCCACTCCAGGGGGCCGGTAGGTGAAGCTGGCGAAGATGAAGGCCGTCGTGGGGCGCCCGAGCTTGCCGGCGTCGACGACGGTCTTGTACCCCCTTATGACCCCGGCGTCCTCGAGCCTCTTTATCCGGCTGTAGACGGTGGTGATCGGCGCGTCGATCTTCGCGGCAATGTTCTTCGCGGAGGCCTTCGCGTCCTCCATGAGCATCCTGAGGATCTCCCTGTCCTTCTTATCTAGGCTAACTTCGGCCATTGTAATAATTACGTGCTTCATCATATTTATAAGTTTATTTTCGTAATTTATGCATTTTTTCTTGGAATAATTTTATATTACCGTCGTGTTATTCGTAGGATTTATTCCAGGTGCGTTCCGGTTTGGACAGGGAAGGGCTTCGGAGACAGTTACAGCTTAGGTACAGGGAGCTCGGTAAGCCTGAGTTCAGGGCGGTGATGAGGGTGCAGGACGAGATCCTCTCCGCCCTCAGGGACCACCTCAGGGGCACGGGCTTCGTCGAGTTCCTCGCCCCCATCATAGGCCCGGCGACCGACCCGGGGATAAGGGGCGCGGAGCAGGCCTCGTTCGACTACTACGGGAGCTCGTTCAAGATTATGAGCAGCATAATCCTCTACAAGCAGGCGGCCGTCAGGAGCTTCGACAGGGTCTTCGCCCTCAGCCCGAACATAAGGCTCGAGCCGGAGCGGACCATCGAGACAGGTCGCCACCTCTCCGAGTTCAGACAGCTCGACCTGGAGGTCGCGGACGCCTCGTACCTCGACGCGATGGCGGTGGGCGAGGGCCTCGTCGCGAACGTGATCGGGCGCGTGAAGGAGAGGTGCGGGGACGAGCTGGGCGTCCTGGGCAGGGACCTCGAAGTCCCGAGGGTCCCTTTCAGGAAGATCACGTACCACGACGCCGTGGAGCTCCTGAAGGATGGGGGCCTCGGCGTCGAGCAGGGCGAGGAGATCCCGTGGGAGGCCGAGGCCGTCCTCTCCGAGAGCCTAGGCGACTTCTTCTGGGTGAAGGACTACCCGATGACGGCGAGGGGCTTCTACGACCTGGAGGACGAGGGGCGCCCCGGCATCCTCAGGGACTTCGACCTCTACTACCCGGAGGGCTACGGCGAGGCGATGAGCGGAGGCGAGCGGGAGTACAGGTACGAGAGGGTAGTCGCCAGGATGCGCGCCACGGGAGAGGACCCAAGGGCGTACGGCTGGTACCTCGACATGCTGAGGGAGGGGGCGACGCCCTCCGCAGGCTTCGGGATAGGCGTCGAGAGGCTGACGAGGTACGTCTGCGGCATGGATTACATCTGGGACTCGGTCCCGTTCCCGAAGGTCCCAGGCATAGTCTCCCCCTAAACCCCTGTTTTGCGGTATTGGTCTAGGACGCTGAGCCCGGTTACTGTTCGGTGACCGGCAATCTTTATCTGGTTTAAGGGCAGGCGTCCCTGTCCCTCGCAACAAACACACGACTTCACGGTATGGAGCCAACGCTCCACTCAGCCGAGCTCTCTCAAATTGCGAGGTATCCGACGCCCGCCCTGCCCGCCTGTCCCATGACTGGGTAACCCCATCATCACAGGTAACCCTCCGCGGAGTCCGTCTGCATGGTGCGTCGTCTCAGCGGGCATGATGAACTCGGCACCTGATCGTTTATACCTTTCCAGATGACCCCTCCCCCTACCTTTTTTTCGGAGCCCTTTTCAGGATTATTTTCCGGAAAAGAACCCCGGAATGGTCCATCTGGAGTATTTTCCTGTATTTTTCTATATTTTTTCGTATTATTCTATACGTTAGAACTGGTAGGGTTTTTCTGGGCATTCAGGTACGTACGGTGGGTGTTAATAGGAAAAACAGGAGTTCTTAGACATTCAGGTGCCCGTTCATCCACCTGACTAGGTGCCTGAGCCTCTCCTCCCTGTGCTTCGGCTTACCGCTCCGGCTCAGCTCGTGGTTCTCCCCAGGGAACCTGACGAGCTCGGTCTCGACGCCGTGGAGCTTCAGCGCCGTGAACCACTGCTCCCCCTGCTCTATGGGGACGCGTAGGTCCTCCTCGCTGTGGACGATGAGGATCGGCGTCTTGACATTCTTCACGTACATGATCGGCGACTTCTCCAGATGCCCGCCGATGTCTCCGACGTAGTCCTCTGTGCCGGCGATGCTCTCCGGCTGCATGTAGCCGATGTCGCTCGTCCCGTACTTGCTGATCCAGTTGCAGATGCTCCGGAACGTGACGGCTGCCCTGAAACGGCTCGTGTGGCCGACGATCCAGTTCGTCATGTAGCCGCCGTAGCTGCCGCCGCAGACGCCGAGCCTGTCGGGGTCGATGAAGCTGAACCTCCTCAGCGCCTCGTCGGTGAACCTCATCAGGTCGTCGTAATCCCCCTCGCCGTAGTGGCCAATCACAGCCTTCGCGTACGCCTCGTCGTAGCCCGCGCTCCCCCTGGGGTTCGTGTAGATGACGGCGTATCCCTCGGCGGCGAGGAGCTGGAACTCGTGGAAGACGCCGTCGCCGTAGATCGACCTGGGGCCGCCATGTATCTCGAGGACAGCGGGGCATATCTCCCCCTCCTTCAGGTTCGGCGGCCTGATGATCCAGCCGTCTATCTCGGCCCCCTCGCTGTTCCTGAAGGCGAAGCGCTCAGGGGATGACAGCTTCAGCTGTCTGAGGAACTTGTCGTTGAACCTGGTCAGCCTCCTCTCGCCCAGGGCGTCCCTGAGGTAGAGCTCCGCGGGGTGGGTCGCGTCCATGGCGTTGAAGGCGATGGCGGAGCCGTCTTCCGAGGCGCTGAAGCCGTCGACGGTCCTGCCCCCTACAATCTCCTCGACGCCTCCCCCGTCGACCCCCGCCCTGTAGACGCTTGAGTAGGGGGTGCTAGCCGTCAGGAACATGATGCTAGATCCGTCCCTGCTCCAGATGTGGCCTGGGCTCGGCGTCGCGACTCTGAGGTCCGAGCCTATCCCCTGGCCGAGGCTCTTGCCGAGGGAGCCTGTTATGTTCCTGGCCTCGCCGCCGCCGGAGGGCATGACCCAGATGTTGTCGTCGACTGCGTGCCCCTCTGGGTCGTCGTTGCCCGTGAAGGCGATCAGCTTACCATCTGGGGACCATGAGACCTCCGAGGCAGCGTACCTCCCGTCCGTGACCTTCACGAAGCCTCCTCCGCCAGCCGGGATCGTGTAGATGTCCCTGACCTCGCTTATGTCAGCGTCCGGCTCCATGTTAGAGACGAAGGCAACGGTCCCCCCGTCTGGGCTCCATGCCGCGGCGTCGACGTCGAACTCGCCCGAGGTGAGCTGTTTCGGCTTGGAGCCTACCCTGACGGTGAAGAGGTGGACGCGCCTACCCTCGAATGTGCCTGAGCCGTTCGCCTTGTACCTGATCCTCCTGATCACCTTGACGTCCGTCTCAGGCTTCTCCTCGGTCCAGACCTTGGAGGAGTAGAGGATGCGCCTAGAGTCTGGCGCCCACTGGGGGTTGACTACGCCCTCGTCGCTCCTCGCGGCCATCCTCGCCTCCCCGCCCGAGGCGGGTATCACGTAGATCTTCGCCTTCTTCTCCTCGTCCCTGCCGGAGGAGAGGAAGAGGAGCCTGCGCCCGTCAGGCGACCAGCGCGGGTAGGTGTCGCTCCCCTGCCCGTACGTGAACTGCTCGACCCCCCCTGAGGAGGCGTCCGCCATCCAGACGTGCCTCTCGTAGGCGTCCTTCTCGATGTTTATCCTGGAGAGGACGAAGGCGATCCTTCGCCCGTCCGGCGAGACCCGGGGGTCCGAGACGAACTGGAAACCCCTGAGGTCCTCAACCCTGATCAGCCTAGGCGCCATGAACCATCAAGAAGAATCTGTGCAGCCCCCTTTAACGCGTTTCTCTGGTCCTCGGCTCCACCATCAGGGCTCTCCGTGAGCCGAAATGGCTTGTATCAGGATTTTTCCAGGAAAACCCCGATCTTGGATGGGTGATTCGGAACGAAAATCTGGTCTCAGGATACTGCTTTTAATACGAATGCCCAGATCAATACCATGTCCCGCGAAGTTCCCTCGCCGGAGGAGTTCTTCGGCCACCAGATGGGGGCCGAGAGGAAGCTCGCCCGGTGGGATAAGATTGTTGAGTACTTCTGGGCCCTCTCAAAGTCGCCCTGCGTCAGGGTGACGGAGCTGGGGAAGTCGACGGAGGGGAACCCCTTCCTCCTCGCCGTCATCTCCTCGCCTGAGAACCTGGCGGACGCCGACAGGATCAGGGGAACGAGCTACAGGTTAGCCCACCCCAGAGGCCTCGCCGGGGAGGAGGCGGAGAGGATGATAGTCGACGGCAAGACCGTGGTGGCGATGACGATGAGCATACACGCCACCGAGGTCGGCGGAACCCAGATGGCGCCCGAGCTCGCATACGAGCTCGCCACGAGCCCCGAGTACGAGGAGGTGCGCAGGAACACCGTCCTCCTCCTCTTCCCCTGCTTCAACCCCGACGGCCAGATAATGGTCACGGACTGGTACAACAGGTGGCTCGGCACCGAGTACGAGGGATGCCCGCCGCCGTGGCTCTACCACAAGTACACCGGCCACGACAACAACCGAGACGCCATCACCCTTTCGATGGTGGAGGGCCAGATGGTCGCCCAGGTCATGTACCGCGAGTGGTTCCCGCAGGCGTACATAGACTTCCACCACATGGGGAGCTACGGCGCCAGGTTCTACATTCCGCCCTTCTCGAACCCCGTAGACGACAACGTCGACCCCCTCGTCTGGACAGAGCAGGAGCTCTACGGCGGGCTGATGCACGTTATGCTCGAGGCCGAGGGGAAGACCGGCGTAGAGTCCCAGGCCACCTACCCCGGCGAGTTCATGCCCACCTTCAACTACGTCCCATGCTGGCACAACATCTGCGGAATGCTGACAGAGTCGGCGAGCGCCAACCTCGCGTCGCCCATCTACGTCCACTACCATCAGCTGAAGCCGAGCAGCAGGGGAAGGCCAGAGTACAGGACCCAGATGGGCTTCCCACACCCCTGGCCGGGAGGTTGGTGGAGCCTCCGGGACGTCGTGGAGCAGCAGAAGATAAGCGCCCTCGCAACGCTGAAGGCGGCGTCAAAGTTCAAGGAGATGATCCTGAGGAACATGTACACGAAGGCGAAGCGTTCCCTGGAGAAGGGGACGGCGGAGGAGCCCTACGCCTTCGTAGTTGACCCCGCCCAGCACGACGAGCTCACAGCCTTCAAACTGCTCAAGTCGCTGATGGACATGGGCGTAGAGGTCTCCCGGAGCCAGCGCGAGTTCGTCGCCGACGGCGTCTCCTACCCACGGGGCACCCACGTAGTCTTCGCATCACAGCCATCCAGGCCATACCTCCTGTCGCTGCTGAGGAGGACGTTCTACCACGTCGGCCCGTTCTCGAAGAAGCCTGACGGAACGCCGATAATCCCCTACGACCTCGCAACCTACACGGTCCCTGAGTTCATGGGAGTCAGCGTCCACGAGGTCGAGGCGCCCTTCCAGGGCTCATTCGAGGCCCTCACAAGCCTGAGGTTTCCGAGGGGGGACGTCGCGCCCGAGGCGAAGAACGGCTGGCTCCTCGACGGCAGGCAGAACGACGCCTTCGCCGCCGTGAACAGGCTCCTCCGCAGGGGAGTCGAGGTCAGGAGGCTCCAGAAACCTGTCGACGTCGGCGGGAGGGTCTACTGCGCGGGCAGCTTCCACGTCCCGGCGGCCGACGCCGGGGGCGAGCTCAAGAAGCTCTCGAAGCGGTACCACCTCGAGTTCGCGGCCGCCCCAGCCGAGGGCTTGGCCTCAGCGCCGGTGAAGACGCTCAACGTCGGCATCTACCAGCGCTTCTACGGCGGCAACGCCGACGAGGGCTGGACACGGTGGCTCCTAGAGCAGTACGGCTTCAGGTACAGAACCATCACGAACAAGGAGGTGAAGAAGGGGAAGCTCGCGGGCAGGTACGACGCCATCATCCTCCCCGCCGATCCCAAGTGCATGATCCTCGGCGAGGGGATAGAGGAGTACTACGAAAAGAGGTTCCAGGGGACCCAGACTCTGCCGAGGTGGCCACCTGAGTACAGGAGCGGCATAGGGAAGGAGGGCGTGGAGAAGCTAAAGGAGTTCGTCGAGCAGGGCGGTTCCCTCCTCTGCCTCGGCGAGGCGACGGAGCTCGCCATAGACGAGCTGAAGCTTCCGGTCAAGAATGTCCTCGCGGACGTGAAGCAGACGGAGTTCGTCTGCCCTGGCTCGACGCTCCACGTCAACGTCGACCCTGAGCACCCCCTCGCGTGGGGTGTGCAGGGCGACCTCCTGATAATCTTCCGTAGCCACCCGGCCTTCGAGGTGAAGCCCCACGCAAGGAACGACGAGTACGCCGTCGTCCTCAGCTACCCTGACTCGAGGATTATGGAGAGCGGCTGGCTCGTCGGCGAGGAGAGGCTCGCCAGGAAGGCGGCCCTCGTCGAGGCGCGCCTGGGCAAGGGGCGCGTCGTGCTCTACGGCTTCCCGCCCCAGTACAGGGCGCAGAGCGACGCCGCCTTCAAGCTCCTCTTCAACGCCCTCCTCGGCTGACCTGTATATACCGTTTTTACCCTTTTTAGCCCAGTTTTTACCTCCCCCGCCATGTTTTTACTCGCGGGGACCAGCGAAGACGTTTTATAGGAAGCCTGAGGTAGCTAGAAGGATAAGTGGTTAAAATGTCCGTGAGCAGATTTGCCAAGAAAGAGCTCCTCGCCATGGGCGCGGGTTCAGCGACCCGAGCGAGCGTGGGGCCCATCCCAGGCATGATCAACCTCGGCGCAGGCGACCCGGACTTCAACCAGCCCGAGTTCATAGACAAGGCCGTCTACGAGGCGATGAAGGCCGGGCACACCCACTACGAGTTCGCCGGCGTCCCGGAGTTCAAGCAGGCGATAGCCGACTACTACGCCAAGTACGGCGTCAAGATCGACCCCAACACCCAGATCTGCATAGAATCAGGCGGGAGTCAGGCGATCTTCCGCAGCTTCGGCTCAATCCTCAACTCAGGCGACGAGATCCTCCTCATGGACCCCGCCTACCAGGGATACACGCAGCCGGCGGCCTACTTCGGCGCCAAGATGGTGAAGGCGCCGATGACCAAGGACAAGAACGGCCTCTTCCGCCCCAACATGGAGAACATAAGGAGGGCGGTCTCACCGAAGACGAAGGCTCTCCTCATCTGCAACCCCGACAACCCGTGCGGGATCGTATACACCGATAAGGAGCTGAAGCAGATCGCCGAGCTCGCCGTCGAGAAGGACTTCGTCGTCCTCTCCGACGAGATCTACACAGAGTTCGTCTGGAAGAACAAGTTCATCCCCATCATAAAATACCCGGGGATGGAGGAGAGGACCATGGCCCTGATGAGCTTCAGCAAGACCTTCGCCTGGACGGGCTGCAGGGCGGGCTACATCATCGCGGGCCCGGAGCTCAGCAAGATCGTGAACGGGGTCCCGATCGGAATCATCGGCATGCCGGTGCCCTTCCAGTACGCGGCCGCCAAGGCGCTGAAGGAGGGCTGGGACTTCGTCGACACGATGAGGAAGGAGTACAAGAAGCGCATCGAGTGGATGGTGCCCCGCCTCAACGAGATCGAGGGAATAAAGTGCCCGTACCCTGAGGGAGCCTTCTACCTCTTCCCGGACATAAGCGCCCTCAAGGTGCCGGCTATGAAGTTCTGCGCAGACTTCTTCCAGCAGGAGAAGGTAAGGTCCGCCGCTGGCACCCAATATGGACCGACGGGAGAGGGACACTTCAGGTTCGCCCTCGTGGCTTCGATGAAGGACCTCGAGGACGTCTGCAACAGGCTGGAGCGCTTCGTCAAGAAGCTCAAGTAGGATCGAGCCCTACCCCCTTTTTTAGAAAAATCTACGCGCCTACACCAGCGCCGAGTCGTACACCTTTCCGACCTCGGTCACCGCGAGCCTGTATGAGGCGTAGATTATCGGGCCGCCTACGGCTGTGACCACGGCGGCGGCTGCGAACTCGTACAGGGATCCTAAACCCAGGCTGCCGATCAGGGGGATTGGGGCATAGATGGCGGCCTCAGCGGCGAATACGGCCAGTACCCCGATGATGGCCCCGACGGGGGTTATGAACCTGGCGCGGGGGACATCTGTGAAGTCGGCGAACCTTGCCCCGACGGCTAGGCCGATGGAGGCGGCCGCGGATATCGCTGCTACGGCGAAGACGGAGACCATCAGGAAGACCTCAGGGTTCATCCTGACGATGAGCATAGCCGCAGCCAGCAGGACGGCGGTGAAGGCGTAGGCGGGGACTAGGGAGAAGACGAGCTTCGCCCTCGTCAGCTCCCTGGGGGTCAGCGGTGAGGCCCTGAGGTTGACGAAGGCACCGCCCTCCTGGCCGATTGAGGTGACGGCGACGTAGTATGCGAGGAACATCACGCCCATCCCGGGGGCGGAGAAGAAGGAGAGTCTACTCCAGAGCGGCGTCGCTTCGCTGAGAACGTCGGCCACGTTCATGTTGATGAGGCTGACGACCAGCATGAGGAAGGGGAAGGCGAGGAACGACGCCATCTCGCGGCGCCTCATAAGCCCCTTGAGGTCCTTCCTTATTATCGCCGCCTCGGCCCCGGTGAACCCGGTCATGCCGCCGCTGGCGAGTGGCCGCGACTTCCCGCCGAAACTGATGGACGCCTCCTCCTGGACCCAGTTCCTGCCCCTGGTCCAGGCGCCAAGCGCCATGAACGCCGCCGTCAGGGCGAAGCTGAGCCCGCCGTAGAGGGCCAGCCCAGCCAGGTCGCCTGTGAGGTAGCTGAAGATGGTGAAGCTGGGCCAGAGGAATGGGACGAACCATGCGGCGCCGGCCGCGGTGTAGAACCACGCTGAGAGCTGGAGGAGGACCTTGTAGTTGAAGACCGAGCTGAAGACGACGAGGAGCAGGACGGTGAGGGCGATGCGGCCGACGATCGCCGTCCTAGCGCCCCGCTTGGAGAGGCCTGAGGAGGCCCTGTTGAGGACCGCCCTGGCGATCTCGACGCTGAAGCTACCCATGAACGCGCTCAGGACGCCGACGACCAGCGTCAGGGTCCAGGCCGCCGCCGAACCACAGTATAAACCGACACCCAGCGCCGCGCCGTATATCACGCCGAGCATCGCGACGCAGAAGTAGAGGGTGGCCAGCGTGGAGCCGAGGACGTACTCGGCGGAGCTTATCGGCAGCCAGTTGATCATGTCGAGGCTGACGCTGTAAGCCGACTGGTTCAGCTCGAACATGAGGCTGTACATGAAGCAGAAGAGCGCGGTGGCTGCGGGGATGAAGAATAGGAACTGCGTGAAGTAGAGCGCCACGTACGCGGGCGGCACCTTGAGGGAGGCGAGGAACCAGTAGGCAGCCACAGCGAAGACGCCGAAGAACGCCAGGCCGAGGACGCTGTTGACGAGCCTCGGCAGGGCGCCGCCAGGCTTCCGTGTCCACGTCCGTTTCGCCCGGCTGGCGGCGACGGCGAAGATCTCGCCGATCTTCCACGCCAGTTTGAGGTTCATGCGGGGTCACTTCGTCAGGGCTTCGACTATTGGCCCGATGTCGGTGCCGCCTGTCAGCTTGAGGAAGACCTCCTCGAGGCTGCCTCCACGTACGCCGCCGAGGTCTCGGAGCTCGGAGGGGGTGCCCTCTACAAGCTTTCTGCCGTGGTAGATGATGCCGATGCGGTCGCAGATGGCGTCCGCGATCTCCATGATGTGGGTGCTGAATATCGTGGTGACCCCCTCGTGGGAGAGGCTGTGGAGGAGGTCCTTCACTATCCTCGCCGACTTGGGGTCGAGGCCGCCGAGGGGCTCGTCGAGGATGAGGAGTCTCGGCTTCGCAAGCAGCGCGCCGATGATCGCCATCTTCTGCTTCATCCCGTGGCTGAAGCCTCCCATCATCTCGTTCTCGTG
>Ga0315279_10003001_pt1 | contig 24295 bp, 19 predicted proteins | sample YL17G06_20_MG_FD_203694 | JGI IMG/M metagenome (GOLD analysis project Ga0315279, IMG submission 203694) | Sediment microbial communities from Yellowstone Lake, YNP, Wyoming, USA - YL17G06_20 | ecosystem: Environmental > Aquatic > Freshwater > Lake > Sediment | place: USA: Wyoming | collected...
TCTCTCCTGACCGCATCCTAGGCCGTCTCTTCCAGCTAATTCTGAGCCCAACTACTGCTCGTTCTCAGCTCTTTTTCAGCCAAGAATCTGCTCAAGAACTGCTTGGTTGAGAGTTCTAAACGCGAGTCTAAACCTATCCCGGCCCACCAGCTTCTGGTTTCAAGACTCTTATTGCTGCGAGTCCGAGCAATTTCATTTTCTGACTTCTCTTATGATATGTAACGCCTCTCGAGCCAGATCAGATATTCTGCTGAAATTGCCGGCTTCGATGAGCTCTCTTTTGCATATCCATGTGCCTCCGACGGCCCATGCTCCTGCTTCTAGGTAGTCGGCCAGATTGTTCGCATCGACTCCTCCAAGGGGAAGGAATCTTACCTCCGGAAATACCGCTCTCATTGCCTTTATGTGGGTCGGGCCGCCAGTCGAGGCCGGAAAGATTTTGATCACCAAGGGGAGATCTCTAATGCTCTTGGTTCGTCTGCTCCTCATAGCAGCACTTATCGCCTTTTGAACTTCCGACGGAGTAAAAACTCCTGGAACACACGGTACGTCTCGCTCGACACAGTAGGTAACGATTTCTTCATCAAGGTGAGGGGAAACAATGAAGCGCGCTCCTGCGGCCAAGGCCTCTCTCATCTTCGGCAGCGAGAATATGGTACCCGCTCCAACGAGAAGTTCAGGAAGTTCCTTAACCAGGATTTTCATCGCCTGCATCGCGCTTTCCGTGCGCATGGTAATCTCAATCAGGTCCAAACCGGCGTCCAGAAGGGTTCTACCCAATGGCAAAGCCTTGTCAGCGTCGTCGATTACAACTATCGGAATTATCCCTGCCTTCTCCACTCTGGTCAGAACTTCTTGCGACATTGCGGTACCTCCAAGTCCTACCTCAGGACTCCTCCGGATCCCCTTGCTTCATGAGGCTGTGGACATCTCCCGCCATATGTAACGACCTCGGTGGTTCGATGCGATCCATGCAAGACCATGTTCGTTTCCAAAGTCAAGTTTGACAATTTAAGTTCAAGGGTCCGAAAGGACTCTGATACTCCCATGGTAACCCGCTCTGTTAACTTACCGAGTGGTGGAGGGTGGAGAGAGTGGTTGCCCGTGGGAAGGATCCTATGGATGCCTCCGAGGACATAAGTCTACGGTGTTATCCTGCATGGCACGCGATAGTCCCGACCACGCCAAGTAGCATCCGCCGCGGGATTCTGTGTTTCTGAGAACTAAGGCTGCTTGAACACGTCTTCAGGCTTCTTTGGCAGTTTGATCTCTCCAAATCTTAGTTCGATATTTCTTACTGCATCGTCTAGGAGGTTACGTAGTTCTTTCATTGTTCGAAATGGGAGAATCACTTCAACCTTGTATTCTCCATCTGCCTTTGGGGTAGCTGAAGGGTCTTGCTGCATTATGATATTCGGTCCTCCGAAGATCAAGCGATAGTCGTAGTCACCGGCCAGGCCGAAAATGTTGGTCGAGTGTATGCGTTTGAAATCTTCAGCATACTTCCATTCTATACGGAGTACGCCTTCCTTTGTGCCCATAGAGAATCAAGATATGCTGGTCATTTCTGGATAAAGAACTTGCTGGGCAAGAAGCCGGGGAAAGGACAATTTCACGGCCTTGGGGCTTGCCTAACCAACTAGCTGTAGCTCTTCCCGAACGCCGCCTCTTTTTAATCCGAATCATGCAACCGCAGACGGATGGTTCCACAAACCATCTGGTTAATAGTCTCGCGCGGACTACGCGTACCAGGATCGAATGACCGAGCACGAGCTCCCGGAAGCATGAGGAATGATTCAGTCGTCTCAAATCATCGACTTGACTCATGACTTGTTTGTTAATATGCCCTCGTATCCCACCCTGCCGTCCTTCAAGATGGACTATTTGAAGCTCGCAGCCCGAGATGGGTCAACTGTAACTGTGATCACCAGGATGCACATGCACACTGGAACTCACATAGACTTCCCGTGTCACGTAATCCCTGACTCGAAGTGTCTAGACAATTACAGTTTGCAGGATCTTTCGGGCCAAGGTGTCGTGATAGATTTTAGCCACAAAAAGGAAGGCGAAGAGATAACGGAGAGTGATCTCCTGAAGTATGGCAGTCACATCAGGAAAGGAGAGATGCTGTTCATGTTCACCGGCTGGTCAAGAAGGAGGGCAGTCACTCCCACCTATCTCTTCAAGTGGCCGCACCTCAGCAGGCGTGCAGCCCGATTCTTGGTCTCAAGGCGACCCAAGGTAGTAGGCATAGATGGACTCAGCATAGGAGGCTGGAGCGGAAAAATGACAATAGGTCCAATCGCAAAGACACCGTCGCGTACAATTCACAGGATGCTACTGGAAGCGGGAATCCTCGTCCTAGAGGAAGTTGCGAATCTCGACAAAGTTCTGATGCGTGAAAAGGTGGCAAGATCATTCTTTATCTTGGCCCCGCTCGCGGTTAGGGGCGCAGAAGCTTCTCCCTGCAGAGTCATCTCTATCCGTTCGAGTGTCTGAAGTAGGGAAAAACGTTCTTCCCGAAGAAGTCTATGAACTTGTCTTGATCTGGACTGGTGCTGAGGAATTCTATTTCCGTGACACCTGCAGCCAGGTAGAGTTCGATTTTCTTTATGGCCTCTTCCTTACTAGTCACTATGAAGCGCGTCTTGATCACATCCTCTCTTGCTATCGATCTCGCTTTCGCCTCGATTTCTCTTGGATCGTACACTTCGGCGTTGAATATACCGGGCACCATCGTAGCGTTCCAGAATTTGCAGCCGGCGACGGCTCTTTCGAATTCTTCATCGTAGGAGGTTACAATGTGGATGATCTTCTTGACCTCTTCCGCACTTCTTCCCGCATCTTTGGCTCCCCTCTGGAGGGCGGGAAGCAGTTCAGATTTGAACTTCGCCTCGAAGACTCGGCCGCTAGTCAATAACCCGTCAGCATACTTGCCTGCGACATATGCGGTGGACGGCCCGTTGGCCGCAACGTACAGCGGGATTCTGCCTCTAGGCTTCGTATACAAATTCGCCTTTCTCAGTCTATAGTATTTCCCCTCAAAATCAACGAAGCTCTCCGTCCAAAGTCTTCTGATGATGATCATAGATTCTTCAAGTCTACCTAATCTCTCACTGAAGGATGGCCAGCGTAACCCCAGCGGCGCCTCATTCATTGCTTCTCCAGTCGCCAAACACAGGAAGACGCGGCTCGGATACATGAAGCTGAAAGTCGAAAAAGCCTGAGCAACAAGTGCTGGGTGGTACCTCAGCAGAGGCGGCGTGACTGTGCCCAAGGAGACCCTTTTCGTCCTCTCAGCCGCTGAAGCCAACCAAATCCACGCGAAGCCAGACTGGGCGTCTGTGTGAGCCCAAGGATGGAAGTGATCGCTACTCCAGATCGTGTCAAAGTTGTTCTCCTCAGCTCTTACGGCGAAATCCAGCAGCTTGTTAGGGTCATATTGCTCGTGTGCTGCATAGAAGCCGAATTTACAGGTCGCCAAATCTTCTTCAGCCAGGCACACGGGACTGTCCCACAAGTGTTTAAGGTCTTTGTCCGCTATGTCATATTCTTGCATAGCTCTTAACGATATCAGGGCCGGCCTTACTGGCGAGGAGACAACTCCCCACTGCCTCTTCGTCAGTCAAGAATTCTGTCTCGAAGAGTGACGGACCTGAAGCAGCTATATTGATGAGCACCTTTACTTTTGTCGCGGCTTCCTGAATGCCGTCGAAATGGTGGATAATGCCTACGCCAAATTTGGAATCGCTTCCTTCGATTGTGCGTCATCTTGCCGAACCACGCGAAGCAATTGTCAGCCAGTGTTTTGAATCTCCACACGAGCACGCGCTCCGAAAGCTCTTTTATCAAGAATCGTCAGGCTAGCATCATTCAGCATCTTTCACAGGAGACGCATCGATGTGTGCCCTAAATAGCAAGACGATTACCTATCGGGAGCTTGCCAAGACTCTGGATCTCGCCCTGCTCAAACCCAGGATGACAGAAACCGATATTATAGCTGGCTGCGAGCGGGCACGGTCTTACAATCTGGCGTCGGTCTCGGTAAAGCCATGCTATCTAAGGCTGGCTGTAGGGCAATTGGCGGGATCGGATGTGGCGGTCGGCACGGTGGTGGGTTTTCCGCTTGGCAATAACACCTCCGCGATCAAAGTCGCCGAGGCCCGGGAGGCGGTCGCAAACGGAGCGGTCGAGCTGGACATGATGATGAATATTGGCGAGCTGCGCTCAGGCCATGCGCAATACGTCCAGGACGAAATTCAGTCCGTGGTCGAGGCCGCGGAAGGCAAAGCCATCCTCAAGGTGATCTTGGAGAATGTCTACCTGACCCGCGAACAGATCGTCCAAGCCTGCAAACTTGCGGAAGCAGCTGGCGCGGACTTTGTCAAAACCTCCAGCGGGTTTTCACCGCGTGGTGCCACCCTTGAAGATGTGCGTTTGATGCGCGCTTCCGTTGGCCCGGCGGTGCAGGTGAAGGCCGCCGGCGGTGTGAAAAGCCTAGATGCGCTCCTCGCCGTGATCGATGCGGGGGCCACACGCGTGGGCGCTTCGGCAGCCTTCCGCATGCTGGATGAATTCAAGCGGCGTTATCCAAACCGATAACGCCACGGCTTTGCCAGAAGATGAAAAACTGGCGTGGACGGGATAAGCAGGATAAGAACGCCTCTGAAGAAATCGGCCTTATCTGAGCGAATAGTCAAAACAATCCAGAGGCAGATAACAATGAGACGCGATCTTCTGCTAGGAATTGACATTGGAACCCAAAGCACGCGGGTGGCCTTAGTCGATCCAGGCGGCAAGGTTCTCGCCAGCCACAGCAGCGCTTATGATATGGTCACACCCTGCCCGGGCTGGGCAGAAGAAGACCCGGACGATTGGTGGCACGCGACCGTCTCCGGGATTCAACAGGTGATCAAAGCATCCGGGGCCAGGCCAGAGGAAATCGTGGCGATCGGCTCGGATGCCCAGATGCACGCAACTGTCCCCGTCGGCCAATCCGGCAAGTTACTCAGCCACGGTGTGCAGCTTTGGTGCGACAAGCGCGGCGCCAGATTGGTGGATGAATACAAGGGCAAGCCTTTTGCCAGCCGGGCTGCCCGGTTAGCCGGCAGCCCGCCGGTGGCCGCCTGGATCGGTTTCAAGATCAAGTGGCTGAAAAACCACCAACCTGAAAGCTACGCCAAAACTTGGAAATTCCTGACCGGCTCGGGGTATATTAACTACCGCCTGACCAGAGAGGCCTCTATCGATTGGAGCGAGGCTTCTGGTACCTACCTGCTGGACGCAGAGACGCTCGCCTGGTCTGAAGAGCTAGCCGGATACCTAGAAATCGATCTCCAGAAACTCCCACCTGTCAGCCCATCCGCCTCCGTCATAGGGAGAGTCAATCGCGAAGCCGCCAGTTTGACCGGTTTGCTGGAAGGGACGCCCGTCGTCGCAGGGGCCGGCGACATGATGGCTATGCTAGTCGCAGCAGGCTTAGCGGAACAAGGCTGCGCTCTGGATATTTCGGGCACCGCCTCCGACATGGTGGTCTACGTGGACAAACCGGTCCTGGATCCGCCTATGATGAACCTGCACCACGTCCTGCCAGGCTGGATACCTTTTGGGATTGCGGAAGCCGGCGGAGGGTCGCTTGAATGGTTCAAAGATGCCCTGTGTCAGGCGGAGGTTATCCAGGCTAGGGCGGAAGGTCGGAATGCGTACACCATTTTAGACGAAAAGGCCGCGAGCGTGGAGCCTGGATGCGAGGGGCTGCTCTACCTGCCCTACCTGATGGGTGAACGGGTGCTTGGATCGCCTCACTCGCGCGGCGTGTTCTTCGGATTAACCCCACGCAGCAGCATTGGCGCCATGACGAGGGCGATCATGGAGGGTGTCACTTTCGAGCTGCGTCGGACGCTTGAGATCGTCGAAAGTGCAGGCAACCGGATCAACAGCATCTTTACCAGCGGCGGCGGCGCCCGGAGCAACCTCTGGTCGCAGATCAAAGCCGATATCTACCACAAGCCGGTCTTAACGCTGGTCGAATCAGAAGGTGGAGTGATTGGCTCGGCCATCCTAGCAGGCGTCGGCGCAGGGGTCTTCCCTGATATCCAGAGCGGGGCTAAGCCGTTCGTCAAGGTTGATCGAGTATTCGAACCCGACCCGTCCAACCGGGCGCGTTACGAGTACCTCTATATTTTGTTCAAGGAACTCCATGACGTTCTCCAGCCAGGATTTGAGAAACTCTCCCTGGCTCCCTGATAGGAAACTATCAGGGCCGGTTAATGAAACCATTCTCACCGAGCCAATCCAAAGAAGACCTCACACCTGACTCATTCATCTCGACAGGTGCTCATCTTCTTCTCGGAACGCGTATTTTTCCTTTGGAAGTTGAGAGTTACAGTGCAAATTGCGGCCGGTGCAAGAGGTTATGGTGGTCATCGGTCACGAACCTAAGCGCCTAGATATCGCTGGAAGAACAAGCAAGGACCGGCTGCTGAATCAGATCACCGCAGACGCTACGTAGTTGACAGTATTGACGAGTGCATTGGAGGGCCGCAATTGGTAACATTCTGGTCCGGGCAGGAGGCCTAGTCAAATACAGTCACTCATAGACTTGCGACGAGTGGGGTTCCACTCCTTTCCTGCTACGACCTGGAAAGCGTACGGACCATCGACGTAACAGAAAGCGTATGAAGGGTCTCAAAGATTCCCATCAAGTCGTAGCGTATGACAAGATCAAACTGTTGTTGTTCACGAGCACATCTCTAGAGGGGTGAGGCTCGTGGCCGTTCGCTAGAGACGATTCCAAGAATTCGTTATTGATCACTCGTTGAGTTGTATGCAGAAGGCTTAATTCACGTGATCCAGAAGAATAGACATCAGGAAATGCGGTGCGTCTTGCAAGCAAGAGTGAAGGCTGCGGTCCTGTACCGGATAAAGAATCTGAGGATTGAGGAGCGCGAAGTCCCAGGAGGTTTTCAGAAAGAAAGCTCTAGACTCGGTGAACGTACAAGTGAAACACTAAGCCTATTCCGGAACGGAATTCACTGATCGGAGAGTGGTCGCAGTTGACGAAGATATTCGTTGCATCGCGCTCCTTCGGCAAGGTAGTCGATGACGGGGTTAAACTCCTGAGAAGAGAGGGGGAGATAGTAGGAAACCCTTACAGCAGAGCGTTGAGCTCGGATGAGCTTCGAGAAAATCTCCGAAATGTAGATGCAGCATTGCTTGGCAACGACATTTGTGATGCTAAGGTTCTCAACACGGCCAGCAGATTGAAGGTTGTGAGCCGTCACGGGATAGGCGTCGACTCCATAGATCTCAAGTCGGCGACTGAGAATGGAATTGTGGTGGCTAATACCCCTAGAGTGAATACGATCGCAGTTGTCGAGCACACGATGGCACTGATGTTAGCGATCTTGAGGAAGATCCCCGGCGCCGATCTGTCGTTGAAGTCGAAGAAGTGGGAAGGACTCAAATTCGTGGGCGAAGAGTTGGCGGGCAAAAAGCTAGGGATCATAGGCTTGGGTGCCATAGGGAAGGAGGTCGCGAAGAGAGCCAAGGCATTCGGAATCGAGATACTCTACACGGACGAAGTAAGAGACACACTCTTGGAAAAGGAGCTGGGCATGTCATTCGTCCCTCTACACAGCCTGCTGAAAGTGTCGGACATGATTTCGCTTCATGTTCCTCTCACGTCTGATACAAGGGGACTAATCGGTCAAAGGGAGATCTCACTGATGAAGAAAGGCACATATATTGTCAATACAGCCAGAGGCGGAATCGTAGACAGCGATGCGTTGGCAGAAGGACTCCGAAGCGGACAGATAGCAGGAGCAGCGGTTGATGTTTTTGATACGGAACCGCCCGACTTCTCATCTCCATTGTTCAATGTCGAGAGAATCATCATGACTCCTCACATAGGCGCCTATACAATTGAGGCCATAAGGCGAATGGATTGTATAGCAGCAGAGAACATAGTGAAAGTCCTCCATGCCGAGACGCCCGAGTATGTGGTCAACAGGGAAGTCCTGTCCAGCCAAAACCTCAGGATGAAAGCCTCAGTCTAAGAGACGTCGGGACTGGCTGTTACTTGCGAGCCCTAGTCGTAGCAATGCGTTCGACCTGCGCTTGCCTTGCGGCAAATTGCCTTTGGTGATTCGAGACAGACTGGTAGAGCGCGTGATTCTGCTGAATATGTGAGGCGTCTTTCAGGTCCTGCGCTTGCATTCGCAAGTCCGTACAGTTGTCTACGGTTGCCTATGGCCTGGCGAACTGAGGCCGCTCGTTAATACTGCAAGTCAAATCTCGGTCACAAATCTTGGATTGTCGACAACTTCGACCCTGCCGTGTTCTTCAACGACGAGTTTTGGGAAGCCCCGTTTTTGGACACTTTCGTAATCATGTCCTGCATCTGCCTGATACGTAAAGAAGAACACCAGCTTTTGCGTTCCTGCATTCACCGCCCGATGCCCCCATCCCGGAGGGACATAGATCACGTCTCCCCTGCTCACCCGCGAATATTCCGAATTGCCGGTCCTTGATTGGAGTAGAATCAACCCCTCCCCCTCTAATCCCAGATAGACTTCGGAGGACGCTTCCTTTAGGTGGAAGTGTCCTTTTGTCATGTAGAATTCCTTCCCAACCTTCCCCGGATAGAGAATTGTCGTGCCATAGTTCACGTGTCCGCCTTCTTGGGGATGCAGACATTCATACACTTCATAGATAATCGGATCTCGACCGGACTTCAAGATACTCTCTGTCGCTCGTGTGTCAGCGAAAAAGCCATCCAGATCTTTCAGGCTACGCTTCGTTGACATCGAGGGCGATAGAACTCCATCGCCATCGTCCAGCCAAATACGTCTGGGCTGCAGTGGTGTTTCCATCGGGTCACCTGGTTAAACACAGCTGCCAAGCCTCGCTAGGGTTCAAAGGATATTTAAGGAAACGCGCTGGTGCGCTGCTCGCCCCTCGGATCCACAGAATGCGTTCGTAGTCTCTTCCTACCATGGCTCAAAGGGATTGCGCTCCTAGCAACGAAGTGCGCTCCACGCAGTAGACCAAGACCTGTTCTCGCCTACGCTTCGCTAGGTCACGGACAACTGGCATTCCTGCAGTCCTTCATAGCACAAAGGCATTGTACTTGCCAGCCAAAATATCATGCTCTGTCCTAGTAACACAGAGAAGATCGGAACGCCCTAGACTGAGATTCACGGTGTGGGCTCCTCTTTCGTCGCGTAGAATGTCAGGATGATGATGTTTTCTTGAAGCATTAGCTAATCTTCTAGACTTGCGAGTCCACGGCGTTCAGGAGTTGCAGGTCTGAGTCTAGAATGGCCTTGTTGAATGGGTGCAGTTGTAGGCTGCGGAGCCATCCGATTCCTTTCTTGCAGAATATTCCCGTAAGGTCAGTTTTCAGGTCGTGCTTGTCGAGGAGGTTGTGGACTCGGCGTTCCGATTTCGGATCTTGTCTTGGCCAGGCTTGCTCGGCGGGAGAGGGGAGCGCGTCTAGGTCGCGTCTGCTTGTCTGGGACGTGGATTTCGGCCACGAGGTTTGGTGTCTATCTTGAGTTCAGGGCCCTCGGGTCGATCCTTGCACAGCTTTCGGTGGATGTGCCTTCCAGCCCAAGATGTATGCATCAAGCAACAGCTCCTGTAGATTGGAGCATACGTATCTCCTTTTTTCTGTAGAATTCACTCACATTAGAAAGACGGCATGACCTCCTTCTCGAAGAGGTGAATGCTCGGCAGTAGATCCTCGATGTGGAGCATGAAATAGGATGCGCCGAGGTCTATGAATCGCTCAAGTAAGGAGATGCAAGCAGAAGGGGTGCCGGCGAAACGTCTCTCAGGCGCCAGGCTTGGAGGGGCTTCTCGCTCTCTTTGCCGAGCCTCCGCCTCGCTCTTACCGAGTACCAATTCAAGAGTTACAGACTTCACGATGTCCTCGCTTCTCCTTCCGACAAATTGGCAGTGCCTTTCCAAGACCGCTAGCTTCTTCTGGAATGTTTGGAGGCTTGTGGATAACCCTGAGAAATTGCAGGCGTCTGCGTACTTGGCAGCCACTCTGAGGGTGAGCTCTTCCCCTCCTCCTCCTATCCAGAGAGGCGGCCCTCCGGGGCGCACCGGTTCCGGTCGGCACACTGCGTCTAAGACGTGGTAGTATTTTCCTTGGAACGTGACGGGTTTGCCGCTCCACATCAGCTTGATTATTGCAGCCGCTTCATCTAGACGCCGTATCCTGTCCGCCGCCGAGCCGAAAGGGTAGCCGTACGCTCTGTATTCATCCTCTTTCCATCCGGCTCCCATCCCAACCTCAAGTCGCCCTCCAGATATTGTATCTAGGGTGGCAGCCATCTTGGCGACGAGAGCCGGGTTTCGGTAGCTATTGCAGAGGAAGAACGGACCGAGGTGGATTCTTGAAGTCTCACGCGATAAGGCTGACAGCGTTGTCCAGCATTCGAACACCGCGGAGTTCGGTCCCCATGTAAAGTGATCCATTAGCCACGCCGAGTCGAAGTCGGCATCCTCACAGACACGAAGTAACCTTACGAGCTGCTGGTAATCTGGGGAAACGGACACTTGAGGAGCCTCATTCAGGACTGCGCCAAACTTGGCATTGATCAACTCTCTTCATGTCCACTAAATGCTATGTGAGCTAGCTACCCACATGTGTCCCTTGACCTATCTGCGCTCAATCTTGCAAAGGCTTAAATAAAAAACTACGTAATTTACTTACTCACGTGCAAACGTCACATTGTTAGGTTGGTGGGTAAGAGAAATGAGCGAGAAGAAGGAAGAAAGTAAGGGTGTTTCCCGAAGACAGGCTCTTAAGTACGGTGCTGCGGCTGCGGTGGTAGCTGCTGCTGCTGCCGGAGGATACTACTACACTACCATGCCTCCAACACCTACGCCTACTGCAACAGCCACCGCAACAGCCACCGCAACACCTACAGCAACATCGGTTTCACTTGGGCCAGCTACACTGAGGTATTATGGCGTAGCTTTCGTCATGTATCAAGACGCAGCGACAGAGTATCAGAAAGAAACTAATGGAAGAGTCACAGTGCAGTTTCAGGGACTCGGAAACGCGGACGCTTCGTCGAAGGCTTTAGCAACAGGTGGGGAAGGCTGGGACATCACGAGCAATGCAACAGCCCGTCTGGGAATGTTAACTAACGCAAACCCCCCCGTGCTCCAGCCTATCGATGTGGAGAAAATCCCGAACTGGACGAACACGCCTGCTGAAGGTCTTGCTTCTTACATCTACAATCCAGAGGTCGTAAAGAGCACCTACATTAGCGAGGACGTGATGGGTCGCCTCAAAGCAATGTTATTCAAGGACGGGGTGGCCCCAGAGTGGAACGGAACCCAGTGGGTCAACGCGAAGGCTTGGGGAGTCGGCGTCGGAGGCAACTTCGAAGGTATAGCCTATCTGCCAGATTTCCTACCGTACTCAGAAGAGGGTGCCCACAAGTTCACGTTCGGCTACGAGGAGAAGTTCAACCCAGAGTGGAAGGGTCACGTAGGGATGCAAGACGACGTGACCTTGGCAATGGGATGGGGGGCTTTAATGCTAACGTACCTGAATCAAGCGAAATTTGAAGGATTTGACGGCACCAACGGAAAACTTACCAAAAAGGACATAGATACCGTGATAAACTATTTGACCCCGTTTGTCCAAGGTGGCCAGATAAGGACTTTTGCAGCGGATTACGGTTCAATGCTGGCAGCAATGACCTCTAGAGAGGTCTACATAATGCAAACCTGGCAGCCAGTCGTGAATGCAACCAGAGCAGCTGGCATACCATCCTATTGGGCACGCACCCCACACGGTGGAGAGTTCTGGTGGTCTCCTGATATGGTAAGCATAAAGACGCCGATACTTCAGGACTGCATTAATTGGCTCAACTGGAGGATGGCGCCTTGGTGGGTCTCATACATCGTCAACAGTACCTACTTCTGCTGGCGGTGGAATACGGATGACTTGAAGCAAACAATGGGCTATGAGAAATGGGGTTGGCAATATAACGGGGACCCAACTTACAAGTCAAAGGACGACGCAATCAAGGACATTTGGCCCGACAAACCAGAATTCTTGGCTCTCCCAGATAAATTAAAGAACGGATTGTTCGTCCCTGATATGTACCATTGGAACACCGGAAAAGGGACACCTGACCCCAATGGGATACTCAAAGACCATGGAGCCTACGAAGACTGCATGAGAAACCAGGTAGGATTCTTATCGGAGTATCCGGACAACATCGACTACATGGTTGAAAGATGGAACTGGCTCAAGTCACAGCTTAAACGCTGATCTCGAAGTTTCAAAGGATCGCGCTTCCTACCAGGTTCAATTACGGTGGAGTGGGGAGAGAGACGTCCACGATTCAACTTAAGCACTTCAAGACTCTAGCTCTGTGCTTGCCAGTGCTCATAATTGACGTGCTATTCCTCTTCTTCCCACTTTTCTATGGATTATATTTGAGTTTCACCAGCAGCCTAAACAACCCAACTCTTACACTGGGGAATTACGCGTATGTCATTTCTGTATACGCTTCAATCATGTTAACCACCGTAGAACTAGCTGCCCTAATAACTGTAATACTAGTTGCTATCTCGCTACCGATCGCATATATTTTGGCCATCAAAGTAAAGAGCGATGCAATCAAGAACCTAGTACTGCTAGTCGCTCTCGCTCCGTTCTGGATCGATTGGAACATTAGAATGATAGCTTGGTACCCCGTGTTTGGAGCTAATGGTTTCCTCAGTAGCATCTATCTATGGATATTGAAAGGATTGGGATACTCCAACGCAGAGCCCGTGAGTCTGCTCTTCACAAATGCCAGTGTAATCATCACATGGATTCAGAGCCTTCTTCTATTCATGGTCGTCCCAATATACTTGATGATGCTGCGGATGGACCCGATCGTACTAAAGGCGGCGTCGACCCTCCGTGCTAGCACTCTCAAGACTTTCTACCACATAACACTGAAATGGTCTTTGCCAGGCATTCTGATCGGGAGTGTATTCGTATTCTCTTTGGCGATGGTGGACTACGCCACTCCGCTTCTCGTCGGCGGAGGTCTACCTACGATTGGCGTAATAATCTGGCAGCTTGGGTCATATTATGATTGGACCAAGGCAATGGCCCTCTCAACCCTAGTCCTAGCCATTATCCTCGTAGTCGTGGCGATAACATTGAGAAGAGTCAGCATAACCCGAATACTTTACTGATGGCGCACCAATATGAACAAGTCCGATCTGCTCATGGCAGTCTACATCGGCGGGATACTGTTCCTAGTGTATCTGCCGATGGCCCACATGATTGTTTTTTCTTTCAACACACTCCCGCTCCTGTATTATCCGTTTCAGGGCTGGTCCTTGAGGTGGTATAATGCCTTCATTAACGATCCAGGACTAATTGGGAGCTTACAAAACTCAATCATACAAGCGGGAATAACGACAGTAGTAACCGTAGCAGTGAGTGCTTCAACTGCATTGGCGCTTCGCAGACGTTTCCCACTTCATGACGCGTTCTTTTACATGATACTGTTAGGGATGATCTACCCCGGAGTGACGCTTGGGCTAACCAACCTAGTGGTGGATATTCGAGTGTTCAACATTCCTTTGTCAATCTGGACAGTATCTTCTACCCTGTCAGTTTGGACCGTCCCTTTCGGATTGCTAATCTTGATGATGAGGTTTGATCCAAATTTGAGCAGGTACGAGGAAGCTGCAAGAACGCATAGAGCTAGTGAATGGAAAGTGTTCACAAACATCACTTTTCCGTTGATAAGGACGGAGTTAATCGTAGTTGCCTTGTTCGCATTCACAATGGCCCTGGGAGAAGTTTTCAGGAGCACGTTTGTCTCATCTCTGACTGCCCCTGTGCTACCAGTGCTTCTGCTTTCAACTTTGGGCACGAAACCTCCTACCCCAGAATACTTTGCATTGGGGACAGTCATTACAGTGGTAAGTCTATCAGCTATATTGATAGGTGGAGCCATCCTGGTGCGTCGCGGTGGTCTCGTCACAAAAAGGTAGTGTTTTGTGGTGGTGAGAAAAATGGACGGACCTAGTAAGCTGGTAGTACAGGGACTAACGAAACGATTCGGCAAAGTTGTTGCTGTAAACGAAGTGTCATTTGAGATACGTGATGGGGAATTCTTTGTAATTATTGGGCCGAGCGGATGTGGGAAGACAACTAGCCTTAGATGTGTTGCAGGACTTGAGACACCGGATTCCGGTTCAATACGTGTGAGCGGGTCAGACATAGGTAATATGCCTGTCTATAAGAGGGATGTGTGTATTGTTTTTCAGGATTTGGCTCTCTTCGCTCATATGAACGTGTTCGATAACGTCTCCTTCGGACTGCGTATGATGGGATATCCGAAGGATAGAATCGAAAAGGAAGTCAATGAAGTCTTACGCTTGGTGCGATTGGAGGGGTTAGGTGATAGAAGAATTACAGAGTTATCGGGTGGACAAAAGCAGAGGGTGGCTTTAGCCAGATCGCTTGTATTAAAGCCCAGCATCCTTCTATTCGATGAGCCTATAGGAGGCTCAGAGCCGGAGCTTAGAGACAGAATGTTGGGTGAGATTAAGGACCTTCATAGGCGACTGGGTTTCACAGCACTCTACGTTACTCATGACCAGGAGCAGGCTATGCGGCTAGCTGACAGAATCATGGTGATGAACCAAGGCTCCATAGAACAGATAGGGACGCCTGAAGAAGTATATCTCAATCCCGCAACACTCTTCGTAGCAAAGTTCGTAGGAGACATAAACCTGGTTAGAGGAAAGGTTGCGTCAATCGATAGCAATGAAAAGAGAGTCGAAGTCGAAACGGAGGTGGGTACTTTTCTCGCTCCCATACGGGAAGACGTGATTGTTGGAGAACCAGTGGCTTACGCCGTTAGGCCTGAAAAACCTCTTGTTGGAAAGGACGCAGCGAATTGCGCAAACAAATTTCACGCGAAACTGAAAGATCGGATTTACAGAGGATCAAACCTCGAATACGTTTTCGAGCTCCCAAACGGCGATGAGTTCAAAGTTCTCTTGGCGGAAGAACCGGCGACACGAATAGAGATTGGAGAAGAAGCGATTCTAGGCTGTCGTATCGAGGATTCCGTGGTGATATCGAAATCCAGCGTCATTGAAGGCCTAGACATTGATAGAGTGACGTTAGGGGAATGACGGGTCGGCAGCCAAAAATGTCTGTAATAGCCCTTGTCGCAAAGGATCTCACCAAAAGTTACGGAGATAACATTGTTCTAAAGACGATATCGTTCGAGCTTACTAAAGGTGAGTTCGTAGTCGTAGTGGGTCCCAGTCCTTGTGGGAAAACTGTGTTGTTAGACTGTATTATGGGATTAGAAAAGCCTACATCCGGGCATATTTACATGAATGGAAAGGACATCACGGGTGTTCACGCGCGCAGCAGGGATGTGTGTATTGTTTTTCAGGATTTGGCTCTCTTCGCTCATATGAACGTGTTCGATAACGTCTCCTTCGGACTGCGTATGATGGGATATCCGAAGGATAGAATCGAAAAGGAAGTCAATGAAGTCTTACGCTTGGTGCGATTGGAGGGGTTAGGTGATAGAAGAATTACAGAGTTATCGGGTGGACAAAAGCAGAGGGTGGCTTTAGCCAGATCGCTTGTATTAAAGCCCAGCATCCTTCTATTCGATGAGCCTATAGGAGGCTCAGAGCCGGAGCTTAGAGACAGAATGTTGGGTGAGATTAAGGACCTTCATAGGCGACTGGGTTTCACAGCACTCTACGTTACTCATGACCAGGAGCAGGCTATGCGGCTAGCTGACAGAATCATGGTGATGAACCAAGGCTCCATAGAACAGATAGGGACGCCTGAAGAAGTATATCTCAATCCCGCAACACTCTTCGTAGCAAAGTTCGTAGGGGGATTGAATATGTTAGATGGAGAGGTAGCTTCGTTGAAAGATGACCTACTCATGGTGAGAACCGGTGCAGGCGATCTTGCAGTAAATGACAGGCGCAAAATTGGGGCCAAGGTGAAAAGGGTGATATACTGCATTAGGCCGGAGAAAGTATCAATAGGCGAGCAAGCCCGGAACTTGGACAATACGGTTGAAGGTAAGCTCGTAGACCAGACTTACAAAGGCTCTAGCATTGAGCGTGTGGTTCATCTCAAGAACGGAGTAGCGTTCAGATCTGTTTCCGAAGGACGGGATCTGGTTGATTTGGGATCCTATATCGGCCGTGATGTAGTCATAGGATGGAAATCAAACGATTCTCTAGTTTTCCCGGCCTAGACGAACTGTGCCAAGCTGGATCCAACATGATCAGGCAAGAGGGCTCGTCTGGTGCCACCGGTGTAAAAAGGATAGGAGAAAAAGCAACGACAAGGGAGATCTATGAGATCTCAGAAGTCACATGTAACCTTGTCAGAGATTCCTTTGGACCCGCGGGGCTTTGGAATATCGTCGTGGATGAAACAGGGTACGTACACCGACTGAGAACTGGATCAGCCATCCTCAACAGAATAGCGCCGAAAAAGGACACACTTAAGGAGCCTAAGCAAAGCGAGGAATCAGGGCAGCTAGCGGCGCATCCAGTGACCGAGATTATTAGTGAAATGGCTGGAGCTGTCACAAGAAGTGTTGGCGACGGCTCTAAGGCTGCGATAATTCTGACAGCGGAGGTCCTTGGGAAGAAATTCAATTCGACCATTGACCCCGCCATATTTCTGGATGGGTGCTTGCATGCACTAGTTAAGTCCGTTGAACTAATACGAGAATCAAGCATACCTCTTTTGGTGACTAGATCTGGCATACGTAAGATTGTCAAGACTTTCTTTGATGGCGGGTTCGTGCCTGAAGAATCAGCCATGTTGGCTAACGTCGTTGTCGGGGCCGTTGCAAAGAAGCTCCAGAGAAGCGACAATGGAACATATCTGTTGGACAGCGATGTGATCGGCATCAAGCGGGAAATCGGTGGCAGTATTCTGGATACGCGTGTTCTTGATGGTGCGGCGTTCTCTAGCGTCATCCCCAACCCTAGCATGCCTAGGATCGTTGAAAACGCAAAGGTTGCACTCCTGTCTGGAGCCTTGAGCTCCGGATTTGGCAGAACCGATATGAAGTTGAGAACGAGACAATATGATCACGAGATCATCATTGATGAGCCGGACGATATAGGGGCACTTTATCGCGAGAAAACAGCCGCCTGCACCTATATCGCACACAGGTTACGAAATCTAGAGGTAGGCGCCGTTATGATCGGAAAAGGCTTGGAGCCGGGAATAGAGGGGATGCTCGCGAAAGAGGGAATTCTTGCCGTAAGAAACGTCTACGTCGAAGACCTGCAGAGAATTGCGAGGTTGACCGGGGGCAAGATCGTATCAGATGTAACGCTTTTGACGCTTGGAGATTTGGGGAAGGCCCAATTCATCAAAGAAGAGAAGATCGGAGGGCATTCCTGGATCTTCATAGGAGGTCGACAGAGTGGGAGAGTGGCAACGGTGTTAGTTCGAGGGTTTTCCGATGCGATCATCGACGATGCTGAGAGCAAGATACGTGATTCTCTGAGAGTTGTTGGGGGTTTTGTTTCGCAACCCAGAATCGTCCTCGGAGGAGGGGCTACTGAAGTTGAATTGGCAGTGTGTTTGAGAAGATATGCTGACACGATTGGCGAGCGTCAGCAGATTGTGATTAGACTGCTTGCTGAGGCTCTTGAGAGTATTCCGGCGATTCTAGCTACCTCGTGCGGTTTAGACCCGATAGACTCGGTGGCTGACCTCAGGATGCTGCACGTACGAGGGAAAGCATCTATGGGCATTGACGTGTACAAAAGACAACTAGCGGACATGCATCAAGCTGGCATCTACATACCTCTGCCGGTATACGAACAAGTGATAAAATCGAGTTTCGAGACGGCGGCATGTCTCTTGAGAATCGACGATATTATTGCCTCTCGGGTACGCCAAGGAGGCGAGTATTGGAAGAAACGGATGGAGCAGTTCACGGAGCCTCGGAGGGAGAAACAAATAATCAAAGACTATGGAATAGAACGATAGGTTTGCAGCGCGCCCTAGGACCAAATCCGGACCATATTACATCGGGAAATGATCGAGCCCACGAGTCACAATAAGACCCGTATGCCTTCGAAGGGAAGCGGTTTGTCACTGAAAAAGCGTAGCACAAAAGAGCTTCAGAAATTGAATATCGAGGTAGGCGCAGCCATGGGAGAACTGGTCAGAAGCTCATTCGGGCCTTGTGGCATGTGGAAAATGATAAGCGATGACAAGGGACAGACGAGGCTGACGAGTGATGGCGAAGCAATAGTGAGAGCGTTAGAAGTTCGTGGCGGGTGGTATCGCGGGGCAAGTAGGCACGGCGATAGCGAACGTGGGCAAATTGAACCAACCATCAAAAACCCGATCTGCAAAATCATGGCGCAAGCGGCCGCAGCCTTGGATGTCGAGCTGGGTGATGGAGTCAAATCTATGCTTATACTCGCGGGAGCGCTCCTCACGAATGCAGAACATCTGCTAGATGACGGCTTGGCGTCTGACCTGATAGTCTCCGGATACAAGAAGGCGTATGACAAGGCCGTACAAATTATCACTGGGGCATCCCTTGTCATAGCACATCAAGAGGCCAATGTTCTTAGAAATCTCGCAATGACTTCCATACGTAGCAAGGATGTGGGTGCAGCTGGGGAACACATCCGCGATATCTCCATGGCCGCCTCAGACATGATCTTGGATGACCACCCATGGGGCAGCGACATCAACATGAACGAAGTGTTAGAGAATGTGAAGTTTGTCAAAAGAAGCGGAAAAAGCGTCGCTGATACAGAACTCATCAAGGGCCTCGTTGTTGAGAAAGCTATCGTGAATAGTGGCATGCCGAGAAGAGTTGACAATGCAAGAATACTGGTTCTTGAGTCACCTCTCGAGCTGGACAGGAAAGAGTTTCACGCGAGGATCGAGGGTAGACAAGGATCCCTGAAAGCGTTTCTGGATCAAGAAGATCGGTTGAGGGATGCATGGATCAGGAAAGTAGCGGAATGCGCGGCAAATGTTGTTCTGTGTCAGAGGGGGATGGACGTGAAGACGCAGATCAATCTCGCGAAGAAGGGCGTGTTGGGAGTCCACTGGGTAAGTAGACAGGATATGGAAAGGATTGCCAAGGCGACGGGAGCCAAAATTATGATAAATATTAGTGATGTAGGCTCGGAAGATCTCGGCGCCGCACAACTAGTACAAGAGAGAATGATCGGGAAAGACAAAATGGTTTTCATGGAGGGTTGTGACCAGCCGAAGTGTGTGAGTATACTGATTAGAGCGGGGCTGGACAAAGAAGCGGATGAGACTGAAAGGGCCCTCACCGATGCAATATGCAGCTTAGCAAGCGTTCGCTCATGCGATAGGATTGTTGGAGGTGCAGGCGCTGTCGAAATGGAGGTGGCGAAGAAATTGAGATCATACTCCGTGAAAGTCAGCAGCAAGGAACAACTTGCCATAAGGGCATTCGCAGACTCTCTCGAAGCGATTCCCGAGAGCTTGGCAAGGAATGCTGGCCTAGACGCAACTGACGTGAAACTGGGTCTAAGATCAGCGCATGAAAAGAAGGAGGGATCGTGGCTGGGCATAAACGTCCTGTCGCGAAAAATAGAAAACACTCTGACTTGTGGAATAATCGAACCGTACGGCGTCAAGAAACGGGTTCTGCGAACTGCTGTAGAAGTTGCATCAACGATTGTAAGGACCGCCAACATAATATCGCTTCGTCCCAATAGGCAAGCGGCCAGTTGACCTCATACAGCTGACGGCAGAGCGTGAAAGTTGTTCGAGGGCTGTTGTGGATGGAACGCACATATTAGGCTGAGTGGCTTTGCTCGTTCCTTGCACCGGACAAGCCTTCACCAAGTGGCCGAATCGTTCAATCCATAGGAAAGAGGTTTTGGCTTGCCTGCAATTCAAGTCTCTGATCGTATTCCATAGCAGTGCTGGCACTCATCTATTAGAATGAATGGCCGTCCAAGAACAATCAGGCGACAAACTGGGATTTTCCTGGGAACGAGACACGACACGGCAGGACAGAGGTTGAATTCTTACGCAAATACTCTTGACTCTATAGACAAATAGTTTGAAACCTCGACCAGTTCGTTGGCCCACTCTCCGTAGACTGCGTGCATGTGATTCGACGCCACGTTTTTCAACAAATCTTCGGGATCCGACTTTAGCCTAATGAATCCTTGGGGCCAACCTAATACGGCATTCTTCATTTCCTCAGCAGGTCTCCTCACGAACTCTGCCGTGGCTATCTGCATGATGTACCTTCCTTGGATCCTTGACAGTCTGGCTAAAGTTATGTCTCCTGGACTGCATTGGAACTGTAACGACGCCCCTCCGGCATCGAAAATCTGGGGACAAAGACTCACGAGCTTCAAGTTCTCAGAGGCATCATCGGACCTGCTTGCGAACCAAGTGGATTGCGAACCACAGTTCATAAAAGTAAGAAGCTTATCAGATTGCGAGAAGTGCCTCAGGTCGAAGAATGCTACGGGCTTACCAGTCAACAAATAGAGGATCTCCATGGTCAGTGCGGCGTCTATATCTGCCTCGCACGCCGTTGGAACGATGTGTTTCTGGCCGTCCCAATCATATGGGTCGTTCATGAAGGCCTGGGTGAGACATTGAGTGCAATACCCACCACTAAGTTCCGGGTGACACTTGACTGCTAGAAAGTCAAGCCCTTTTTCTCTGACTATCTCCTTCGTGGCTATATAGCTCGCTATTTGTTTTCCTAGTTTTTCCTCGGTTAGCTTGTTTTGGTCGAGATTTATTTTCGAAACGTTTTCTTGGAGCCATTTATAGGCTTTGTCGATTTTGTCTTTGGGCACCTTTTCGGCTCTGTTCACGATTTCTAGTTGGTCAAGATGTTCGATGTCAACACCGAATATCGAGTGGACTTGGCTGGGGTCGCTCGTTGCAGTGTACAATCCCATCGGACGACCACCGAACAAGCCCAGAACTCTGCCTTTCAACTTGTTTGCCGCGTAAACGGCCTTTGCATGATTGACTATTTTGCTTAGTGTTGGATCGTCGCCTATTGTGCCCCATATTCTTGCGTTCTTGATGCCCAGCTGGTCTAACGCTGCGGCGCCGGCTAGCATTGCAATGAGGCCAGCATGGGCAGAATCGAGGGTTGAAAATAGAAGGATTGGCATCTTTGCTGTGCTCGCCGCTTCAACAATTAGATTTGGAAATGTCCACTCGGGAATGAAAAACAGCAGACAGTCAACGTCTTGGCAAACCAACTTTTTTGTTTGCTCTGTGGCCATCTGAACCGTATGTATTGTGTTCTTGGTACGAATCACCTGCAAATCAGGAGTGTCGCTTAACCAGTCCGTCAGCTCTTGGAAGGAGTTTTCGACGTAGGGGTCAGGTAGAGCTCCTGGCGAGGATGCCAGAAGGCCAATTCTGATCAAGTTAAGGAGTCGCCGTCGCGCGTGTTCGCGTCAGCCTCTGTTCTCTTTCACCCAGCCTGCATCATATGGTGTTTGATAGAAGTGTGTGACCTTGACTTCTTTGATTTTCCATTCCCCCCCTTGCTTGACAAATTTCTCATCATAAGTACCCACGATCCAGCCGGCCCGGTTCTCCGCAGCCCATGTCATAGGTTCTTCATAGTACCACCGTCCCCTTGCCTGATTCCCGTTCACCTCGATGAGATCATTATGGACCATGTGAACGAAGAAAGTAGCGGCTTTGGGAACGTCGACCGTAAAGAATTGTTTAACGCCCTGCTTTCCTTTGTATATTCCAGATCCTCCTGCAAAAACGCCCCAATCGGTATAGGTGTCGTCAGTAAAACAATTGAGGACCGTATCCCAATCTCTCTTGTCAAGAGCAAAGGTATATTTCGCTTTCAATTTCCTGATTGCTTCAATATCCTCCAGCTGCTGAACTTTCTGTTCCAAACTTAGAAGCTTCTTTTCGAGATCTTTTGAAGACACGTTTGCCTCCCTCATTCTCCGTTGTCTGTTAGTCGGAGGGTCGCCGCGGCAAATTTTAAAGCCTTTCGCAGCGCTTATAGTCGTATAATACAGGAATTACACATTAGGCCGTCGGCGTAAGCGTGAGATTATAGATTATATAATCCACGTATGGTATGTTTTTTATATTGATGCCCTCAACAACGCGAATCATGAACTCGATGAAAGCCGTTGTTCTCCGCGATGTCAAGAATTATAGTATTGAAACGGTGAATGCACCCCAGATAGGTGCCAATGAAGTTCTGATTAGGAGCAAGAATTGCGGGATATGCGGCACAGATGTCTCGATGTATCTCGGAAAATACCTTCCAACAAAGCCTGTAATCCCCGGCCATGAGGTTTCCGGCGAAGTTGTTGAGGTTGGTCAACAAGTCAGGACGATCAGAGTAGGCGATCGGGTTACTGTTGACGAAAACGTGTCGTGTGGAACCTGCTACTTCTGTAAACATCAGCAAAAGCTGTTTTGCCCCGATCTGTACCAGATAGGTATTCACTCCGACGGCGGTTTTGCAGAATACTTCAAAGCACCTGAGGGCAATGTCTTCAGACTTCCGGATGACATGAGCTATGAATACGCTCCGTTTACCGAGACGTTGGCATGCGTGACAAGGGCTGTGGATAGAGCGGGAATAGTCACGGGCGACCGCGTGGTAGTAATTGGCGATGGTCCTATCGGGCTTTCATGTATGCAAATGGCTAAGATTGAGGGAGCTTCGCAGGTAATCGGTGTGGGCATTACAGAGTACAGACTGAAGAAAGCGTTAGAGATAGGAGCGGATCTCGTTATAGATAGTTCGAAGCGTGACCCAATTAGGACTGTTAGGGATGCTACAAACAATATTGGTCCAGATGCCGTAATTGAGGCCGTTGGTACCTCGCCTACCTATTCGCAAGCGCTAGAAATGGTCAGAAGAGGGGGTAAGGTCGCGGTGATGGGCGTTCCGCCAGCAACGTCCAAGATGGAAATTGAGTTGTTTAGCCAGATATTCAACAAAGAACTCACTTTGCATGCTTCGTTTGCTGGAACGTACGATACTTGGATAAGAGCAATTTCTTTGATTTCATCGGGGCGGTTCAAAGTCGGACCCTTAGTCACCCACAGAATGTCGTTGTACCAAGTACCCGAGGGAGTAAATATGATGATGGACCGCAGAGACGGTGTAATCAAGATTCTAGTTTCACCTGAATAAGGAGTAGTTCGTGCGGAACAAGTCCGATCAGATTTGCTATGGGCAGATTCTGCTGACGTATCAGCTGGTCGATGATCTTCCTGCCGGATCGGGGAGTCGAGGGAACCAGAGTTTTGTTCCCCCGTGCGAACAAACCCAAGAGGGATGGTCAGCGATCTGCGTCAGCAGTTCTGCGAGTATGCCTCGACGGGCTAGCTAACGCAAATGCGACAAAAGACTATCGTGAGATGGTCTCTGATCTCGGGAGAGAATCATGAAGCCCGTCGTCTCTTTGAACCATTTCACCCTGCCTGTTTGGATCCAAGGAGGCAAGCTTGGATCAATCAATCGACGCAAGAAATGGCCAGTCTTGAACTCGTTCTAAGCTTGACTTCAGCTCTTTTTCAGCCAAGAATCTGCTCAAGAACTGCTTGGTTGAGAGTTCTAAACGAGAGTCTAAACCTATCCCGGCCCACCATGCCAAACCCTGAATCCACGGTCATAAGCAAGCAGAGCCAGACGAAGGCGGTCTCGAAGTAGGGCGAGGCCATGACCTATGAAAGACTCCTTTTCATGACCGGGCCGTATGGTCTGCTGAGGAAAAATCTGACGAAACGCCCAGGAACAGCCCCGCTGCCCGCAACAGACCCCGAGAACACTGGAATAGGCTAGTTGAGATTCCCGTTTTTCGCTAGGACAAACAACCCGTGATGCGGCAAAAGGGGCAGAGACGGGAATGGTTCCCCCCCGTCTCTCTACCGGGGGTATCCTCGGTCGCTCAAATCTGACCCCGCGAGGGGGTACATTCGATTACAGGTGGATACTCCCTCAAACGGTGACGATCACGCACCCGTAACATCGGGTGAAGATAGTTCTCAGGGCTCGCCTCGGGGCTATGTTCGGTGGAAGATTCGGGCCCGCGTCCACTTAGCGTATCATCTTAACGGGCTCGCTCGGCGGCAAGGCTGGGAAACCGCTGACCTACTCAGACTCCTAATCCTCCTATCCGCCGCATCCAGGTTCCTCACTCTCCCCGGAAACGAGAGATTCCAGAAACAGGTCCAACTGCACAGAATAACTGGAAAACG